>Ga0310690_10001123_pt1 | contig 49824 bp, 77 predicted proteins | sample AusTroGonzalo_MG_2_FD_207661 | JGI IMG/M metagenome (GOLD analysis project Ga0310690, IMG submission 207661) | Bovine rumen microbial communities from tropical cattle in Woodstock, Queensland, Australia - Gonzalo_04 (v2) (version 2) | ecosystem: Host-associated > Mammals > Digestive system >... | reverse complement strand
AGGTCGTACAGGTAGATGGCGAGATCATCAAGGCCGATACATGGTACAAGCTCCAGGATGGTGAGCTGGTTGAAGCCACGGAGGATGCGCCGGAGGTGGAAGAATGAGCAAGACCTACGACCCTATCAAGGCCGCAAAAGCGCAGGAGGCGCACTGTAATGAGATCGATGCTCCACACTTTGCACCGCGGGATGGTCGCTGCTACAGCTGCAACGCGAACATCTACCGCGCACCGAATCCCGAAAAGGGGATCAGCGGCGGGATCACAGTCGAGGAGGCCAGCGTCAGGCTCGTCACCGGCTGCCCGTTCTGCCACCACTCATTCGTCGAGTAAGGGGCGCGACGAGGCCGAGCACCTCATGAAGGCTCGGAGCCTGCTCTGGGACGCCATCGGCGAGATCAACCAGAGCAAGCAGGCCATCAACCTGACCCAGCAGCTCACGGAGCTGTACAACATCGAGGATGTGCTGTGGCAGTTCGCCACGGCTGACAGAAAGGAGAATAAGCATGGCAATCACCAGACCTGAGAACATGGACTTCACCAAGCAGAACTTCAGCGCGATCATCTACGGCAGCCCCGGCATGGGCAAGACCACGCTGGCGATCAGCGCACCGAAGCCCGTCCTGATCGACTTCGACAACGGCGTCTCTCGCGTGGCGGCAGCGCACCGCGTGCCGACGATCATGTGCAGCACCTACGAGGAGGTGCTCAAGGATATCGACTCCCCGGAGATGGACGAGTTCGAGACCATCGTCATCGACACCGGCGGCAGCTTCGTGTCCTACCTCAAGGACTGGGCATTCCGCACCAAGAAGGACGCGAAGACCATGAAAGGCACTCCGAACACGCTTAAGATGTTCGGCTACGCAAAGAGCGAGTTTGCGGCCTTCTCCGAGAAGATCACGAAGGTCAAGAAGAAGAACGTGATCTATGTGTTCCACTCCGAGGAGAAGATGGACAAGGACGGCAATCCCGTCCAGCGCCTGATGTGCGAGGGCGCAGCGCGGAACACCGTCTGGAATAGCTGCGACTTCGGTGGCTACCTCCAGATGGTCAACAATGAGCGCAAACTGTGCTTCACGCCGACCGATGACTACTTCGCCAAGGGCACCCACGGCATCGTCGGTCAGATCGCGGTCCCGCAGCTCACAGAAGGCCAGCCGAATGACCTCATGACGCGATTGTTCGAGCAGGCGCGGAAGAGCATCATCGAGGAGACGAAGGTGCTCTCCGAGCAGATGAAGCAGTACGAGGAGACCATCGGCGACGTGAAGGCGATCCTCGAAGCCGTGACGGATGTCGAGACCGCCAACATGGCGCTGGCGCAGATCTCCGATCTCACCCACGCGCTCACCAGCAAGAAGGAGTCCGGAGCCATGCTCAACGCCAAAGCGAAGGAGCTGGGGCTCAAGTACGACGGCAAGGCGAAGGCATACGTCGCCAGGGATGGTGAGTGACGTGGTACACATCACCAAGACGCTGCTGGAGGCATGGCGGTACATCTTCAACGCCTATGACACCGAAGCGGCCTATGAGGACTTCTTGCGGACGCTGCGTCGGGAGCAGACCGAGCCTACCGAGGCCATGATGAATGGTCTGGACTTCGAGGAGCGCGTCTACCGCGCAGCCGAAGGCAAGACCATCCGCAAGGATGCCAACTGGCGCACCGGCGCTCTGGCGATCGCCGACATCATCCGCGGGGCGCAGATTCAGATGACGATCACCCGCCCCATCGAAGTGGACGGCACCACCTATCTGCTGAAAGGTGTACTCGACGCGCTCAAAGCTGGAATCATCTACGATGTGAAGTTCCTCAACAAGAAGTTGAGCAACGACAACACCGACGTCGCAGGTAAGTGGCTGAATTGCACACAGCATCCTGCCTACCTCTACCTCGTGCCGGAGGCGCGGGAGTTCCAGTATCTCGCCAGCGACGGCGAGGATGTGTACATCGAGACCTACCAGCGCGACCAGTCCCCTGACATCCACGAGATCATCCACGACTTTCTGGAATACCTCAAGGCCGAAGGGCTCATGGACATCTTCACGGAGCGGTGGCAGGTATGAAGTTCAAAGGCCGACTGGTCGACCATGTCCTGTTGGCGAACGGCGAGCAGCGACTGACCATCCAAACCGCCGCAGATCTACGCGGGATGTTCGACGATCTCCATGAGCATGAGATCAGCGCGGATATGAAGAGGTACCGCAAACCGCGATCTCTGGATGCCAACGCATACTTTCATGTGCTGGTGAACAAGATCGCCACCACAGTCGGCTCGTCCGACGATGAGGTGAAGCGGGAGCTGGTGGTCAAGTACGGCACTGTAGAGACAGACGAGAACGGCATCCCCTACGGTGCCATGCTCCCCGCCGGCGCAGATGTGGACAAGGTCTACCCATACACCCGATGCTTCAAGACTATGGAACTCAACGGCAAGACCTACAGATGCTACCTGCTGTATAAGCACACACACGACATGGACAGCGCGGAGATGTCCCGCCTGATCGACGGGACTGTCTCCGAGGCGAAAGAGCTGGGCATCGAAACCATGACGCCCGATCAGATCAGAGAGCTGGAGGGACTGACACCGCCATGACTGACGAGCTGAAACGCTGGAGACGGCTGGCACACATCGCCTTTGACCCGTTCGTGCTCGGCAAGGAGCGCCGCACCATCCGCGCAGCCTACGAATGGCTGGCCGACGAGATGGGCATTCCGGCAGAGGCGGCACGAATCCGGCTGATGGATGTCGAGCAGTGCAAGCAGGTAGTGAGAATTTGTAAGGAGGCAAGGAAACATTGAACAAGGTGATACTGATCGGCAATCTCGCCAACGACCCGGAGGCGTTTACCACGCAGAGCGGTATCTCCCGCTCCACCTTCCGGCTGGCCGTTCAGCGGAGATTCGCCAATGCGCAGGGTGTGCGTGAAGCCGACTTCCTCACGATCGTCGCGTGGAGATCGACCGCCGACTTCTGCAACAGGTATCTGCTGAAAGGCCGCAAGGTCGCCGTGGAGGGCTCGATCCAAGTCCGCAGCTACGACGCCCAGGACGGCTCGAAGCGATATGTGACGGAGATCATCGCCGACAGCGTGGAGGCGCTCGGCAGCCGCGAGAGTGGCGACGGGCGACCGGCTGACGCGCCGAACGCACCGCCGGAGCCATCCACTCCCCCGGCGCAGCAAGGTCGGCAGATGAACATGAACGACTTTCAAGAAGTGGATGACGATGAACTCCCCTTCTAAAGTAGGAGGCCACCATGAGCGAATACCACAGATTCAGAGTGGACATTGCCACAAAGTACGGCATACCCTGCGCTCTGGTGCTCGGACACATCGACTACATGGTTCAGGCTGCGCAGACCAACGGCGAGAAGCGGCATGACGGCAAGTACTGGATGCGCAAGTCGGCGAGAGAGTTCGGCGAACTCTATCCTTACCTGACCAAGAGCCAGATCAGACACGCGCTCGAAAAACTCCGCCGCGAGGGGCTTGTCCATGCACACCACTTCAAGTCCAGTGAATGCTCGAAAACGCTGTGGTACACGCTGACCAAAGAAGGTAAGAAGCTGATCTCCGATGCGTCACCAGAGACACAACGGAGTGTCACCAGTGACAAACCGGATTGTCACGAAACGCAAACCGATGCGGCACAGGAGACAGACCGAGCGTCACCAGAGACACAACGGAGTGTCACGGAGCGCATTCCTTCTATAGAGGTTAATAGTTCTCTTAGTAGTTCCTTAGTAGATGGAGTTAATAGAGAGTCGGAGGAGGACGCGCGCGCGCGAGGCTCTGCATGGTCAGACTTCGTCAGGGAGTACGAGGGCAACATCGGACTGCTCCCCACATCGACGATCGAGCGCGAGGACATGGTGATGTTTTTCGACGAGTACGGCGTGGACGCGCTGCGGGAGATCATCCACTACACGGCGCGAAAGCACCCTGACAATCCGCACGTCTACTTCTCCAACCTCTGCCGGAGGTATCTGGGCAAGGGCATCACGACAGCGCAGCAGGCGCAGGCCGCTTTCAAGGACTACGAACGCAGCAAGAAGGGAGGCGCGAACGGTGGAGCAAATCGGGGACGTGCTGACAAGCCTCCTCGGAGGATCGGACAAGAAACCATTGTCTGAGCTGGCGAAGTCGGTCGCCGATCGGCTGGCAGCAGAGGAGGCCATGACGCCGGAAGAGCGCCGCGAGGCCACGCGTCAGCGGATGCAGGAGCGGTGCGATCGGTACAACCAGAGCCCTGGGCATTTGAAGGACGGCTACTACACCAGCACCATCCAGAGCGATCACACCTTCATCCCTGGCGACGGCTACGACTGCAAGATGTGCCTCAACCGCGGCAATACGCTGCACATCCGCGAGGACGGCGGGAGCTTCTACGAGTACGTTGTGCCGTGCCGGTGTATGCGGATACGCCAGAGCATCTGGCGCATGAAGAAGAGCGGACTCGAAAAGAGCATCCGCGAGTGCAAGTTTGAGAGGTTCGATGTGAAAGAAGAATGGCAACAGAAGATGGTGGACTTGGCACACAAGTACATCAATGAGGGAGTACACGATGGGCGCTGGCTCTACTTCGGAGGCCAGCCCGGATGCGGCAAGACGCACATCTGCACGGCGGTCGCCGGCAAGCTGCTCTATGAGATGGATCTGATCTATGCGGTCTGGCCCCAGATCAGCAAGCGGCTGAAGGCCATCGTGAACGAGGCCGACGAGTATCAGGACGAGATCGGCAAGCTGCAGGATGTGGCGGTGCTGTACTTCGATGACTTCTTGAAGCCTGTCATGGACGATCAGGGCTGTCGGCTCCCACCGACGCCTGCGGACATGAAGCTGGCGTTCGAGATTCTGAACTATCGGTACATCAACCGGCTGCCGACGATCCTGTCCAGCGAGCTGTACATCGATGAGATAAACGACATCGACGAGGCCACAGGCAGCAGGATCGCAGAGCAGTGCGGGGAGTACGCCATGAGCATCGGTCGGGACAAGACCCGCAACCACAGATTCAAACCGACAACTATCGTGTGAGGAGGCGATGGGCATGATGATGTGGGTCGCAAAGCTGATGTGGGCGCTGGGCAGAGTGCTGTCCTTCATCCTGCAGGCGGCTGGCGTGGTTGGTGTGATCGCCGGACTCGTGGTGATCATTGTGAGGATCAACAACAGACTTTTAGAGGAGGCAGAAAAACATGAGGATTCAGTTAGACCCTGAGAAGAAGATTTCTCTGTACAACCGTGACTGCGACGAGATGCGCAGTGTATTGGACAAGGCCATGCAGAACGTGATGAAGGTCATGCTGCGCAAGGGGCTGGACAGCTCCGCGATCACGCTGAAGATCAACATCGACCTGAACCGCGACATCGTGAACGATGACAACGCAGACCTTGGCACTCGCCCCGCCATCCATCCGGAGATGGACTACAAGATCACCTTCGTCATGCAGGAGAAGGGCAGCGTCGATGGCGACATCATCCCGAAGGGCAGCGACGAGCTGCTGGTGGATGACAACGGCGATGTGTTCCTGACGAGCAAGGAGGAGGCCAGCGGTCAGCTCTCCATGTTCAACAGCTACGACGAGTACCTGGACAAGCATCTGGAGGGCGTGAGGAAGTAATGCTCACCTGCGAAGGATATCGGATGTTCCAGGGCACAGCCACGGTGACGCCGGTCGCCCGACCAGCGTTCGACGTCACCGGCACATGGCTCTACAAGCCGGAATATCGCTGCTGGTATGTGAACGGCAGCAGTTACCCCGCCGACATCGTCGGCAACTTCAGAGAGGCAGAAATGGATAAGGAGGATATTCACCATGAAGTACATTAACGTTCGCTTGACCCTGACCGAAGAAGCTCTTGGCATGACGCCCACCGACGCCGAAGTGCATGAGACCTACATCGCCTCGAAGGCTCCGGACGCGCCGAGCATCGAGGAAGAGATCGAGGCGATGGGCGTCGATGAGGTGGTCGACAAGCAGAAGACCGTGTTCCCGAAGCTGCCGGACGGCACTCCCTTCTTCTGGGACTATCAGCTGCGCGGCATGATCAAGGAATCCATCGGGATGTTGAACCGCGCCACGGGCATTTTCCAGAAGAAGGTCGCGGCCTACAAGAAGATCGTGGACGGCCTGATCTTCGTCACCGACCGCAAGATTCCCATTCACCTGTCCGGGGATCAGGGCAACTGCCAGAGGCCGCTCCGTGCGCAGACCGCCCAGGGCGAGCGCGTGGCGCTTGCGAACAGCGACACGATCCCGGAGGGCAGCTGGATCGAGTTCACCTTCGAGCTGTGGCAGGACGATCTGGTGGAGATCGTCCGCGAGTGCCTGAACTACGGACGGCGGCACGGTCTTGCGCAGTGGCGCAACAGCGGCAAGGGAACCTTCGTCTGGGACGAGCTGGACGATGACGGCAACATCATCGGCGGCAACCGCACCGAGGAAGGACGCAATGCAGAAGCCGCACGTCAGGCGAAGAAGGCCAAGAAGGCCGAGGCCGAGATGGCGACGGCATAGCGGAGCAGGGACTTGTGATGCACCGGCATGGCGAGGCTGGGTCATGATCAGCAACGCAAGGGCGATGATCGCTGCGCGTCGCAAAGCAAGGCGTAGGCAGTGCATAGAGCAACCCCGCCGTGAGCTGCGACGGCATGGCATTAAGATGCAGCGAAACGACCTGCGACGGCATGGCGTGGACCAGAGACGGTAGAGAGGGCATGGTGGCGATGGGCGACGAGATACACCGCATCGGAATTGACCAGAGATGAAATGAGTAGCGGTGGAATGGAGGCGCGGCACCACGAAACGCCACGGATACGCATGGAATTGTTCAGCAACGGAAGGGCATGACCCCGAAAGGAATGGCAGCGGAGAAGCAAAGCTACGCTATTCGCAGAGAAGCATGGGCATGGCACCGAGAGGCTACACGTCGAGGCGAACCGAGCCGGAACGGCGGCGAGAGCCATCGACATGGCACTGCACTGACGGGCAAGGCTCTGATCGGAGCGGCAGCGATGTGGCGATGATGGGACGGGACACGATCTGCCCTGCATCGGCATCGCATGGCAGAGACCCGAATCGAAACGAGCAGACAAGGAAGGGATGTGATCTGAATTGATGGGCGCAGCTGAGGATTTGACGTGAGCAGACCCGCTTTGATCGGGAGAAGTTCCGAGCCGACGAGCACGGCCTTGGATGCGAGACGAGGCGAGACGATGCGTGTCGAATCGCTGCGAGATGCTTCGGCATGGCAAGGTAACGACTGGACTTGAGCCGATGAGCTGCGGATATGTAACGAACGGACATGAAGTGGCTTGGCAATGCAGTGTGGAGCCATGACAGGCAACGATAAGGCATGGTAAAGCAGCGAGATGATTTGCAACGGAGAAGCATGGACGTGAAGGGCAGAGCCGAGACACGGCAAGGCAGCGACATGACGAGCATCGCGTTGAACCGGAGAGGCCTCGACCTGATTTGAGACGGCAAAGAATCGCAGCGTGAAGCAACGCCAAGGCAGCGACCAGAATGGAGCCGATGTGCAGGGCGCTGGCAGGGCGAGGTGGCGAAAGCTACTGAGTGGCAAAGCCAGGGCATTGAGACGAGTTGCATAGCCGAGGCTTTGCGCGGAAAGAAGCGCACTGCCGGGGAAAGGCAGCGACGCGATGCACACCGCGTCGAATCGGCAAAGCGGAGCGGTCATTGAGACGAACGGAGAGGAGTGATACACATGGACGATCTGACGCTGACGCTGTACGGCAACCCCGCCACGAAGAAGAACTCAGCGCGGATCGTCAGCATCAGGGGCAAGGGCGGCAGCGGGTATTCCAAGCTGCTGCCGTCCGAAGCCTTCACCCGCTACGAGGCCGACTGCCTCAAGCAGATCACCGGCGTCTACCGCCGGAACATCGACTGGCCTGTGAATGTGAAGGCTGTGTACTACATGGCGACGCGACGAGCGATCGACCTGTCGAACCTGATCGAGGGTACACATGACATCCTCGTCAAGGCCGGAGTGCTGCGCGATGACAACCGCAACGTCATCGCCAGCACCGACGGCAGCCGGGTGTACTGGGACAAGCGCAATCCCCGCGTGGAGATCACCATCACCGACGCGGAGGCAGACTACACACAATGGGACACACCGAAAGGAGTGAAAAGCAGACGTGAAAGTTTACTCGATCTCATCACCTGAACAGCTCGAACGAGCTGCCGATCTGGTGAAATGGGCATCCGATCACAGGAAGGTGACCGACTTCGTCGACCGTTGGAAGAATGGCAGCGCGAGGAACGATGTCATGCTGGAGGTCGGACGCAACGCGAAGATTCACTACATCGCCCCGGACGGCAAGAAGACGCAGCTGGCGACGCTGTACGTCAAGGGCGCGAGGGACTTTGCGCGGGAGGAGTTGGTAGAGGTATGAACGTCATCAAACCCGGCTACACCATCGAGCACCGCGACGAGCTACGCGGTGGTCTGGCGATCATCGAGAAGGCGGCGCGGACGTGCTACAAGTCCGAGGACAAGATCAAGGACGGCAGCGCGGAGCGCATGGTGAAGGCGCTGATCAACCGCCACCACGATGCCATGCTCGAACACGGCGACTACATATTCGCGCTGGCGGACTACCACATCCTCGACAATGTAGTGTTTTCATTGCGGCGTCTGATGGAGGACACGGGTGTGACGCCAATGCTGGCCTATACGAACATCGACGAGCGCCCGATCATCAGCGGCAACGTCCGCGCATGGCGTGAGTTCCTGGCATCGGGCAGCGCGGCGGCGTACTACTTCACCGGAGCCATCGACCGTATCTACACCGAGGACATCATCCCTCCGGAGGACGTGACCGACGATCATCGAGTGAAGCAGATTCGGTACAAGGATCTGCGCGGCACGATCGAGCGCCTCACCCACCTGCGGCAGACCGTCCGCTTCACCATCGACCGTGGCGTGTCTCACGAGTTCGTGCGGCATCGCGTGATGAGCTTCGCGCAGGAGAGCAGCCGCTACTGCGACTACAGCGGCGGCCTGACCGTGATCGAGCCGTGCTACCTCGAACCAGGCAGCAACACCCACGGCATCTGGCGGCGGGAGTGCATGAGTGCGGACGTGGCCTACACCCACGAGAAGCGACTGGGCTTGAAGCCTGAGGAGGCCAGGGCGGTGCTGCCGACCAGCACGAAGACGGAGCTGGTGATGACGGGGACGCTGCGGCAATGGGATCACTTCTTTGATATGAGGGCGCGGCAGACCACGGGCAAGGCGCATCCGCAGGCCGCAGAGGTAGCGGTCCCGCTCATGCACGATATGGCGGCGCTGTTCCCGGATGTGATCAGGCCATGAAGCCGACCAAGTACCGCATCTTCATCAGGGACCGCACCGCCACCTACTACCTGATGGATGTCATCGTCTGCAACAAGCGGACGAATCCCGTGCTGAACACGGAGCCGAGCAGAGCAATGGTGTTCTGGGGCTTCAAAGCCGCGAAGGGCATGAGCGACAGGCTCAAGGCTGCAGGCTACGAGCCGCACATCCAGCAGATCGGAAAGTGAATGGACCGCACAGCGGATAAAGGAGAATGAGTATGAATGAGTTTATGGTGATCCTGCCCTTTGCGGCGGGTGTGATTCTGGGAGCCAGTATGCTGGCCTGGCATTATTGGAGCGTCCGGCGTGAGGTTGAGCGCATCAAGTCGCAGGCCGACAAGAAGCTGGCGAAGCTGCAGGCCGCCTACAATGAGCTGCAGGAGAATGCCGGAGCGTTCCAGCAGGCCAGCGACTGCGCCGACGCATTCAGGCGCGGCAAGAGCGCCGGACGCGCAGACCCGATGACCCAGGCCGAGCGATTCGCCCAGACCTTCGAGGGCAAGAGGGCGAAGTTCGTAGACACATCAAAGCGGGGTGAGAAAGCACAGTGAGCGATAAGAAGCCGACCGAGAGGAATAAGACGGCGACGGAGCTTTACATCGAAGAGGCGGCGGAGGCCGGTGCGCGGAAGGTTCTGTACCTTCAGCGCAGCAAGGCCACGACCAACCACTACCGCGCAATGGAGCATCTGTTGCGAGCCTACAAGAAGATGAAGCTGTGGGAGGAGCATCCGGAGGAATACGGCTTCTTCCCCACCGGCAAGAGCCACGACATCAGCGTCGCTCCCCCGCCGGGGCTGGGCATCCGGGACAAGGTCGAAGTGAATGAGCTATTTGTGCAGAGCAAAGAGCTGTCATTCGTCAGAACGATGGCGCGGTTCGGCGAGCTGGAGGCCGTGATCAAGACCTTTGAGAACCGCGATGACTTCATCATCATCCGGATGTACTACTTCAACGAGGATGAGAACGGCAAGGATCGCGGCGACGTGAAGCCGTACACCTTCACGGAGATCGTCGATGCGCTGGCGTTCATCGGCGTGGAGATGTCGGAAAAGACCTGCCGATACCGCCGCACGAAGCTGGTACGCGAGATGACGGTTCTCATGTTCGGAGTAGACGGCGCGATCTCCATCGAGTCGAGCGAGAACACCAAACAGATGAAGAAGGGGCGTGAAGAGAATGAACCGCAAAAGGAATAACGGCAAGTACATCCTGCGGACCGTGGGCAGACGGACGTGGCTGGAGTCTGCAGGTGTGACGATGACAGCAGACACCATCTCCCCGCCCAGGGCGCACACCACGCAGAACATCGGCGATGCCATGAGGTTCAAGACCTATCGACAGGCCGAAGCGATGAAGCAGCTGCTGATCGACAAGTATGGCCTCAAGACCGCGATCGTGGAGGTGTAGCCGATGACCTACAGAGAGCAAAAGCCGAAGCGGTACTTCTACATTGCCAAGTGCAAGACCGGCGAGCTGCTGCACGGCGTAGCCTCTGCGGACAGCAAGTATCCGGTGCCGATGTGGAAGGATCGCTGGGCGTTCGACTGGGCGCGGCGCTTCGTGTACGTCGAGAATGCGATCAAGTTCGCGGAGGAGTACGGAATCGAGGACTTCATGGTGGTCGATCGTGCGCACCGTCCGCTGTACGACAGCACAGATGCGGAGTGCGTGAGGAGGAGAGCATGACTGCCCTCACCCACCTGTCACTCTTTAGCGGGATCGGTGGCCTCGATCTGGCGGCAGAGGCCGCAGGCTTCACGACTGTAGGCCAGTGTGAATGGGCGGACTATCCGACGCGAGTGCTGGAGAAGCATTGGCCTGACGTGCCTAGGTGGCGCGACATACGAACCCTGACAGGAGACAGCTTCTATGAACGTACAGATCTACGAACAGTTGACGTTATTTCCGGCGGATTCCCCTGCCAGCCATTCAGTGTGGCTGGAAAGCAGAAGGGACGGGATGATGATCGCTACCTGTGGCCTGAAATGCTCCGAATTATCCGAGAGCTTGCGCCGTGTTGGGTACTTGGTGAGAACGTACCTGGCATCCTGCGAATTGCCGCCGGGGACGTGGTCGCGGATCTGGAGCGCGAAGGTTATGACGTCGCGGTGTTTGATTTTGAAGCTGCGGCTGTCGGAGCGCCGCACAGGCGGGAGCGCATCGCGTTTGTTGCCAACCGTCACGGCGACGGTCGGCGAGAAGGGCGGCCCGAACCAGCGCGACAGCAGCGGCAGACCGGGGCTGCAAATGGCAGCGGCGCTCTGGGCGACACCGAACGCGATGGACTTCCTGCCGCAGAGATCACCGGAGGCCCTGGAGCGACAAGCCACCACGACACGCAAAGGCAGGACGCGACCGGCGAATCTTCGAGAGCAGGTCTGCGAGGAGACGGTGCGGATGTGGCCTACACCAGCGGCACGGGACTACAAAGGCGCGAACAGCATGGAGCACCTGACAAGGGAAAGCAACAACCGCAACCATGTAGATCAGCTGGCGAACGCCGTGAAGCTGTGGCCTACGCCGACGCAGTTCGACGGGAACCGTTTAGACAACCATCCGAGAGCGGATGCGACGTCGACGCGCAGTATGCTGCTATCGCAAAGAATATTGATGTATCCGACACCGAGAGCGCAGACCGCAACCGGACCGAGCAACCCCAAAAATCGTGGGGGGGGGGCCGGATTTACAGACCGTCGTATCCTCACAAGAGGATGGTGGTCAGTTGAACCCAACGTGGGTCGAGTGGCTCATGGGATTCCCTCTCGGGTGGACAGACTTAAATGCCTCGGCAACGCCGTAGTACCGCAACAGTTCTATCCCATATTCAAGGCCATAGCAGAGATCGAGGGGGTGACGCAGTGAGACCATCACACGGCGAATATCGAAGCGCCGTATATACCAACCGACCGCCGTATGCCGACTATGAAGCGCCGCGCAAGTTCATGGCGATTCAGGCCATCGTGGGCAAGCGGCTGCTGGAGCATCCGAATGCGATCTGCTCCTACTCCGGCGGTGCGGACAGCGACATCCTGATCGACGTGATCGAGAAAGCGCGGAGCGAGTTCCACCTGCCGCCTGTGAAGTATGTATTCTTCAACACGGGGCTGGAGATGAAGGCCACGAAGGATCACGTCAAGGACACCGCCGAGAAGTACGGCGTGGATATCGAAACCGTCAGGCCGAAGATCGGCATCGTCACGGCGGCGCGGAAGTACGGCATCCCATTCGTGTCCAAGATCATGAGCGGTGGCCTGTCCGAGTGGCAGAAGAAGGGCGTCCCGCTGTCCATCGCCGACGAGTACGCCAAGGCAGATGACAAGGCCGCGAAGCGCCAAGAGCTGAGAGAGCGTTACCCGAAGTGCGAATCGCTCATCAACTTCCTCTGCTGCTGCAATGCCGAGGGCGAACCGAGGCCGAACATCCAGCTCGTCATCAACTCATCGAAGTATATGCTGGACTTCATCAGGGAATACCCGCCGCAATTCCAAGTGAGCGCGAAGTGCTGCGATTTCTGCAAGAAGCAGATAGCGCATCAGGTGCAGAAGGACTACGAGATGATCATCACCGGAGAACGCCGCGACGAGGGCGGGATGCGCTCGGTGCCGCGCAAGGGCGAGGAGAACAAGTCACTCTGCTTCGGCGAAACGGCAAGCGGACAGTGGCGGCTGCGGCCTCTGTACTATGTCAGCGACAAGGACAAGGCATGGTATAAGGACTACTACGGCATCCGCTACTCCGACGCCTATGAGGTCTACGGCCTGACACGGACGGGCTGCTGCGGCTGCCCGATCAGCTACAAGGCCGTGAAGGATCTGGAGATGATCGCTCCCTACGAGCCGAACGTCGTGAAGGCCGCGTGGAGTATCTTCGGCGACAGCTACCGCTACCGCCAGCAGTACAACGAGTACAAGGAGCAGCGCATGGCAGAGGAGCGCATCAAGGCGCGAAGGATCGACGGGCAGCTCGACATTATGGATTTATTGGAGGGATAGCATGGGATTATTCAACAGACTACCAGCAGCGCGTCTGTTATCTGAAACGGTGCGATGCGAGGACTGTGTCTATCCATGTGCGCTCAAAGAGAAGGCAAGCCGCTATACCTGTGAAAAGCACATGGAAGAGCTGATCAATCAGAAGAAGGTAGAAGTCAGGGTCACATGGTGGGTCGATGAGAAGCTCCGACTAAAGATCGAAGATAAGTACAAGGCCAAGATCAAGGAGGGATGACAATGGCGTGGTTCTGCTCGTTCGTGCTGGCGGTGTGGACCGTCGGCGGCGTGGTGCTTGGCATACTGATCATCAAGGACAGGCGCAGCAAGAGGAGGCGAGAGCGTGGCAAGGTTAATTGATGCGGACCAGGTAGGCGCTGACTTCTTGCGGATCGCTGCGGAAGCGGCTGCATCTGGGGATGTGGTGAAGAATCAGGTATTCTCCATGCTGGCGAAGATCGTGAACGAAGCGCCGACTGTGGAGGATGCGGTACAAGTCATCCGATGTCACCAGTGCGAGAGCTGCACTCTCCTGGCTGACTGGGCGGGATTCCACTGCGCGGCGTGGGACACGGACTTCTACGCTCCGCACTACGATGTGACGAAGTACTACTGCGCGGACGGCAAGCGGAGGGCGAGCTGATGGCGGGGCACGAGCGCAAGAAGCATCTGATCGACGGCAAGGAGATGACCGCGCCGGAGATCGCCGCGATGCTCGGAATCAGTGAGCAGGCGTTGAGATTTCGCCACAGCCAGATGAACCTGTGCAGCTATCAGCTGATCGTGGATATGTACCGAGAGGGCAAGATGATGACCAACCATGACAGATGGCCTCGCCACCTCGTCCACGGGCGATGGATCACGGTCCAGCAGGCCGCAGATGAGCTGGGCGTCAGAGCGCACAGCATCAACACATGGCGCTGCAAAAACAGGGACAGGGACGGCAACAGGCCGACGCTCGAAGAAGCCTATGAGCATTTCCGCAACGCGCCGAAGCGCGGACGTGGCAATGCCATCCCGAAGGTGCATACCGTGATGGGCAGGAAGATGACCGTGAAGCAGGCCGCCGAACGGTACAACACGACGGAGAAGTCGCTCTGGCTTCTCATGGAGGCACATCACATCTCGCTTGAGGCTGCGGTGCTTCGGCAGCAGGAGTACCGGAAAAAGAAAGCCGTCAGCTCAATCATGAGCATACTGTTCGAATGATAACGACCGACTGTGAGACCACCAGCTCCTCGGAGCTGTGTCTCTCGTATAGAGAGGTGAATTGAGATTGACATACAATGATTTCCTGCTTGGCAAGGCAATAAGGGCAGAGGCTTGCGGCTTCGACGTCGACAAGGCCAGCATCACGCCGATGGCGTTCGACTACCAGAAGGACATCATCGCGTGGGCCTGCAAGAAGGGTAAGTGCGCGATCCTCACGGGATGCGGCACGGGCAAGACGCTGATGCTGCTCGAATGGGCGAAGGCCGTCAGCGACCACACAGGCCAGCCGGTGCTGATCGTTTCTCCCCTGTCCGTGGTGCATCAGACGGTCCGCGAGGCCGAGAAGTTCGACATCTGCACTGTCACCGAATGCCGCCGCGCCGCAGATGTGAAGGGGGGGTTGAACATCACCAACTATGAGATGGTCGAGCATTTCGACGCATCTGTGTTCTCCGGCGTTGTGCTGGATGAGAGCAGCATCCTCAAGTCCTTCACGGGCAAGTACAAGACGCTGCTGACGGATATGTTCTGCAAGACGCCCTACCGCCTACTCTGCACAGCGACCATCGCTCCGAACGACTATACCGAGATCGGGACGAGCTGCGAGTTCCTGGGCATCATGAGCCGCACCGAGATGCTGGCGACGTACTTCATCCATGACAGCGGCGACACGAGCAAGTGGCGGCTGAAGAAGGCTGGAGTGAGCAAGTTCTGGGAGTGGTTCGCTACATGGGCGATCTACTTCAACAGCCCGAAAGACCTCGGCTACGAGGGCGAAGGCTACGACCTGCCGCCGCTGAACATCCATAAGGTGATCACGCAGTGCGAAGTCCGAGAGGGCGAGATGCTGGTGACGCTGGCGAGTACACTCGACGAGCGCCGCGAGGCGCGGAAGGACAGCGCAGAGGACAGAACAGATCACGCCGCGGAGCTGGCGAACGCGGACATGGACGCGCAATGGCTGCTCTGGTGTGACTACAACGACGAGAGCTCCATGCTCAAGCGCAAGGCGCGGGAGTGCGTCGAGGTCAAGGGCTCCGACGAGCCGGAGTTCAAGGCGCAGGCCAGCATGGACTTCGCCGACGGACAGATCCACGCGCTGGTGAGCAAGCCGTCCATCTTCGGATTCGGCAGCAACTTCCAGAGCTGTCATCGGATGGTGTTCTGCGGACTGTCCGACAGCTACGAGCGATTCTATCAGGCGGTGCGCCGCTGCTGGCGGTTCGGGCAGGAGAAGCCCGTGGATGTCTACATCATCCTGTCCGAGCGGGAGCTGAATGTGTTGGACAATATCCAGCGCAAGCAGGCGCAGATGGACGAGATGCAGCAGAAGATGACCGCCCTGATGAAGGAGGTCACGCTCTCCGAGATCAAGCACACGACGAGGATCACGACCGACTACAAACCGACCGAGCAGATGGAGGTGCCTAAGTGGATAGCATAAAGGTAAACGCCAAGTACATCAACGACCACGTCGCGCTCTACTGCGGCGACACGACCGAAGTCATCAAGGCGTTTGATGACAACAGCGTAGATATGGAGGTCTACTCTCCTCCGTTCTCCTCTCTGTACACCTACTCGAACAGCGACCGCGACCTCGGCAACTGCAAGGATGACGATGAGTTCTTCACGCACTTCGGATTCATCACGCAGGAGCTGTACCGCATCTTGAAGCCTGGGCGCATCATGGCGGTGCATTGCATGAACCTGCCGACCAGCAAGGAGAAGGACGGCTACATCGGCATCCGCGACTTTCGCGGCGACCTGATCCGTGCGTTTCAGTCCGTGGGCTTCATCTACCACGCCGAGGTGTGCATCTGGAAGAATCCCGTCACGGCAATGCAGCGCACGAAAGCCCTCGGCCTGCTGCACAAGCAGCTCAAGAAGGATTCCTGCATGAGCCGCATGGGCATCCCTGATTATGTGGTATTCATGCGCAAGCCCGGCGACAATCCGAATCGCGTGACGCACACGAACGAGACCTTCCCCGTTGCCGACTGGCAGGAGTACGCCAGCCCCATCTGGGACGAGCTCAACTCTCCGGTCTGGTGGGACATCAACCAGTCCGACACGCTCAACGCCAGAATGCCGAAGGATGACGAGAGCGAGAGGCACATCTGCCCTCTCCAGCTGCCCGTGATCGAGCGGTGCATCCGGATGTACAGCAACGAGGGCGACGTCATCTTCACTCCGTTCCTCGGCATCGGCAGCGAGGTGTATCAGGCCGTGAAGATGAAGCGCAAGGGCATCGGCATCGAGCTGAAGCCGGCGTACTTCGACGCGGCGGTTGAGAACATCAAACGCGCCGAGATGGAGATGAACCAGGCCACGCTGTTCGACTTCCTGGGAGGTGAATAGAATGCTCTTCACCGGAGACCTGCGCCCCTGCCTCGTGCGGGGGCAGCGCGGCCTGTTTCATGGATGGGGCAGCTTCGACAAGGGATTCGTCGACGCCAGCGGTAAGATCGTGCGCAGGATGCACACCGTCAACGCCGTGGTGGAGCTGGAGTCCGGTGAGATGATCACCGTCATGCCGGAGGCAGTCCGCTTCACGGATTCGGCGGAGAAGTTCGCCAGCGCCTGGGGTGATGCGCCTTGAGCAAGATCATCCGGCGCATCCTGCTGGCAAGCCGCAAGGAGCGCATGGAGGCGTTCGAGGAGCATCTGGACTACCTCGAAAACGAGATGCGCATCACGACCATCTTCTACCAGCGCCGCATGACCGTGCTGCTGAACGAGCGCACTCAAGTACTCAAGGCGCTGACGAAGCTGCATAAAGAAGAAAGGAGCGACCATGAGGACGATTAGATTCAGGGCGAAGCGGACGAAGGACGGCGAGTGGTTGAGCAACGGGACGCTGCTCCAGCTCGACGGTCCGTATGATCTGCGCTACTATATGCCGCGCCGCGACGCAGACTGTCACGTCTACACCGACGGAGACGGCACGATCACGGAGATGGACTGCGACCTATATCCTGTTCGGGAGAGTACGATATGTCAGGCCGTTGGTACTGAGGACGCAACGGGGCGCGACATCTACGAGAACGACATCGTGGAGTATGACGGCAGCCTGTACCGCGTTCGGTACATACGAAAGACAGGACGCTTCATCGGATGGAATCCGGAGGCCAAGTACAAGACGATCAACTTCAATCAGTCCACCGTCGTGGGTAATATCTTCGACGATCCTGATCTGCTGGAGGTGCAGGAGGCATGACCTACTACCTCTGCAACAAGAAGAAGCCGTGTGCCAACGGTGCAGGATGCGCCAAGAGTGGATTGCCGACGGGGATGTGCAACCACACGAGCAACCCAGAGTATGCGATCAACGGAGAGTGCAAAGACCCGTGGAACCATCCGGAGAGGTTCATCTGCGTGAGAAAACCATCGTACCAAGAGACAGTACCATTCTGGATGCGGCAAGATGCCGGCGATTACATGGAGAAGGAGATGGCTACATGAAGATCATACGCGAGGGCGATCTGTCGAGGATCACCGCCATGCGGCGATTCAAGTGTCCGGACTGCGCCTGCCTCTGGGAGGCCAGCGGCTACGAATACTTGCGCACCGTGATCAACGGCAAGACGATCTGTGAGTGCAACTGCCCGACGTGCAAGAAGCTGGTGAGGATTGAAGATGACTAAGTTCGTATATGTGATTCGCAAGGATGGGATGTACCTGATCGGCTACAGCCTATCCAGCATCAAGGAGTTCGACAGCCACGGCAACCTCATGCCGGTGTACACCTGTGTTTGGGGAGACCGGCGCACAGGAGCCAAAGCCTTTAATAGCAAGGCCAGAGCAAACGAAGTCCGACGGATGATCGGCGGCGACGATGTTGAGAAAATGCTCGCGGAGGTGGGAGACGATGAATCTTAACTGCTATCTGGACGAGGGAGCCTTCCTCCCTGAACGTGCGCACCCGACCGATGCTGGGCTTGACCTGCGCAGCCCGATCAACGCGCTGGTACGCGCCGGCGGCTCGGCGGTGATCCGAACGGGCGTACACATCCAGCTCGCGGCATACACCGCAGGCCACATCTGGAGCAAGAGCGGACTGAACACCAATCACGACATCAGCACCACCGGTCTGATCGACGAGGGCTACACCGGGGAGATCGTCGTGAAGCTGTACAACCACGGCAAGGATGACTACCTCGTCACCCGCGGCGACAAGATCGCGCAGCTGGTGATCTCTCCCGTCCTCTATCCTGACCCTGTCCAGGTGGAGAACCCGCTGCCGGAAACGGCGCGTGGTGACGCTGGCTTTGGCTCCACGGGACGATAGGACTTGACAGATTGTGTCGGTGTTGTCGCTTTGTTACCGTTTGACGGTCTATTGATGGCTTGCCATATATGGTATACTGTCAGTGTGAAAAGTTATGATAAAGCATAACTGACACAGAGCGCGGTCGAGAGGCCGCGCTTTTTTCGTGGGCGCGTCTGCCAAGTCCGCCTCGATTTGTTACACGCCTACCATATCAAGGGAGGCAAGTCGGAATGCGTCTGCTCCTTGGCGCAGTGCATCGCGCAGCTCGTCGCCACGGGCTGCTGTCAAAGATGACCGACGGCACGAAGGAGTGACACCGTGGACAAGAGATACATAGAGATCGATATAGCCGATCTGGTGCCCTACGACCGGAACCCGCGCAAGAACGACGGCGCGGTGGATGCCGTGTCAGAGAGCATTGACCAGGTCGGCTACATCACGCCAATCGTCATTGATGAGAACCGGCTGATCCTCGCAGGCGAGACGCGCTGCAAGGCGCTGAAGAAGCGCGGCGTCAAGCGCGACAAGGTTCTGCAGGTGATCGGCCTGACCGAAGAACAGAAGAAGAAATACCGACTGCTCGACAACAAAGTCGGGGAGATCGCAGAGTGGGATATCGAGCTGCTGGCTGGTGAGCTGGAGGAGATCGACTTCGGCGATTTCGACTTCGGATGGGATGAGCTGCTGGCGGAGATGACCGACGGCATGGACGAACCTCTCAGCACCGCCGTCGAGGACGAGGCCGAGATCGTCGTGCCGGAGATACCGAAGGCGCGACACGGCCAGATATACCAGCTCGGACGCCACCGCCTCATGTGCGGCGACAGCACCGACGTGAGCGACGTGCGGCGGCTCATGGGCGGGACGCTGGCCGACCTGCTGCTGACTGACCCGCCGTACAACGTCAACTACGAGGGCGGCACCGGCCTGACGATCCAGAACGACAACATGGAGGATGCGGCCTTCCGCAAATTCCTGCAGGACGCTTTCGCCTGCGCCGACGCCGTGATGAAACCCGGCGCGGCGTTTTATATCTGGCACGCCGACAGCGAGGGCTTCAACTTCCGGGGCGCTTGCCATGACATCGGCTGGCAGGTGCGACAGTGCCTGATCTGGAATAAGAACGCGCTTGTCCTCGGACGGCAGGACTACCAATGGAAACATGAGCCTTGCCTCTACGGATGGAAGGGCGGCGCGGCGCACGTCTGGCTGAACGATCGCAAGCAGACAACCGTCCTCGACTTCGACAAGCCCACGCGCTCGGAGCTGCACCCAACCATGAAACCCGTCGCGCTGTTCGAGTATCAGATTCACAACTCCTGCCCGGACGGCGGCGCGGTGCTCGATCTATTCAACGGCTCCGGCACGACCATCATCGCGGCAGAGCAGGACGGGCGCTACGCCTACTGCATGGAACTCGACCCGCGCTACGTCGACGCTGCGATCAAACGCTGGGAGGATTTCACAGGACAGAAGGCGGCGCTCATCAGCGAGTGACCGCTGCACAATATTCTGGTAAGAGCCAGCCACGCGAGGCTGTATCATCGAAGGGCTGCGTGCCACGCGGCGTATTGATGTAGGTGATGCAGTCAGCGAACCACGGCTGGACTTTTATAGATAATGCCGGATCACGCGAGGGTGTACACCACCAGCCCATAGAGGCGGCAGTCGCGCCGGATTATCATTTGGAGTGGACGAGAAGTCTGAATACATGAACTCCGGTCAGAACGGGAAGGACGGCTCACGGGCTACACCTCCAGCATGAGGTCACTCCGTTCTGATGCCTCGTCAGTATTCAGCATTCACGATTCGGCACAGGGCGGGACGCTCTCCGTCGCGGTCCGCTTTGCGCAGGCATAGATGCTGGCTACAGCATGGGCGCGAAGTCCTATCCCGCTTCGCGCCTCCTATGCCTTTTGAGGATTTGAGAAAATGAAAAACGCAGATCCATTCTACAAGTCCGTGAAGTGGAAACGGCTACGCCTTGCGATCCTCCAGCGGGACGGCTGGCAATGCCAGGAGAGCAAACGCTACGGCAAGCGCATCGAGGCCGACACCGTCCACCACATCTTCCCACGCGAGGAGTTCCCAGAGTACAGGTATGCGGCATGGAACCTCATCAGCTTGGCGGGTGATGTGCACAACCAGATGCACGACCGCAACACCAACGCGCTGACCGACAAGGGCATCGACCTGCTGCGGCGCACGGCGCGGAAGTATGGCAAGGACGTGCCACTGCGGTACAGATAAGGGTACATTGATGCCTCTGTGTGTATGTACAGTAGGGTATGGGTGTGTATATAGGTGGATGTGCCCTGTATAGCTCCGCGCCGCCATCCCCCCCGGTCAGGGCCTCTGCGAGCGACTTACCGGGCACCGGCGGCGGGAGTCATTTCCAACTGCGAGGGGTGTTTGATGAATTTCCCCCCAGAGATCGAGTGAAAGCGAGGTGAGTACCGTGGATGAAAAGGAATGGCGCAGCATCATCATCGAGCAGATGGAGAACGTCGGCACCTATCGGGATGCCTTTATTCCTGCTATCGATTCGCTTGTCAAAATGCTGGAACAGCGCGACAAGGTATACGAGAAATATATCGCCACTGGCGCTCGCCCCGTGGTAAAGAAGAAGTCTGATCGCGGCGCGGAGAACATGGTCGAGAATCCGCTTTTGAGAACATGGCGAGAACTAAACAGCGACGCGCTGGCCTACTGGCGCGACCTCGGCCTCACTCCGGCGGGGCTTAAGCGCATCAACGAGAAGGCGATGCAGAAACCGAGGGAGAGCGCACTGTTGAAGGCGATGCGTGAGATTGGGTAAGAGATACAAAAAGATCGCCGTTGACTATGCGAAGGCCGCAGCAGCTGGTGAGATAGTCTGTGGCGCGGAGATCGCAGCGGCGGCTCGGCGCTTTCTCGCCGATATGGAGCGCCCCGATCTCAAACTGCATACGAAAGAGCCGGACTTCGTGTGCGGCATCATTGAGCGCCTGATGGTGCATAAGCAGGGGCAGGCATTGGACGGGACACCGCTGACCAACACACCGTTGATCCTGCAACCGTGGCAGGTGTTTATTGTCTACAACATCGTTGGATTCTATTTCAAAAACACGAATGAGCGCCGATATAAAGAGGCGTTTATTTTTGTGCCAAGAAAACAGGGCAAGACGCTTTTTATTGCGGCGCTGGCGTTCGCTCTGGCTCTGCTGGAGCGCAGAAGCGGCGCAAAAATCTATATAGTTGCGGCGTCATTAAAGCAGGCTTGTCAGTCCTTCGATGATATCCTCTACACTCTGCGCTACCGCCAAATCATTGATGACTTCCGAGTGCGTGACAACAACGCAGAGCATTCCGTCCAGTTTCACTTCACCGATGACGATGGTAGGCCGGACGGCTCCATCGAGATCGAGGCTCTGGCGGCGAACCCTGAAGCGCAGGATTCATTCAACTGCAACATCGCCATCGCGGACGAGGTACACGCTTTCAAGAAGGCCAGCCAGTACAACCGATTCAAGGAGGCCATGAAGGCATACACCAATAAGCTGATGATCGCCATCACGACCGCCGGCGACAACGTCAATAGCTTTTGCTATCGGCGGCTGGAGTATTCAGTCAAGGTAGTCAACGGTCAAGTCAAGGATGACAGCCTCTTCGTATTCGTGGCTCGTGCCGATCAGGACGAGAAGGGCAACGTGGACTATACCGACCCGATGCAGCACCAGAAGGCCAACCCGTCCTACGGCGTGACGATCAGGCCGCAGGACATCATGCAGGACGCGATCCAGGCGCAGAACGACCCGCAGCAGAGAAAAGACTTCCTCTCGCGGTCACTGAACATCTACACGACCGCCATGAACGCCTACTTTGATCTGTCGGAGTTCAAGGCCAGCGACCAGGTCTACAAATGGACGCTGGATCAGCTGGCGCGGATGCCGATAGAGTGGTACGGCGGCGCAGATCTGTCGAGAGTGCATGACCTGACCGCTGCGGCGCTGTATGGTGTGTATAAGGACGTGGACATCATCATCACCCACGCATTCTTCCCTGTCACCGAGGCTGCGCGGAAGGCCGACGAGGACGATATACCTCTGTTCGGTTGGAAAGATGACGGCTGGCTGACGATGTGCAACACACCGACCGTGGACTATTCCGACATAGTCAACTGGTTTAAGTCCATGCGTGACAAGGGCTTCAACATCCGCGAGGTCGGACACGATCTGAAGTTCGCCGGCGACGAGTACATCCCGCTGATGAAGCAGGCTGGCTTCAAGATCATCAACCAACCGCAGCTCTACGTCATCAAATCAAAGGGATTCAGGCACATCGAGAAGGCCGCGAAGGACGGAAAGCTGTACTACCTGCACAGCGATGCCTATGAATACTGCGTGGCGAACGTCCGTGCAATCGAAAAGACCGACGATTTAATCCAATATGAAAAGGTACAGCCGGAGCATCGCATAGATCTGTTCGATGCTTCGGTGTTTGCTTGCGTCCGGATGCTGGAGGGCACCGCGAAGCGCAATAAAGCAAGAAAATGGTTCGGGGGTGAGTGATCAGCATGAATATTTTTGAGCGCCTGATGGGCGGCAATAAAAAGAGGGACGCCACTCCCGCCAGTAGTGTGGCTGTCTGGATGAATAGCGGGGACATCTGCTGCCCTGGCTACACTCGGCTGAGCGACAATCCGGAGATCATGACGGGCTGCCTGCGCATCGCGGAGCTGATCGGCAGCATGACGATCTATCTGATGAGCAACACCGAAGAGGGCGACGTCCGAATCGTGAACGAGCTGTCTCGGATGATCGACATCACGCCGAATGGCACCATGACGAGATCGCAGTGGATGACGGCGATCGTTATGAATCTGCTGCTGTACGGCAGCGGCAACAGCGTCGTGGTGCCGCATACCAGCAACGGCTATCTGGAGAGCCTGGAGCCGATCGCTGCCAGCCGTGTGACCTTCCATCCGAAGCCTGGCAGCTACCGCGACTACTCCATCGGCATCGACGGTAAGCTGTGGGGGCCTGACGAGGTGATGCACTTCGTCTACAATCCGGATTCGACGTACCTGTGGAAAGGCAAGGGCATGACGATCCTGCTGAAGGACATCGCCAACAACCTCAAACAGGCACAGAAGACCGAGAACGCCTTTATGAAGTCGGAGTGGAAACCTTCGATCATCGTCAAGGTGGACGCGCTGACGGAGGAGTTCGCTTCTCCTGAAGGCCGTGAGCGGCTCCTGCAAAGCTACGTCAAACCACAGCAGACCGGACAGCCCTGGCTCATCCCAGCTGAACAGTTCGAGGTGGAGCAGGTGAGGCCGCTGTCACTGGCAGACCTTGCCATCAAGGATACGGTTGAGCTGGACAAGAAGACCGTCGCTTCGGTGTTGGGTGTTCCGGCGTTCCTGCTGGGCGTCGGTGACTACAACCAGACCGAATGGAATAACTTTGTGCAGACGAAGATCAGGGCGATCGCGCTCGGTATCCAGCAGGAGATGACGCGGACGCTGATTGTCTCGCCGAAGATGTACCTCGCGCTCAACTTCTGGTCGCTCATGGACTACGACCTCAAGAGCACGAGCGACATCCTGCTTGCTGGTGCTGATCGAGGCTATGTCTGCGGCGATGAATGGCGCGACAGGATGCACATGGCTCCTGCTGGCCTGAAGGAGTACAAGGTACTCGAAAACTACATCCCCTATGAGGATAGCGGAAAGCAGAAAAAACTGATTCAGGAGGAATGACGATGACGCCTGCAAAACTGACCTGTCCGAATGCGAAGTACGACAGCAACATGAACATCCGCTGCGAGAAGCGGGATGAGATGTGCGCTCACCAGCGATGGTGTATGTACAAGGGCTGGAGCGTACTGACCGACATGGCAGCCAACTGCCCAGCAAGGAGGGAGAATACCGATGAACAGTCTGAAAGAAAGAGAACTCCGAAGCGTCGTAACAAAGTTTGAGACGCGGGAGGACGGCGAAGAGCGAGTGCCTCACATCTCCGGCTACTTCGCGTCCTTCGATGATGTTTATGAAATCGCGCCCGGTATGACCGAATCGATCAAACCTGGCGCTTTTTCTCGGTCGCTGAGCGGGGACATCCGCGCTCTGGTCAACCACGACACGACTTTGGTCCTCGGTCGCACGAAGGCGCACACGCTGGAGCTGCGCGAGGACGAACACGGTCTCTGGGGCGACGTCACCATCAATCCGAACGATGTTGACGCTATGAACCTGTACGAACGTGTGAAGCGTGGCGATGTTGATCAGTGTTCCTTTGGATTTGAGATCATCAATGAGGAAACCGAGTACCGACCTGATGGTTCTGTCCACTGGACGCTGACGGAGATCGACCTGCATGAAGTGTCCGCTTGCACTTTCCCTGCCTACAAAGAAACCAACATCTCCGCGAGAAGCGCCGAGCGCGACGAGATTAAGGCCAGGGAGCTGGAGGCGTGGAAAACCAAGATGAAAGGAGTGCTGAAGAATGGCGCTCAAGACCCTGCTGATGCGTAAGCGCATCGACAACAAGAAGAAGGAGCTGGATGCGCTCCGCGCCAAAGCTGCCGAGTTTGAGACCCGCGAGGCCGAGCTGGAGCAGGCCATCAATGAGGTCGAAACCGACGAGCAGCGCACCGAGATCGAGGGCATGGTCGAGGAGCATGAGGCCGCGAAGGCCGAGAACGCCCAGGCCATCGCCGATCTGGAGCGCGAAGTGGAGCAGCTCGAAAACGACCTGGCTGCCGAGGAAGAGGCCCAGGACACCACTCCTCCCGCCGAAGCGAAGCCGGCGGAGGAAGAGAGAAAGGAGACCAAACCTATGAAGACCCGTGAGAATATTCCCGCCATGACCATGCGTGAGCGGCTGGCGGAGATCGTGACCCGTGACAACGTCAAGGACTACCTCTCCGAAGTCCGCACTGCCATCAAGGAGAAGAGGGCGATCACTGGCGTCGGCCTGCTGATCCCCGACGTGATGCTCGAGCTGATCCGTCAGGAGACCGCGAAGGCGTCCCGCCTGCTGCCCTTCGTCAACCGTCGCGCTGTGAGCGGCGTTGCCCGTCAGAACATCTCCGGCGCCATTCCGGAGGCCGTCTGGACTGAGATGTGCGCGAATCTCAACGATATCGCGCTGGGCTTCAATCAGATCGAGGTCGACGGCTACAAGGTCGGCGCGTACATGGCGATCTGCAACGCCTCTCTTGAGGATTCAGACGTCAATCTCGCCAACGAGATCGTGACCACCCTGGGCGGCTCCATCGCCAAAGCTCTGGACAAGGCGATCCTGTTCGGTACTGGCACCAAGATGCCGACCGGCATCGTGACCCGTCTGGCGCAGCAGAGCCAGCCTGCGAGCTGGGGCACCAACGCTCCCGCGTGGGTCGATCTGCACAGCACCAACATCCTGACCCTGAACATCGGCAGCACTCGCGGCGCTGAGTTCTTCGAGCAGCTGATCGGCGCTCTGGGCGTGGCGAAGCCCGTCTACAATGCCGACGGTCTGTTCTGGGTGATGAACCGCAAGACCCACCTGAAGATCATTGCGAAGGCGCTTGCGTTCGACAGCTCCGCCGCGTTGGTCGCCAACACCAACCTCATGCCCGTCATCGGCGGTACTGTGGTTGAGTTCGAGGATAACGAGATTCAGGACAACAGCATCTATGGTGGCTTCGGCGGCAACTACCTGCTGGCGGAGCGTGCTGGCATCGAGTATGCCAACTCCGACATCCCGCTGTTCCTGCAGGATCAGACCGTGTTCAAGGCGACCGCTCGCTACGACGGCACTCCGCTCGACGGCAAGGCCTTCGTGGTCGTCAACTTCAACAACACCAGCCCCACCACCAGCGAGGACTTTGCTCCTGACTGGGCGAACACCGACCTGAACGAACTGACCATCGTGGCGGCTGCCTCCGGCTCCAACGCTGGCAAGACCGTCCTGACCGTCACCGATTACCTGGCCGCTGACACCCCGGTGCTGTACTACAAGCTCGGCACTCAGGCGGTCAAGGCTGGCGACGTCATCGCCACCAGCGGCACCGGCGCTTGGGCGTCCCTGACCTCCGGCACTACGGAGATCACTGCGGCGGCTGGCAAGAAGATCACCGTGGTCGAGCTGAATGCGGCTGCTGCCTCTGGCGGCGTGGTCGTGTCTGCCGGCGTGGTGGCCTCTGTGCCGAAGGCCGCAGGCTAATGATCGCGGGGTGAGCAGATGGCTGAATCAACAATGCTGACGATGCTCAAGACCGATCTGGGCATCCTTGCCACTACGGCCTATGACACGCGGCTGACCCAGCTGCTCACCGCTGCCGAACAGGCCATCGAAAAGGAGGGGGCGTCCACGCTGGACGCCTCCGATCCTTTGGACCAGCAGCTGATCGTCATGTACGCTGCATGGCTATGGCGTAAGCGGGACGGCTCGATGGGGCCTGTGCAAAGCTACGACGCGACGGCAATGCCGAGGATGCTCCGCATCCAGCTCAACAACCGCATCTTCCGAGAGAAAGCTGGTGGTTAAATGCCTGACTGCACCATCAAGCTGATCGGACCGCCGACACGGACGCAGGGCGCAGACGGCGTTTGGCGTACCACTGCGGCAACAGAGACAGAGGTCTTTGCAAAGCAGAACAGCGTCTCGCGCAATGAGTTCTTCGCAGCTGGAAACCAGGGGATGCGCCCTGAGTACGTCTTCTCTGTATTCGCGGGAGAGTACAACGGGCAGACTGTGTGTGAGTACAACGGCGAGAGATACGCCATCTACCGCACCTACCGCCCAGAGGATTCTGACTACATGGAGCTTTATGCGCATCGCGACGTCGGCATCCACAGCGCCCAGACGAATCCAGAACCCACACCGACGCCTGTCGGGCAAGAGGGAGAGGTGACGGATCAGTGACGCACGAAGAGATTGCTACCATGATCGCAGGCATCGGGCTGCCGTATGCCTATCATCACTTCGAGCCTGCCGAAGCTGTCGACCCGCCGTTCATTTGCTTCTTGTATCTGGGCCGGATTGACTTCCGAGCCGATGGCACCAACTATACGAAGATCACCAACCTTCGAATAGAGCTGTATGTCGATGAGCCTGACTTTGAAAAAGAGACGGCTGTCGAGGACGCGCTTGCCGCTGCTGGCATGGTGTATGAGGCAGAAGGTCCGACCTACATCGAGAGCGAGAAAATGTACATGACAACCTACGACACAAGCATATTGCTCGACCAAAGTACTGAACCTGACAACTCCGATTGAGGTGATTGCATGGCAAGTAGAATCCGATGTAAGCCAGATGGGCTGGCAGCTGCGGTCATGCAATGTCTGGATGGCTACGACGATGATGTTGCAGACGCGACCAAAGAATCCTGCATGAAGGTCGGCAAAGAAGGGGCACAGATGCTCAAGGGCAGCTCTCCCGTCCGCAAGGGCGGCTACGCAAGGAGCTGGACGTACAAGGTGATGGGCGAATCTGCCAGTGGCATTGAGTCCGTCATCTACAACAGCAGATACCCAGGCCTCGCCCACCTTCTGGAGAACGGTCACGCCAAGCGCGGCGGCGGTCGTGTCGGAGCACGAAAGCACATCGCACCCGTTGAGCAGTATGTGATCGAGACTCTCGAAACGGAGATCGAATCGAGAGTGGGCAAGATTTAAAGGAGGGTGTAACAATGCCCAAGAACAAAGTAAAGTACAACCTCAAAAACGTCCACTATGCAAAGTTGACGTTCAGCGATGCCGGCGTACCGTCCTACGGTGCTGTGAAGGCCTGGCCTGGCGCTGTCTCCCTGTCTCTCGACGCGGAGGGCAGCCCGTCCATCTTCTACGCCGACGGCATCCAGTACTACGTTGTGAACAACAACAACGGCTACTCCGGCGACTTCGAGAGCGCGATGGTTCCGGAGGACTTCCGCATCGACATCATGGGCGACTACCTGGACAGCAAGGGCGTCCTGGTGGAGAACGCGGACGCGCAGAGCGTACATTTCGCGCTGCTGTTTGAGTTTGATGGCGACATCAACCAGATCAAGCACGTCATGTACAACTGCACCGCCTCCCGTCCGAGCGTCGGCTCCCAGACGAAGGAGGACGAGACCGAAGTCCAGACCGAGAGCATCACGATCACCGCATCGCCGATGTATGTCCCGTCTCTGGAGAAGACCATCGTCAAGGGTCGCAGCTGCGAGAACACCGACGCGACCACCTACGCCAACTGGTACAACACCGTGTATGTGCCGTCTGGCAATCTGAACAGCATCACCATCAGCGGTCCGGACGAGGTCACTGTGGACGGCGACAGCATCACGCTGACCGCCACGACCACTCCCGCTGGTCAGTCCGTGACGTGGGAGTCTCTCGACACCGATAACGCCACCGTCACCAGCGGCGGCGTCGTGAGTGCTGTGGCTGCCGGTACTGCGACGATCAAGTGCAAGATCACGGCTACGCCGTCGATCTATGCGCTGAAGACCATCACCGTAAACGCGGCTGCCCAGGGCTGATGAATGACTGACGCCCCGTGGTTCACGCCACGGGGCTTTTCTGTATATCGTGGAGGGATAGATGAATGTATAGGGATATTATGATCCAGATGGCGGACGGCACAGAGAAGGCCGTCCCGTTCGTCGCCAACGGAGCGACGGCTTTGAGATATCGAATGGTCTTTGGTAAGGAGCTTGTGGCAAGCATCGGCAACCTTCTGAACGCCATCGGCATGGAGAACGTCAACAGCCTCTTGCAGACGGCAAGCACGCTGCAGGCCGAGGGTGAGACAGAGATCGGCCTCGACAAGCTGACACCTGAACAGATCGGCGCGTTGATATCTGTGGTCAGTTCCGGCGAGATGAACACGGTCTCGCAGCTGGCCTATATTATGAACGCGGCAGCCGAGCGCAGAGAGATGCGCAACCTTAACTTTGATGATTATCTGGACTGGCTGGAGCAGTTCGAGACGATGGAGTTCCTCACGAAGGCGATGGACTTCATCATGCTGTATATGCACAACCGTACAACGTCCAGTATCCAGAAAAAAAAAGAAGACCGACTGATCGACCAGTAAACACGGCGCTATATGTGCTTCGTGCGAAGCAGATCGGACTATCAATCGCGGAGATGGAGGAGCTGGACGAGGGCATCATCTTCGACATGATCGTCGAGTCCGCGAACGATCAGGAATCGGACAGCTACACCGAGCTGGCGACACAGGCGGACTTCGATAAATTCTAACACGGGGGTGATGACATGGCTGGCGGACGCATCAAGGGCATTACCATCGAGATCGACGGCGATGCTACTGGTCTAAAGAAAGCACTATCCGATGTAGACAGGACAGCGCGACAGAGCCAGAATAACCTCAGAGACATCAACAAGCTGCTGAAGGTAGACCCAGGCAACACGGAGCTACTGACGCAGAAATATAAGAACCTGACCCAGTCCATCGAAAGCACGAAACAGCGCCTACAGACGCTGCGCGAAGCCGAGAGGCAGATGATGGACAATGGGCAGGTCGGCACCGCTGAATGGGACGCCCTCCAGCGTGAGATCGCGGAAACGGAGCAGAAACTGAAGTCGCTCAATCAGGAGATGGACAAGTTCGGCTCCGTGTCTGCCCAGAAGGTCGCCGCTGCTGGCGAGAAGGTGCAGCAGGTCGGCGTTGGCTTAGAGAACGCCGGCAAGGCCATCATGCCGGCATCCCTCGCCATGATCGGCTTTGGTACGGTCGCTGCGTCGAAGTACGCCGACGTCGACAAGATCATGACGCTGACCAACCAGACAATGGGCAACACCACAGCGCAGGCAGAGCTGCTTGAGAAGGCAATGTCGCAGGCCGCTGCCAATTCGACCTACGGCATGAGCGACGCTGCCAATGCGACGCTCAACTTCGCCCGTGCTGGCCTGACAGCCGAACAGGCCGCCGACGCCCTGGCTCCCGCCATGAACCTGGCGGCTGGTGAGGGCGGCAACCTCGACACGGTCTCCGCTGGCCTGGTCGCCACGATCAATGGATTCGGTGACTCCTTCAGCAATGCCTCGCGGTATGCTGACGTGTTCGCTGCCGCTTGTAACAACTCCGCACTGGACGTCGATAGTCTGTCCAATGCTATGTCTGTGGCTGCGCCTGTCTTTAATGCCGCTGGTTACTCCGTCAATGATGCCGCGCTGTACATGGGCGTCATGGCGAACAATGGTATTGACGCCGACAAGGCCGCGAACTCTCTGAAAACCGGCCTTGCCAAACTCGTATCTCCCGCCAAGCAGGGCGCGGACATGATGGAGCAGCTGGGGATCAGCGTCACCAACGCCGATGGCAGCATGAAGGACAGCATCACGATTCAGCGCGAGCTGCATGATGCTTTTGCGAACCTGTCCGAATCCGAGCAAATCGCCGCGGCATCTGCAATCTTTGGTAAGAATCAGATGTCGCCGTGGCTGGCGCTGATCAACACCGCGCCGGAGGACGTCAATGAGCTGTCCAACAGCCTGGAGCATTGCGCTGGCACGACTGACGAGATGGCGGAGGCAATGATGGGCGGCTTCGGCGGCTCCATCGAAAAGCTGAAGTCCTCTCTGGACGTGCTGATCACCACGCTGGGCAAGACCGTCGCGGAGTTCCTCACGCCGATCATCGCCGGTATCCAGAAGTTTGTGGACTGGCTGAACAGCCTCGACGCCGGGACGCGCCGAGTGATCGTTACAATCGGCGCTTTGGTGGCTGCTGCTGGCCCGGTGCTGATCATGGTCGGCAAGATGGCGCAGGGTGTTGGTGCGATTATGAAGCTGGCTCCGACGATCGTCAGCGGCATCGGCAAGATCAAGGGCATCCTGGGGACGCTGGGCGGCGCTCTGAAGTCGCTTTGGGGTGTCTTGGCTGCCAACCCGATCATCCTTGTGATCGCGGCTGTAGCGGCTCTGGTCGCCGGCTTTATCTACCTGTGGAACCACTCCGAGGCATTTAGAAACTTCTGGATCAACCTCTGGAACACCGTCAAGACCGCCGTCACGGTCGCATGGAACGCGATCAAGTCCTTCCTGGTGAACGCCTGGAACTCCATCAAGAGTGCGGCGACAGCCGTATTCACTGGCATCTCCACCTTCTTCACGAATACATGGAACACCATCAAGAACACCGCGCTCACAGTCTGGAACGGCATCAAGAGTGGGCTGTCGAACATCTGGAGCGGCATCAAGGGCGCGGCAGAGACCGTCTGGGACGGCGTGAAGAACACCGTCGGCACGGTCCACGACGCGATCCAGACCACCGTCAGCGAGAAGTGGTCGGCGATTAAGTCCGCCTACGAGGAGAACGGCGGCGGCATCCAGGGCATTGTCGCAGGCGCGATGGAGGCCATCAAGGGCTACTTCACGCTGGCCTTTGACTTCATCAACAACCTGACCGGCGGCAAGCTGAACGGCATCAAAGAGGCCGTGTCGAACGCGATGAACACCATCAAGACTACCTTCTCGAATGTGTGGGACACCATCAAGTCGACCGTCTCCGAGGTAATCAGCAACATCGGCAGCGCGATCTCCAACGGCTTCAATTCCGCGAAGAATACCGTCTCGAATGCTCTGAACGCCATCAAGAACACCATGAAGAGTATCTGGGATGGCGCGGTGAACATCGTGAAGAGCGCGGTCGACAAGCTGAAAAGCCTCGTCAACTTCAACTGGTCGCTCCCGAAAATCAAGCTGCCGCACTTCTCCATCTCTGGATCGTTCTCTTTGAACCCGCCGAGCATCCCGAAGATCAGCGTCAGTTGGTATAAGAAGGCCATGCAGGACGGCATGATTCTGAACAGTCCGACGATCTTCGGAGCGAAGGGCAACACGCTGCTGGGCGGCGGTGACGCTGGTCCGGAGGCCGTGGTGGGCGTTGAATCCCTCCGCGCCATGATCGGCGAGGCCGTGGCGGCTGCCGGCGGCATGGGCGGCGACATCACCATCCCCGTGTACATCGGGCAGCGCCGCATTGAGACGATCGTGGTCGACGCGATCCAGAGAAATAACTATAGATCGGGGGGCAGATAAATGGTTAATCTGATCAAGGTTAATGGTGTCTGGCTCCCCGAACCTGACGGCGACCTGAACCTCGTCGCCACGAAGGTCAAGAGCGAGAACGAGACCGAGGCAGGCACGACGCAGGTCATCGTCACCCGTGTCACCAAGCTCGCCATCGAGGGCAAGTGGAAACTGTCAGGCGAGTGGGTGGAGCGATTCAGGAGTTACCGTAACGCCGACACGGTAACAGTCGAAGTCTATTATCCAAGCGCATCGACGCTCTCAGCTTATATTTGCCAGTTCGACGTCACCGGCGAGACGCACAAAGCAAAGGCGCGTCAGCAGCTCGGTGGCGTCAATGGCTTGTATGAGGTCGGTGCGACGATCACGGAGATTTAGTCCATGTATGCAGTAAGCGAAGCCTTCAAAGAGGCGATGAAGAGGCCTGTGCAGCAGCACAAGCTGGGCGGTAATATCCTTGCGAATGGCGGTCGCCAGTACTTCACCGAGGCGAACATCCAGAAGGGATCCTTCCGCATCAGCAACTCGTGCAGCGGCAACGATAACGTGGAGATCGGCACGGTCTACACCGCCGAGCTGACGGCTGTCTTTCTCGACATGAACCTTCAGCGGTATGTGATGGACGGCGCTGTCATAACACCGCACTTTGAACTCCTGACCTCGGACGGCTACGAGCCCGTCCCTCTCGGTGTGTTCAATGTCACCGAGGCCAACTGGACTACATTCGGCATCGAGGTCACAGCCTACGATAATATGTCGAAGTTCGACCGGACGCTGCATCTGGCCTCCAACCAGAAACAGCTCGACATCTTCGGCTACCTGTCGCTGGCCTGCACGGCCTGCGGCGTCGGCCTGGCAACCACGGAGCAGCAGATCAACGCGCTGCCGAATGGCAACCGCATCATGCCGCTGTATCCGGAGAACGACATGGAGACATGGCGCGACCTGATCAGCTGGTGCGCACAGACCACCGGCACCTTCGCCACGATCAACCGCGAGGGCAAGCTGGAACTCCGCGCCTACGGCATTGAGCCTGTGGACACCATCGACGATGAGCACCGCTACGTCGGCGCGAAGTTCTCCGACTTCGAGACGCGCTACACCGGCCTGAGCTGCGTCAATATCAGCGACCAGACCACGACATACTATGGTGTGCAGCCGGACGATGGCCTGACCTACAATCTCGGCTCCAATCCCCTGCTCCAGATCGGTGACAGCGACTACCTCGCAAACGAGCGCAGAGCCATCCTGGACGCGCTGACGGTGATCCGGTATGTCCCGATGGAAGTCACCATGATCGGCTCTCCTGCCTACGACCTGGGCGACGTGCTGGTGTTCTCCAATGGCGCTGCAGATGGCACGAAGCTATACTGTGTCACACAGTATGACTGGACGTATGGCGGTAGCTACCTCGTGAAGGGCGTGGGCGATAATCCCGCGCTGGCGAATGCTCGATCAAAGACCGACAAGGACATCTCCGGTCTGCTGTCCAGGGCGAACGAGAACGAGATCAGCTACTACGACTATGTGAACGACGGGGACTACCACATCGCCGACGGTCACAGCGCGAAGATCATCGATATCAAGTATGCCACGGTCAAGTCGACGCACGTCGACTTTCACGCCGAGGTGAAGTACCTGCTGGCGACCACCGAAAGCTATGACCAGGCCGAGGACACCTACACCGAGCACGACGCGAAGCTGAAAGTGACCTATCGGCTGGACGAGTACGAATGGCACGAGTACTACCCGATCGAGCAGGAGTTCGACGGGACGCACCTGTTACATCTGCTCTGGACGTGGCGCAGCTCCGCAGGCCTGACGAGTGAGTTCATGGTCTACCTGGAGCTGATTGGCGGCGAGGCGTGGATCGCCAATGGCGACTGCCGCGCTTATATCGCTGGCATGGGCCTCGTGGGCGACGATGCCTGGGACGGCTCCGTCAAGATCAGCCAGCAGTTTGTGCGCTACGACTTCGGCAGAATCCACGGCAGCTTCTCCAGCGACGTGGAGGGCGACACCGACAGACCGGAGAAGGGGCGCTTCTTCGACAGCCTCTCGCTGCGTAGCTTCGGCAGCACGATGCTGCGACCGTTCACGACGGAGGTCACGCCGCGCTCTGTGCATCTGTTCTCCACCATCTACGGCACGGACGAGTGCTGGCAGGTCAATGTGGATATTGACGGCAAGGTGTGGAAGGTCAGCGATCAGAGCGAGGACGGCCTCGTAATTACGCCCGACTGCGATGTGACGCAGGTGGTCACTATGACATCTGTTCACACGCCGAACACGGGCAACGTGACATATCTGGTCAGCTTCGACAGCGGCGATACATGGTACAGCTACGCCAGCGGCTGGCAGCAGCACATCAGCGGCTACGGCATGACGGAGAGCGTCATGGCGGCGATACCTGAGGAGGAGTGGGCGCTCATGCTCACCAACGGCACGATCATGGTCGAGGCCATCCTCCAGGGCGATGCCACGCTGGAGAGCATTACAATATCAACGGAGGTGTACGAGTGACATGAAAGGAAAGACTAAGATCATCCTGACGAACGTCAAGACGGGTGAGCAGGAGATTCACGAGGACAACAACCTCGTCACCTCCGCGATCGATAAAATCATCAACATCGAGATGGCGATGAACCACGCGCCGAACGACCGCATCCTGCCGATTGCTACGAACCTGCTCGGCGGGATCATGCTGTTTGACGATGAGCTGACGGAGGACGTGGACAATATCCACTTCCCCGCCGAGGCTCATCTGGTGGCCTATGGCAACCAGGATACCAACACGTCGGACAAGTACCGCGGCAGCTACAACGCCTCCGAGAGCGGCAAGACCGCCGAGGGCTATGTCTCTGTCTGGGACTTCGGCACCCACCAGGCGAACGGTATCATCCGCAGTGTGGCAAGAACGTCTCATTATGGCGGTCAGTGTCCGCTCGTGTTCACCACCGGACCGAGCGATGTAACTACCGATGCGGGAGTGCCTACCAACGACAATTCATGGTATCCCATCCGCTATGATGGCGAGTACCTGTATCTGCTCAAGGGCGACAGCTCCACCCACGTCATGCGGCTGGCGCGGACGAAGATTCCATCGCTGAAATTCGGCGTGGGCGACTATTCTAATGTCGCCCGGACGTATGAGGTCATCGCAAGCTGGAATACGAAGGTCTGCACCTACACCTACTACAACAATGCGCAGCATACGCAAACCTACACTCAGGACGTGTATGCCGATAACCCGCAAATGTACGAGGACGGGCATGACGGCTATATCTACTGCGTTTTCTATGGCGTAAACCGCACCTATAAGGACTACGACTACGATGTGACCTACTTCACCATTCAGTACAACGGTGACGAGGAGCACAACTACGTCAAGAGCGAGGTGCACCAGCTCGTCACCGGCACGTCGTACTATGCCAGCGGCACGACCTACTCAATGTGGTATGCTAACCGAGTCTATGGTCATGTCTATAATGGCATCCTCTACCGCATCAGCAATGACCGAAAGTCCATCGTCAAGATTGATCTGAGCAATGCGGCGGCATCCTCGTCCATTCGTATCATCGACTCCGCAGTGGATGATTACATCTATGATCTCCGCTACTGGATGCTTCATAGCGGTATAGTCTGGTTTATGGTCTATCACTATACCGCATCCAGCTACAACTACCTCGGCGGCATCATGTACCCGGATGGCTACTATGTAGTCAATGACGTGTCGTACTGTTCGAACTCGAACTACTACCCAGAAGACAATCAGAACAAGTGGAACAATGTACGCACCTGCGACGATGACCTTTTGATGTGGCGTTACTATCAGAGTTCGCCCTACACGCAAGTCTACCGCAACTGGGCACCGAACTACCTCGGCACGATCAACAACCTCGAAGAATCCATCACCAAGACCTCGGCGCAGACGATGAAGATCGTGTACACCCTGACCGACGTCGATGAAGAGAGCGGCGACTGATCGGAGGTGAGCGCAGATGCCGTCTTTATACACCTACAAGATCGACTACAAGGGCAGCTCGAAGGTAATCAAGAGGATCTGCGACAAGCTCAACCACTGGTCAGAGGTCATGCTCGGCACGACCCACAACACCGCATTCTATGGCGATCTCGGACAGACCGCCTATGAGCATTCGCAGACCACAGGCAACCCGCACAACCTGACGCTGGAGGACTTGGGGATTGAGAACCTCCCCCGCGACGTGGAGTACATCCTCAACCTCCTGGGCATCAGTAACTACAACTGGATCGACCACGACGATAACCAGATGATTGACCACGATGGCAATGAGCTGGCGTTCCACTCCGAGCCGCAGCTGCTGTCCTGGCATTAGAAGGAGTTGAATAGAATGGCCCTCAAATACATATCCGAGTTGACACTGACCAACAACATCGATGACAATGATCTGCTCGTCATCGATGACGGCTCGAAGAACTACGCCATCAAGTGGAGTACGCTCAAGGCCACGCTGGCGACTGTCAGCGGCTTCACGGTCAACAACACGAACGGCACGATCACCATCACGCTGTCGACCGGCGCGACGCTGACCGTCACTCCCCACGACCCGACGAAGCAGGACGTCCTGACCTTCGACTCCACGCCGACCGAGAACAGCAACAACCCCGTCGAATCCGGCGGTGTGTTCGCCGCGCTCGGCCTGAAGCTGGACGCTGAGGACTACGCACAGTACACCGGCGCGACCGATCAGCAGGCTGGCAGCGCAGGCTATGTCCCCGCCCCGTCTGCTGGCGGTGAGCGTTACCTGTCCAGCGCCGGTGTGTGGCAGGCTCCCGACTCCGCGCCGACCGAGAACAGCAACAAGCTCATAACCTCGGATGCGGTCTACGCTGCGCTGCTGGATCTGGCAGAGCAGCTCTCGGACGAGTACGACGCGACGGCGACCTATGACGTGGGCGACTACTGCATCCACGAGAACAAGCTCTACAAATGCACGACGGCGATCGCCACCGCCGAGGCGTGGAACTCCGCGCATTGGACCGCGACTACCGTCGGTGCGGAGCTTGGCGCGAAGGTCAATACCTCGGATATAGTCAACAATCTGACCAGTACGGCGACTGATCAACCGTTGAGCGCGGCGCAGGGGAAAGCACTTAATGACAAGATTGGGGCGTTGGTAAAATCAAAGACGCTTCAAAGTGTAACAACGGATGCAAACGGCGGGATTAGCACAAACCTATCAACGGCATCAACCGCAATTATTTGTGTGTTTGTTGCTGTGTCAACTGCAAAAGTAGTTTGTGTTGGTCATTATAATAATAATTGGATTCTTCAAGCGTATAATTTTACAACCGGAACAATCGTTAAAAACACGTCTATTGGTGATATAATTATTTATTATCTTGAAAAATAACTGTATTATTTTAGTTATTTGCAGATAATTACCATTGTATAAATCAATATATAATGTCACAATATGGTCATATTACGAAACGAGCAATAGAGCAAGACTGTTGACTAACCGGCATCAGGGCTGTCTCCGAAAAGACAAGGTTTCATATCCGTCTCGACCTTGATATACGCCTCTTTCGTTTTTAATATGGCACTACCCATATTAAACGAAGGAGGCGCTTTTATGTTCGATGAGTTCAGACTGACGATGCTTCGGGAGCTGGTGCAGACCGGCATCGATGACGATGCCCTGCGGCGCGTCATGAGTGTGGTAGACAGGATCGGCGGCGACTTCGATGTCACCAAGCGATGCACCGCACTCATCCCGATCGAGCTGACCGCCCAGCATGTCCTGCTGGAGTACATGGCCTGCAAGAGCCTGGAGGGCTACTCGAAGGAGACACTCACCAACTACCATACCATGCTGCTCAATTTCCTGATGGCGGCGAAGAAGAGGATAGAGGATGTACGCACCAATGACGTCCGAGCCTACCTCTACCAGTACCAGCATAGCCGCGAAGTCAGCACCCGATCGCTCGACAAGATCAGATCGGTGATCGCTGGCTTCTTTCATTGGGCGTATGCCGAGGGTAAGATCGAGCGCGACCCGTGCCTGACCATCCACCCATTCAAGTACACCGTGAAGCAGAAACCGTCGCTCTCGCAGATTCACATGGAATATGTGAGGAAGAAGCTGTGGGAGCCGCGGGAGAAGGCAATCATCGAAGTGTTTTACTCCACCGGCTGCCGAGTGAGCGAGCTCTGCGGCATGAAGAAGTCAGATGTGGATTGGGACAACGGGACCGTGGAGATACTCGGCAAGGGCGGGAAGTACCGCACCGTGTTCCTGAACGCCAAGGCCATCGTGTCGCTCACCGACTACCTCGCCAGACGTACCGATGACAACCAGTATCTCTTCGTCTCCGACCGCAAGCCTCACGGCAAGCTCACCCGCGCGGCTGTAGAGAAGATCGTCCGGCAGATATCCGATCGATGCTTCAGCCTCGTCGGTATCCAGATCACGCCGCACATCTTCCGGCATACGACGATCAGCACCGCGCTGCGCAACGGGATGCCGATCGAGAAGGTGTCAAAGATGGTCGGTCACGCAGAGATCAGAACGACCATGTACTATGCGCAGATCGACAACGCCGATGTCAAGCACGACCACGAGCGTTGTGTGATTTGATCGCGCCGTGTCACCTGCCGCCCACCAGGGCGGCTTTTTATTTCGTTAGAACAGAGAGGAGGACATCACATGGCAAGCAAACCGAAGAAACCTGAGATCGAGTATGAGGCCGAGGACAGTTGCGACGTGTTCGAGGACACCGTCTGGAGGCTGGATGGCCACGGCAACCCCATAAAGGTGGAGGTGGCCGACGATGTTTAAGACCATCCGACAGGGCGACGTCGACCGCCTCGTTGTCGTTGCCAAGCTACTCACCGGCTATGTGAAGGTGAGCGCGAAGGTCGCCGACGCCGATGCATTCGTCAAGCAGCACCAGACCTTCGACGAGGGCTTTGCCGAGCACATCAGCACCTTCCAGACCGCGCATGGACTGACTCCCGACAAGGAGATCGGCCAGAAAACCTGGACGGCGATCGCCGCGCAGGCACCGACGTGCTCCACCAGCAAAAACCGCATCAGCGGCTACACGCTGGCGATTCAACTCATGCTCGATTCGAGCATCACCGCCGACGCGATCTACGGCAGCCGCACGAAGAACGCCGTCGCGGCCTACCAGGCATCCGCAGGACTGTCCGCAGACGGTATCTGCGGACCGAAGACCTATAACTCGCTGATCGTCGGCGAAGCGCAGCCTACGCCGCAGCCTACGCCGGGTAAGTTCGTGCAGCCCACGGACTTCAAACAGGGCGACAAACGATGGGGCAGCAAGATGTACAGCAATCATAACGACCCGAATCAGACGATGGCAAACAGCGCCTGCGGTCCGACGAGTGCTGCCGACATCATCAACTTCACCCGCGACAGCTCCATCGACCCGTATGATCTGGCGATGATGGCCGTGGCATGGGGCGACCGTACCAACAACTCCGGCACCGCGCATACCTTCTTCACCCACCTGATGACGCCGTTCAACTATCCTCTGATGGTGGCGACGAAGTCCATCGAGACGCTGAAGAAGTGTCTGGATGCCGGCGGCTATGCCGTGGCAAACATGGGCAAAGGCTACTGGACAACTCAGGGGCATTATATCTGCATTTGGAAGTATGATGCCACCTACGTCTACGCCAACGACCCGGCCAGCAGCAGCCGCAAGAAGCAGAAGTGGGCAGACTTCCAGGAGCAGCGCAAGCAGTTCTTCTGCTTCTTCCAGAATAATGATGATGCTCCTACAACTACTCCCACAACTGACACAACCACTCCCACAACTACCGAGCGCGGCGAGAAAATATGCGACGTCTCCAGATTCAAAGGCGTGATCGACTGGGACAAGCTCGCGCCGGAGCTGGCATTCGTCATCATCAAGGCCAGCGGTCTCTACCGCAATGGCTCGGACACACAGTACGCCAACAACGTGCGCGGAGCTGTGGCGCATGGTGTGCCCTTCCACGTCTACAGCTACCTCTACTGCCTGACGGAGGATGAGGCGAAGCGCGACGCGAAGCTGTACTTCGACACCGTCAAGGCCGGCGGCCACTGGCCGCTGTTCTGGGTGCTCGACATGGAGGCCGGATGGGGCATCGCCGACAAGGATGCTCCGCACATTGCGCAGGTGTTCGAGGACGAGCTGCGGCGGCTGTGCCGTGAGCAAGGTCCCGGCGAGATTCGTGTCGCGGCCTATGTCGCCAACCAGAAGTATGATGATTGGGCGATCGACTATTCGCACTTCGAGTACATCTGGATTCCGAAGTACTCCACGAAGCCGCCGACGCATCCGTGCGATATGTGGCAGTATACCAGCACTGGCACGATCGCCGGTGTCTCTGGTGACGTCGATCTGGATGTGCTCATGGGCACGAAGCCGCTGGAGTTCTTCACCGGCGGCACACCTGCACCGGAGCCTACGCCGACGCCCACGCAGAAGGTGGTCGTTACCGGCGGCGCTGTGAACGTCCGCAGCGCACCGGGCACGTCCGGGACGCGCGTCCTCGGCGTGGTGCACAAGGGCGATGAGTTGCCCTACCAGGGACAGGACAAGACCATCGACGGCACACCTTGGCATCTGGTAGAGTACCAGAACCAGAACGCATGGATCAGCGGGAAGTACTCGAAGGTGGTCTAAATCTTTGATGGAGGTGTCAGATAATGGAATGGTTAACCGTGCTCCTCGGCGTGATCGGTAATATCGCGGTGGCGCTCATTGCGATCATACCCACCATCGTATCGAACCGGAAGAAGACGCAGGAGAGCATCAAGACGAGCACAGAGGCGACCGAAAAGCGCATCGACAAGATGGAGGCATCCTTCAACTCTCATGTGAAGGACTACGAAGCCACCAAGGCGAACAGCCAGCGATACCGCATCCTCCGCTTCTATGACGAGATATGTGAGGGACGCAGGCATTCAGAAAGCCACTTCGAGGATATCTTGGATGATATCGACGCATACGAGACGTACTGCTCCAGCCACCCGGAATACAGAAACAACCGAGGCCATGTGGCGATGCAGTACATCCGCGACACCTATGCCAAGGTGAAAGCCAAGGGTGGATTTCTGACCCACGAATGACCGGACACGCCATGTCCGGTTTTACACTCGTGCAAGTTTAACCGCGAAACCTTACATAATCATGCAAAACGTGCAAGTATAATTATACGAAAGGTGGTATTCTCATGTTGAGCAACAAGGTATACGATGTCCTCAAGTGGATCGTGATGATCGCTCTCCCCGCTCTGACGGTCGCCTACGTCGGTCTGGCGTCGATCTGGGGCTGGCCTTATGCGGACGAGGTCGCCAAGACCAGCGCCGTCATTTGCACCCTCCTGGGCGCTCTGCTGGGCATCAGCACGGCGCAGTATAACAAGCAGCCTCCCGACGGCGAATAAGCCGAAGTATCTGAACATGAATCGAGGCCCTCACCCTTTGCGGTGGGGGCCTTTTTTGCGTTTTTGGCGTTATCATGGACGTATCAGAAACAACGCACACACAACCTTGATATTGTGTGCCAGTAGAGCGATCATGTGCACACCGAAGGGGCATAGCCCCGCAAAGAAAAAGGAGGATGAACCATGAAGACAATCACCTACAACCAGACCGGCGACACCAGAAAGCCCTTCGTCAAGGCCATAGGCGGCCTGCTGGGCGTCAAGCCCCGCTACCTCGGCACTCCCACCTACGCCTACGAGATCGGCGCTGTGACAGTCACACGCGGCGGCAACATCGAAGTGGGCGACCAGATTGCGGACGCTTCGATCGAGAACCTGATCGAGCAGCTTGCGGCGAAGGGCTACGTCCCGGTGCAGACCACCGAGGAACCCGAAGCCCCTGCGGAGGAGCCGGAGGCCGACGAGCCCAGCTCCATGACGATCTCGGTGCCGCGCAAGATCATGACTGACGCCGGTGTGGAGAACCTCAAAAAGCTGATCACGGCAAAGGCCGCGCTGCTCAAGCAATCCTTCGGCATCGAGACCACGGAGATCACGGTCAGCGATGAGGCAGTATCATTCCCATGGTTCGGGATACTGGAGCCGGACGAGCTGCGCCTCGCCTCGCTGTTCATCAGCGGCCTGTGCCGCTTCGCCAACGGCAGCAAGCGCATCATCTGCAAGCCCCGCGAAGAGGACAATCCGAAGTTTGCGATGCGGGTCTGGCTGATTCGCATGGGCTTCGGCGGCGATGACCACCGCGCCCTCCGCAAGTATATGCTGCGGAATCTCCCCGGCAATTCGGCATTCAGGTACGGGCGGCCGGACGCGAAGAAGGAGGAGAACGCATGATCTTTCCGAGCAGAGAGACGGTCGAGAGGCTTCGGCGGGAATACCCAGCCGGCACCCTCGTGGAGTTGGTGCAGATGGACGATGCCCAGTCTCCCCCGGTCGGCACGATCGGCGAGGTGGTGGCCGTGGATGACGCTGGCGACCTCGTGATGGAGTGGCGAAACGGCTGCGGACTGAATGTGGTGTACGGCGTTGATCGCGTTCGGAAAGTGTACAGAGTTATCGGGTAGTTATCTACAAGTACACCTTCTCCGCTGCGTTCTATGGCATACTGTGTACAACAAAAGCGAAGGGAGCGCACCACAATGACGATCAACGAAGGAATGAGAAAGTACCGCCTGCCGAACCCCACTACCCCGGAAGACCTCGCCTGCCGCTGGAGCAAGACCCTGACCTTCGGCGAGAAGGTGCTGGTGGCTGGATACTACTACCAGCACAACAAGCCCTGCTACTACGCCGCGACCTACGAATTTCTGGATGGTGGCGACCACGACTGCGAGAGCGCGATCGGGCTGGCGGCTGTCAGCGAGGTCGAGTTCGAGGATGACGGCCACGCCATCGCCTGGGCGATGAACCACTGAGGAGGAGACGAGAATGAACGCCAACAACACCTACTTCGAGAACCTGAAGCGCCTCGGCCACGAGTACGAGGAGGCGCGAGTGGAGCGCAGACAGCGCAAGCAGCAGATCATCGACACCTACGGCTGGGACAGCGACGAGCTCCGCGCCTGGTACGAGGAGGACGCCGCAGCGACCTTCCCCTTCCCGTCGGGAGCCTGCAAAGCCTACCGCGCATGGGCTGACAGCCTCCGCTACAAGCTGGACGAGCTGGAGCTGAGCGACTTCCTCTGGGACGGTGAGGTCGCGGACTTCGTCAACGCCCTGCGCGATGCTGGCATCCACAGCTTCGTGGTCACCGGGCACAGCACCGCACTCATGGAGAATCTCCACGCCCTCGCCGCGAACGGCTGCACGATGACCGGCCTCTGTACCATCACCAAGCAGGACAGCCGCTGGATCGAGGAGACGCCGAGCGAAGTGCAGGGCATCCGCTTCACGCTGGCCTGACGCACAAAAAGAACTCCGGGAGCATCAACCCCGGAGCCTTTCTCTCTTACACTCGCGGACGGCGGTGGCGCTGTCGCCGCATGATCTCTTCTTCGATCCTGCGTCTGGCCTCCTCGGCCTTGAATTGCCGGCGCTCACGGTCCGCTTCAATTCTCACCTTGCGGAGCTTTGACACCTTCTCCATGATCCGCTTCTCGCGGCCCTCAGGCGATGGCGGCTGGCCTCCGGTGCGCAACTCCAGCACGTCCTCAATTCCAATCTCCAACTCCTCACAGATCCGCGCAAGGTCGACCAGGGAGATGCGCTCGATGCAACCGCTCACCCACTCGCCAGCTGTGCCGGGTCGGATGTCACATAAGTCTGCCAAGTCCCGTCTTGAGAGGTTCAGCTCGCCAACCTTGCCTCCCAGCTTCACAACGATTCGGTACATGCCCATTGCTCCTTTCATGGAATATTCTACCAGCAATCACACGAAAAGTCTGGCATTTGTAAGAATACTGGATAATTGGTCAGATGCTGCCGAATGCTGTGATATTGTGGCGGGGCGCGACAGAAAAAGACAAAAAAGGCAGGAGCGCAGCCGCGGCACTCCTGCGTATTTACTATCGCTTTACGCTGTTGTCTCCGAAATACCAAGTAATGACAAACCAATGACCGGTGAACTCTACGGAGTTCTGCCCGGTCAAAGGTTCGCCTATGGCTGATATGGTACACCTCATCAGTCCTTGCGCGAACCCGTCCGCGCTCTCCGTTGGGCTGTCCGAGCCTTTGAATGGTACGTCGATCGCGTTCTCATCGCCGGTGAAGTCTACCACGATGCGCAGGTGATCGTCGTACACATACACCGCCTTGATGAAGTCGCGGATCACCATCCGCTGGAACTCCTTGTCGGTGGCGTCCCCGTGACGTATGCTCTCGATGTACCCGATCACCGTTACCCGATCGTAGTCCTTCACTGCCACTTTCTCGATGGCGATCAGTCCCTCGTACTTCCGCTTCTCCTCCTGCAGCTCATCCATGCGCTCTTTGACCTCGTCACCAGCGACGCCCATCTCGATCGCGTGGATCACGTTTGCGATCTGCTTCTTCACTTCGCGGAGGTGACTCTCGTACTCGGAGAGGCGCGTCTGCTCTTTGAAGCGGCGGGATGCGTCCATGATCGCGTCCGCCATCCAGACCACCGTCTTATCGTCGAGGATTGTACCCTGGACGATCTCGACCACCTTCTGCTCGATGTCATCCTTCCGGACGTTCTGCTTGTCGCAGGTGTGCTTCGTGCGGCGCGTCTGGCAGGCGTAGTAGAAATGCTCCCGCCCGACGTGGCTGCGGCCTGACATACCGACCATCGGCGCGAGGCAGTAGCCGCAGAACAGCTTACCTGTGAGGATGTAGTCCTCGTTGCCTCGGTGCCGCTTGCGCACCAGCTTCTCGCTGTTCACCTTCTTCTGTGCCATGTGAAACACCTCTTTACTGATGATCGCGGGGATGCCGTCCTCCAGTCGCGTCTCGCCGAATGTGTACACGCCGGCGTACTTCTCGTTGACTAGGATATTGTGAAATGAGTTCTTCGTCCAGGGCTTCGCCTGCTTCGTGAGCAGGCCGCGATCGTTGAAGTCCCTCCGGATGTCCGCGAATGATTCATCCTTCAGGTATCTGGCGAAGATCTCGCGCACGACCGCAGCGGCAGGCTCGTCGATGGCATAGAGGCCGTCCTCGCCCTTCTTATACCCATACGGGACGCTACCCACGACCTTACCCTTCGTCGCGCTGTCCATCATGCCGCGCCGGATGTCCTCGGACATATTCTCCGAGTAAAACTGATTCATGTTCATCATCATGCGGAGCATGAATCGACCCGTGGCGTCATCGCTGAACGATTCTTTGCAGTACACCACCCGCACACCGGCATCGTTGAGCCGCTTCTCGTAGTTGAGGGCGCTCTGCATATTGCGGCTGATGCGGTTCGACTTGTAGGTGATGACGATCTGGAACTCATGCCGATCGGCAGCGCGGAGCAGCCGTTGAAAGCCAGGGCGCTTGTCGCTCCGGCCAGAGATTGCCCTGTCCTCATACTGTGCCACCACGGCCATCTTGTGCTCGGTGGCATACTGAAGGCACTCCGCGATCTGCTGCTCGATGCTGGCGTCGTTCTGTGCGGTCGACGAGTACCGGGCATAGATGGCGGCGGTCAAGGCTGGCTGTTGTCTCTCGCGCTTCGGCATGGATATCTCCTATCCTTGATGATCATAAATGTATTGGATTGCATCCTCGACAGAGCTGACTTTCTCATAGTCGTGCTTGATGATGTCTCTGCCATAGTATCCATTTTCTGCGGTGCCTGTCTTGTCGGTACTAGAATCCCAGTAGTCACCATCGCATACAAGAACAGCCTCTGCACTCCCGTGTGTATAGGTGGCATTCTTTATCGAGCCAGTGTCAGTGCTGAAAGTCACCGATACTGTATCGCATTTGAAAGGATGGCGTTCACCTTCCTCATATACCTCACCGATCGTATATACCAGTGTATGCGGCCCGGTGTATTCTTTCGTCTCGTATTTCAACTCGTTCTCCGTGATCTGCTTCTCCACATCGTCGGCGATCGTGTCAGCGGACAAACCGATAAACATCTTCTGGAGCACGTCATACTCTGTGATCACGACCGTCTCCGGCTTCTTTTTGCATCCGTTCGATATGGCTGCCACAGCTACCAGCAAGACGAAAACCAATAGCACCGGCATTATTTTCTTCATCGCTCTCTCCCCCGTTTTTACAACTTTCGTCAGAATCTGTCAAAGTCATATTCTGGTCAATTCGGTTTGGTAGAATGGAGCCACCTCCGGAGGAATCAATAAAAGGAGGTGCACACCGTCATGGATGAATACGAGCGAGAGATCATCGAGATACTGCCGAGGCTGTCTCACGATGACCTTATTCGTCTGCTGGCTTTTGTCCGAGGAATCGAGCATAGTCACGAACGACCGTCTTCTCGTTCTTCGGCAGCTTCGACGTAGTATGCAGAATCTCCATCATCACAGGCTCGTCCATCTGGGCGAGCTCTTCTGATGTCAGATCTGGGTTATTCACCCATCCTACCAAATAGGCAGGAGAGACACCGAGAACATCAGCCATCATCGCTACAACGTTCACCGGCGGCGAAACCTCGTCACGTTCATACTTGAAAATGATAGATCTATCCTTGCCAACACGTTCGGCAAGTGTATCCGCAGACATGCCGATGGCCTTCCTGCGAGCTTTAATCCTCTCACCAAGCGACATCTACAGCCCCTCCTCTTGTTACAAATATTATATATGATATTTCGCAGATTTGCAACACGCGAAGATTATGTTTTATAAAAAAGTCGCATTTTACGCCACTTTTTTCTTGACAATGGCGCAATTCTGTTGTATTATACTGGTGTGGCATGAAATGCGACTTTTGAGGAGGCAGAGAACATGATGAACGAATTGATTACCTACGAAGACTTCACCGAAAAGCTGGCTCCGTTCTTCACGGGCGAACAGATCATTAAGCTGAACGAAGCGGCGCTGGAGAGCGCGATCGACGCCAACGGCGAGAAGTTCGAGTGCGGCGCTGCCGGTGCTCCCGACTTCGGAATCGTCACCAGTCAGGAAGAGATGCACGCGATGGGACGTGAAGTGATCCTCATCATGCTGGCCGACAATGCCGAAGATCGGGAGTACATCGAGCAGCTGGCAGGCAGCCCGATGACCGCAGCAAGCTACTCCGATTTCTACCGGCAAGTGTGCACTGAATGGTAACAACAGACGAGGGCGGTATCAACGCTAGAGAGGAGAACACAATGGCAAAGAAGACATGGGCTGATGAAGAGATGGAGCGTCTGAACAAGATCGGGCGCAGCAACTGGAGCGTTGAGGATTGGGAGGCATACCACTACATTGAGAACGTCAGAGCAGAGGCAAACTACTACGATTCGCTGGATTAAGAAGAATGAACCATGAGCAAGACCGTGAGCGAGTACCGCATCAACAAGAAGGGCGCTGAGTGCTTTCGCACTCGCTCGACCGACGAGGCGCACAAGAAGCTGAAAGAGTTACAGGCAAAGCGCCCCGGCATCTACACCTTGCAGGCGCGGCACGTCTCCGTGAACAATGTCGGAACTCCACAGCTTGACTGGCGCGGAGAGCCAGCATGGAGCGCATGGTGCACCTATTAAAAGCCGAAACGCCCTCCGGGGCGTCACCGGGAGCCGCCCTACCCGGTCTGATGATGGCAGGGCAGAAAGGAAGTGAAACTCGTTGAACGGCATCAATGTGAATCTGCTGAAGGCGAAGCTGGTCGAGCGCGGACTGAATATGTCCAATCTGGCCGAGATGATCGGTATTGACCGCGCCACCCTTTACCGCAAGATGAAGGATGGCGGCGGTGGACTTCTCGTCAGCGAGATGAACGCGATCGTCACTGCGCTGGGCTTGACCATAGCCGAGGCGACTGCCATTTTTTTTACAACAGCAGTCGCATGATATGCCACTTTTGAAGGGAGGTGAACCCATGACCGGCAACTCACCCAGCGCGATCAAGGTGGACACCGTGCAGATTCCGGACGTGATCCGGGATAGCATCGGAAACACCATGTACAGGAGCTTCATGGAGGCCATCCGCGATCCTGATGCGAAGCGGCGCTTCGACGAGCTGGGCGCGGCCTTCATGAAGCGCGTAGGGCTGACTGAACCGACATAAAGAGAGCGGCTCCGCTGTTGAGGATCAGCGGAACCGCCAGAGGCAGAAAACGGATATTGACCGGATATCCACGACCATTGTACACCACAGGCCACCGGCCTGTCAAGGAGGAGAGAACGTGAGAGCATTCAAGGGACTCGGAAAGGACATGAAGTGCAACGGCTTTCAGTACAAGGAGGGCGAGACCTTCGAGACTGACAAGGCCGAGCTGTGCAGCAGCGGCTTTCATGCCTGCGAGCGTCCGCTGGATGTGTTCGGCTACTACCCGCCCGCCGACAGCGTATACCACGAAGTCGAGCTGGATGAGGTGAGCGACGAGCGCAGCAGCGATGACACGAAGATCGTCGGCAAGCGCATCAAGATCGGCGCGAGGTTGAGCATCCGCGATCTGGTGAACGCTCAGATTGAGTATGTGCGCGAGCATTGTACGAACGAGAACAACGCAGAGGCTGGGAAACCGGCCACGGCTGGCAGCTACGGCGCGGCCACGGCTGGCTTTCGCGGCGCGGCCACGGCTGGCAGCTACGGCGCGGCCACGGCTGGCGATAGCGGCGCGGCCACGGCTGGCTTTCGCGGCGCGGCCACGGCTGGCGATAGCGGCGCGGCCACGGCTGGCTTTCGCGGCGCGGCCACGGCTGGCGATAGCGGCGCGGCCACGGCTGGCTTTCGCGGCGCGGCCACGGCTGGCGATAGCGGCGCGGCCACGAGTAGAGGCAAGTCCAGCGTAGGCGCGAACGGCATCGCGTGTGCCAGAGGCAACGGCTGCATGGTGCGCGGTGGCCTCGGTGCCATCCTCGTCATCGGCGAGGAGAACAGGAACGATTACAACATCCGCGCGTGGAAG
>Ga0310690_10001122_pt1 | contig 49871 bp, 68 predicted proteins | sample AusTroGonzalo_MG_2_FD_207661 | JGI IMG/M metagenome (GOLD analysis project Ga0310690, IMG submission 207661) | Bovine rumen microbial communities from tropical cattle in Woodstock, Queensland, Australia - Gonzalo_04 (v2) (version 2) | ecosystem: Host-associated > Mammals > Digestive system >... | reverse complement strand
CCCAAAAAGCTTTTTTTTTTTTTTTTTTTTTTTTGTTCTGTGGGTAATTGTTAGTCTAACGTGGTGAAAACGTCACACAAAGCCTTTCTGCACCGCCTCTGACGAAAGTAGGGGCCTGTGCCTTGCTGCATAATGCTTTCTTGGCATAATGTTCAGCGTGTAGATCGCCAACCATCAGGCAAAGACGGGTAAAGCCAACCAACTGACTTTTGCCGTTCTGTGACAGCCTGATAATAAATTCACGGTTGATCTTAGCCCGTAGGGTTTCGATTCCCTGTACCGCGTACTTTCCGTTTTTAGTGCTCTTTTGTGCCATTTTGATACGTTTTACGTTAAAATTACTTATTTACTTACTTATATATTTGGAGGAAAAGAAAAACTGCCGTATCTTTGCAGTTGTGATTTTGATAGTTGGGCTTAGATGTCCGACAGCCTTTCTTGTGGTTCCTCGTTTACGAGTGCAAAGATAAGTAATTTCTTACTTACTTATACCATTTGAGGGTAAAATATAACAGTATTTAAGTATTTAATTACTTGTTTTACAGATTTTAAGTATTAAAGCGTATGTTAGACAAAGAAGATGTCAGAAAGCGGTTGCAACAGGTTATGTTGGAATACGACAGTAACCCGACACAGTTAGCGGGTATCTACAAAGTCAATCAAAAGACTTTGAATAACCACATAAACGGTAACGTAGAGGTTTCCGTAAGTACGATCTTACTTGTATTAGACGCTTTCCCTGATCTGTCCGCTGATTGGCTGCTACGTGGCTCTGGTGATATGCGAAAGCTGCCAGACGGCTTAGACGATCCGCAGGATCAGGAAATAGGCAAACTTGAAAACATGGTAGAGGGCTTGTTAGACAGGATCACCAGATACAAAAACCGTATTAGCGAATTAGAGCAAATGGTAGGTATCAAAAAAGCCAATGTAGGATAATCCCGCTAAATCCCAAAGTATGAAATTAGCAAAGACAAAGGAAAACAAACCGGGCTGCATCATGGGCGCGTTTATCATCATAACGCTTGCCCTGATCATCCTTGCCCTTTTGTTTGGCCTATTAAACGGAATACTAAACGCTGCTTTGACATGAAACGCCTTATATTATATATAATGTGGCTGGCGGTCTCGCTGACGGCTAACGCCCAAATAGAGAATTTAGACGAAATCGAATTGTTAGGCACTTGGAATGTCATAGACAAAGCGGGCATTTTCAATACTGCACAATTCCCCGTATATAACAGTGAGCGTAAACGCCCGGCGGCTTTTGTATTCGCCGATAATTCAGACAGTGCCGTAGCATGGGAATTTGCAAGCGGCATAGAATATCAGTATTACCCCGGTTATTGGCTTACCCATACATCAGACAGGTATATATTACACATGGCTACCCGTTTAGGCTATAACGGCTATACCTCGCTTTCCCTGCTAAACTTTGTAGTTACCAGATTCAGCGACAATACTATGACGCTGCAAACGTATTCAGGCGACGGTACGCTATATCTTACTAAAGACACATCAGCGGGCGTACGATCCGTTTCTACGGATGCCGGGGAAAATAGTAAAGCCTACCTGTTAAACGGCTCTGTGGCCCCGGAAAACAGCAAAGGCGTTGTTATAACTGACGGCAAAAAGGTAATAAGATAATTCAGCAAATTATCAGCAAATTAAAAATCGGATATACAAATTATTAAAAATCAAATAGTTATGAGTAGTACAAAATTATTAGAAGGTATCACCGTTGTTATCTCAAAATCCCCGTATCTACAGGGCTTTTCCCTGATTAACCCGATATTTCCGACAATACGTATTTAGGCCCATACAGGCACACAATGGTACTACGTGGCGCAAAATTCAGCAAATTATCAGCAAATTAACAGCAAATTACTATGGGAAAATCGACGTTAAGACTTGACACCAGACGGGCTTTAAAAGATGGTACGTACCCGGTACAGATCGTTGTAGGGCATGGCACTAACATCTATATAGGTACAGAAATATATCTGTCAGCAGACGATTGGGACACCGCCACAAAACGCTGCATCGGCAAAGGTGCAAAGCGTATTAATGACGTACTAACCAACCTGCTGACGCTGACGGGTAATCGTATCTTGGAACTGATCGAAAGCGGACAGTGGGGCAAACTCTCACGGGGCCAGATTCGGGAAATGCTTACCAACCTTGATCTGCAAAAGCCTACCGTTGGCGTGCCGTCCCTGTACGATCTGATACAAAAAACCTTAGACGGGCGGGCTGACAATACTAAGTACATAGCCAAAACAGCCGTTAACAGGCTTAATCTTTTCTGTGGGGACTGTACTAAGATAACCTGTGAAATGATAACGCCTGCATGGTTAGACGATTACTATACGTCTTTGTCTGATCTAAAGGTTAATACCCGTGCCGCGTATATGAAAGTGGTACGACGGGCTGTTAACTATGCCCTTGACCGGGATATTACGGATAATAACCCGTTTAAGCACTACAGGATCAAAGAAGAGGAAACAAGCAAGCGTATATTACCCGTAGAGAAAATGCGTGAACTTGTAAGCCTCAACACCCAATACCATTATACGGAATACCGCGATCTGTTTATGCTGTCCTTTTACCTGATAGGCATTAACTTTGCTGATCTCGCCGGGCTTACCTCTGAAAATGTCATTAACGGGCGCATAGAATACAGGCGGGCAAAGACGGGCAAACTATACAGTATCAGGATTGAGCCAGAGGCACAAGCCATTTTAGACCGCTACAGGGGCAAAGATCATCTGCTTAGTATATTTGACCGATGCACCAATATCAAAGCCTGTGGGGGCACTATAGATAACGCCTTGGCGCGTATTGGGCCACCTACTACGGAAAAGCACAAGAACGGACAAAGGGTCATGCAGCCGATAGATAAAAAACTATCATGGTATTGGGCGCGTTACTCATGGGCTACGTATGCCGCTGATCTGGATATACCCAAAGATACGATCAGTGAGGCTTTGGGACATACTCACGGGGCAAAGGTGACGGGTATATACATCAGGTACAACCGCGATAAAGTAGATGCCGCAAACCGTAAAGTCATTGACTACGTATTAGGGTTAAACGTGCTAAAACGTGTTTGAAACGTTCCAAATCGGCGATAAAACGTACTATTTACCGCCGATAGTGTACCGAAAATCGCAAAAAGCGTATTTTTGTCCCCGTATCAAAAAAAAGCCCGTACCTACTTTCACAAGCGGGTACGGGCAAAGCACTATTTACGAAAACGTTTGTTATTTACATCTTTCTTTTCAGGTATAGGAATATGGCGTATATCAGGGCCGCTATGCAGCAAAGCCCGCCGATCTTAGCCAATAACGACTGATACCATTTGGGGGCCTCTGCCTTAGATTCCTTTTCTTCGTGTCTGCTGCTATCCTCGATCAGTCCGATACCGCCGTGCCTGCTGTCATGGGTGCTAACCGTTTCATCATTCCGGCTAATCCCCTTTTGCTCGACTACGGACTGCCCAAAGCTGCCTTGCATGGACTTTACGCCCGAAAGCGTAAGATTACCTGCACTGTCAATACTGACAGTACCGCCACCGTCCACAAATTCTATAACTGCGCTTTGTTCCGTTTTTGTGGCGGTCTTGGTGGTGTCTGTCTCATTGTGGCTTTCGCCTGTACTGTGGGTTTCCACCTTGGTAGTATCTACGAAAGTCAGGTTATGGCTTTCGTCAATAGCTGATCGGCTCGATCTGCATCCGCAAAAAAGCCAAAGCATAATAGCCACACAGTGTAACACTATCAGCGTGTTTATTTGTTTGTTAGAAAACCGTCTCATAGGCCAAACTCCTTTTTAAATATCCTATACAAATACATTCTGTTTACCAAACCGTTGTAACCGCCGTTAACCCGCTTTGTCACGGCCTCGACGTTATCCCGGTCTGCTAACTCGTTCAATCCGTTCTTATACCAAAAGTACATCGCGCTTTTCTGGTCGCCCGGATTCTGTGCAAGCCATTCGGGGTGTGCCATCAGGTCGCCTTTGCAAAACTCGCTGTCGGCGTACGCCTTATAGTTGGCCCGTCCTGTAGTGCCGATATACCCGCGTCCCTTGAAACGCCAACCGTCACCGCTTGCCTCGCTGCCGTTGCCCATTCTGTTAGCATAGACGCGGTTTGCAATGGCTTGGGGCCTGTAGGCATACGCTACCGCGTCCTGACGGGTCTTGAAATACTTTGGGAAAACCTTTAGCAAACCGTCTGCCGAATAGTTTAGGTTTTCTTCCCTATGCCGTAGGTTGCCCGATTCGTGAAAGACTTGTGCAAGGTAATGCACAACGCGCAAAGGGGTATTTATTCCAAACTTTTCTGCCCACTCGTTGAACGTCTTTACGAAAGCGGGCAAATTTGCCGTACTCACACCGGGTACTGCACGCCTTAGTTGTTGCTCTGTAATCTTCATGCTCTTTGGGTTTAATTAATACTGTCAATATCCGTTTTGTGGTTCTCTTTGTGCGCACTTTGGGCGCACACATCGAAAACGCTGCAATTCCAGATCGGCTTTAGCCTTTTCTTGCAGCAGGGTAAAATAATCATCTTGCACTTTGCGTAAACGGTCTGTCTGACTTGCAAAGCGTTCTTCTTTCTCCTTTAGCTGCTGTTGCAAAAACTCTACCGTCTCACGTAGTACGGAAAAATCGGCACTGTTAGCCTCTGCCTCTGCCTTTGCCGCTTCTGCCTTGGCTTTGTCTGCCTCTGATCTCTCCTTACGTTTGTTGGTTCGTATATTAAGCATATACTTAATAAACTCCCATCCTCCTATAGCCGCGCCCATCGATGCCGATATTTCGATAATGCTTGTATAGTCCATGATCCTACTTTTTATAAAGTTCTATAACTATGTCACTTTCGCGTTGTTCTATCAATACTACGTACCTTGTTTCTAACAGGTGTAGCAAGCCCATATCGATCACGTCAACGCGTAGCGTAATCGGGCTTTCTGGTTGTACCTCAATAATCGCCATCTCTTATACGTTTATATGTCCTGATTCTCTTTTTGTATTTGTTCTTTAACGCCACTATCTCATAGCGTCCCTTTATGTAGATATATTCAAATAACTTTCTGTCTATCATGCTCAACACTTTCTTACGGGTGTTGTATTCGTTGTTATGCTTGATCAGTCCTAAATATGAATTGATAGAGCATACCGCGTGTTCTATCTGCCGTAAGTCCTTTGCATTATTCAGCCTGCGTATGGCCGCTACAAAATTAGCTATCGTGTTATTACAGGTGTATGATCTTCGGGGCTTAACTATTGATCCTGTAAACTGCACGCCCTTGGTGTAATGCTGTAGATAGAATTTCTTTTCATTCAGGGTCAAACCGTATTCACCTAACTTAGCCCTTATTTTTGGCACTGCGCTAAGTAGTACCGCCTTATCACGGAGTATGCAATAGAAATCATCTACGTATCTGCCATGATACTTTATGCCCAATTCCTCCAAATACCAATCCAAACCGTTCAACAGGAAATTTGCAAATAGCTGTGCAAACAGGTTGCCTATGGCTATGCCCTTTCCCTCCCCGTTGGTGAAAAGCGATTTGTTAGGCGGTAGGTGATCCCAATACCGGGCCGGGCTGTGTCGCTCACAGTTCTTTTCGGGTTGGTGGAATATGACTACCCGGCAAAGGTAGCGCAAATCCTCTATATCTTCGTCTGCATACCGATCTAAAATAAAGCGGTCAATCAGGCGGGCTAAAATCTGTTTGTCTATGCTCATAAAGAAACCGCTTAGATCAAGTTTCATTATGTAGCAATCCGTTGTGTAGTTGTCGCTGCACTCGATAATCTGCTGCTTTAGGGTGTTGATCCCGTAAAGCTGCCCTTTCTCCTTTCTGCAATTATAGGTGTACGGGCAAAATACTTGCTCAAACAGCGGCTCTAACCTTAGTGCTATATAGTGGTGTATTATTCTGTCCTCAAAAGAGGCGGCAAACACCTCTCGATAACGTGGGCGCGTTACGACAAAGCAAATGGACTTACCGGGCTGATAGGTACGCGTATTGACGCGATCACGCAAGGCAATAAGTCGGCTTTCGTAGTCCATTTCATAGACTAACGCGCTTGCCGTCTTTCGCTTGTTCCTGCGACAATCGTAGTACGCTTCTAAAAGTCCCGCTGTAGTTACCATATATTATACTTTGCTTCTATTTCCGTCGAAGTGCTGAAACGGCCCTAACCCGATTCGTGTTCGATGCCTTAGTGTTGTTGTTGGCGTTGCCGTTGTTGAGGTTCAGATTCCAGGCGTTCGTCGCGCTGTTCTCGGTAGGCTCGCAATCTGTGGCCTATTGACTTGCTCTTAACCGTAAATGACGGTATAGGCCCCATTTATCACGGAAATTTGCACGCTCGTTTAGTCGTAACTAAATTCGATTCCGGCTACTCACTGCCTACAGGCATTGAGTTCTTCCACGCTGTACTTTGTTTGCCTATCGCGTCCATCAGTTCTATGATCAGTGCGTGCCGCCCTATTCCTTTGATCCACTGCCTTTCACCCGCTATTCTCACAAGCGTTTTCAACGTCTCGAAATCGGCTTTGAACTTGGTTAGATGTTGATGCCTGTTAGCCTTATCCATATATGCAGACGCTACGGTATTCAGCAGGCTAACGGCTATCTTCTGCATTTCGCCACCGATAGTATATTTGTAAGCCCTTGGGAAATCCGGGGTAACGTCCAATATGTTATTTAACAGTGTGCGCACATCTTTGTATAGAGGCGCGTTTGATACCAACTTTATATTTTTGTTCTCTGCCATAATTCGATTTTTCGTTGTAATGTACCCGGCTACCGCCGGGTACTACTAATAATTAAAGATTAATAACTAATTACTAAGCGATAAACGCTGAAACGGCCCTAACCCGAAGCGTGTACGATGCCTTAGTGTAGTAGAGGGCGCCGCCGCTGCCGAGGTGCAGAGTCCAGGCGTACGCCGCGCTGCCCTCGGTAGAAGTCCAATACGCATCCTCCTGTAGCTGTGTTGCACCGTTGATCAGTGAAAGCGCATAGTTGATCTTTGTCATATTGGCATAGATCATCATCATTTCACCCAGAGAGGGTAGCCACCACTTACCCGCCGTCAATCCCTGACTGTTGGCGTTGGTACGACTATAGAGATTACAGAAACCGGGAGCGTACGATGCAGTATTTGTAACTGCGCTGCTTGTAGAGGCGTTGATCTGTGCCGTTGTATTAGCCTTTCCGTTCCAATCATTGATAGCCGTTACACGGTCTGACGTTGTAGTACCGCCACCGCTGATCGCTGCACTACTCCATGTAAGTTTAGTGGCTGATTCCGTAGGTGCTACCACCAGACATTTGCCACCCTCTACGATTACTACGCCGTCGGCGATCTCTCCGCTGCTCTGTATGCTCGTCCACTTGTGGGGCTTAACCATCAGCGGGAAATTATCGCTATTACGGTGATACATGATAAACACACCGTCGTACATGGTGTTGAGGCTTGCACCGTCCATGATCGCGTTTTTGATCGTTGCAAGCGTTACCAACGTCACGTTACCGTTAGCATCGGTAATCGGAAATTTGTCAGTGGCGTTAATCTGTGCCACAGTTGACTTTTCAGTAAGTTTTCTTGTCTGCTTAACCATAACTTAAAAATTTAATTGTGAAAAATATACTTAAACCAAATGAAGTGCCTACGACTTGAAATATACGCCAAATCCTTTTCGTTCTGGTATGCCTCACGTTCAAAGGAAATGTTACGGTATGCTTTCTTGCTGCTTTTGTACCTGTATAGCTTACAAAGCCATTCAGCGACATATAGCCAAAGGAATACGGGCAAAAAGAGCAACGCCCAAAGCCCTAACCCGGACAGATACGCGATCAGTAGCAAAGCAACGCCAACGGGTAACAGTTCCTTTTGTTGCTCTCCGTGTATATGCTCATGGTTATTAACCGTCGTACTGTATCTGCCCGCTGCCGCTTTCCTGACAAAGATAAACGGGTACAGGGTTATAGCCAAATATCCCTTGAATGGGATCAGCCTGTTAAATATCACTATACTTTTCATACTGCGCTATGTTTTATTACGTACTTAATTCCTCTTGGATAACGTACCATCTTCCGGCCATAGCCTTTAGCACTGTAAACTTATTAAGTTTCAAATAGCCAGACGAAATATTTGAATACAAAGTACCACCGTTTGTTATAGAGCCTGAAAGGGTAACGCTTGCTATTACGCTTCGCGTTCTTCTTATCTCTAAGAATTGCAATTCAAGACCGTCGTACGTCGTAGCACTTGGCAGATTGATAGTAAGCGATCCACCGTCTGTTTCATTCACTATCGGATGATCCAAAACAAAAGTATGGGCCGGGTCTGACGATGGATTGATATTATACACGCCGTTAGTAAAGTCTGATACCGATAGCTGCTTTGTAGGCGAATAGAACAACTTAGCCGTAACCTTTCCCGTGACATTCACGTTATAGAAATTTCCCGTGTTGCACGTTACCGTACCGTCCTTTGCCTGAAACAGCAGATAGTTAGCGTCGCCTGAATGCCCGGCGGCATACATCTGTATAGCCTCTGCACCCAGATTCTTGATCAGGGAATAGTTAGCCAACAGTATGTTAGTGGCAATCAATTCTACCTTATCGCCCAACTGCCAAAACGTCTGATTACTTGGCGTAACGCTCTTATCTTTATGCGTTAGTATGCAGCTGTAGTAATAGCCATTGTATAAAACAACGTCTTTATACTTTTCACCGTCTGCACCTTGATAGAATTGGTAGTTAACCGTACCGTTAGTTGTGCATTTGTTCCAATCCTGTACGCGTAAAGCCGGGCCTGTATAACCCTTTGATCCCTCGATAGAGCCGATCAGGGCTACCGTAATCGACGCAGAATAGGATTTACCGCCATACGTCCCATTAACGGTAAATGTCACTCCGCTTGCCATACCCGATGCCGTTGCACTTGTAGAAGCGGTGATAGTAACGGCATTGTCTGCCTGTCCCGTAACAGTAATACCCGTCGGCTTTGTTCCGCTTGTAACACTTGTTACCGTTGCCGCGTTACCTCCAACTTTCAAAGAAAATATTACGCTCTTGGTCGTTGCTGTCTTTACGGCCCCGCCGTTACCGCAAGGGAATACTATTTTATCAGGCGTTGCAAATGCTATGGGGGCACTATCGCCCGTATCTCCTTTGTTGCCTTTGTCTCCTTTGTCGCCTTTATCACCTTTATCCCCGGTATCACCCGTATCTCCTTTGTCGCCTTTATCACCATACACACCGATGATCACGGGGTCTGTGTACGACGTGGTATTATCGGTAAACGTCACTTTCTCATAGTTCCAAAGGTACTTTTTGGTAGATGTGACGCTTTGAATAGAGGTAGTCCAACCAGACGTATTACGGGTTACGCCTGACGATGAAGAGGTAGCTAAATAGTATTCTGTGATAGAAGATATGCTAACGCCTGTATCTCCCTTTTCACCATATACACCAATGATTACGGGCGTTGTGTAGGTTACTGATTCGTCGGAATACGTTACTTTCTCATAGTTCCAAAGATATTTCTTTGCACTTGTAACCGTCTGCACGCCCGTAGTCCAACCAGACGTATTACGGGTTACGCCTGACGATGCAGACGTAGCTAAGTAGTATTCCGTTACGGAAACTATGCCACGCCCGCCTGTCAGACATACGGGTACGCTGTATTCAGACGTTCCGTCGCTATAGACCGTCTGAATACGCTCCCATATATAGTAACCGTCCTGATACACCGGGGGGTTTGTACTCCACCCGGTTGTAGGGGCCGTTTCGTTACTTGTGTTTCTCGCGTACTCTACGTAGGTGTGCGAAACGCTTACGCCCTTACGTATGAACTTGACCACACAAGTTTTCATTATTCCGCTCATAGGCACTAACTTTGTGATTCGATAGTTACCGAAACGTCACTGCCCGCCTGCACACAGTGGGCGCGTGTCACGCTATAACTTGCCTTTGCCGTTGTACGATCTGCCTGTGAATTGAGAAATACACCTGCGGCATCCTTGACGGTAAAGAAAAACAGACTATCCATAGCCTTTGTACTTGTACCGCGCTTTACGATAACCGGGGTGTAAGTAACCGTACCATTACCGCTTGTGTCCTCTGTAATCGTTTCATCTTCCGGGCTTGGATGCGGGTCGATCTCGTAAGGGTCGCTTGCATCCATAACACCCTGAAAGTCGCTGCCGATCTCCGTACCGCCTCGATAAACGATAACCTTATATTCGCCGTAGGTGTTAATATCGGATTCGTAAACGGTCAGCGTCTGTGCTGTCTGGCCGGAAATCTCTACCCAATTACCCTGCGTATTTTTGTACCACTTGTAAGTAAGATCAGCGGTCAGTTGGTTGCCACTAAGATAGGCCATAGCCTTTAAAATACAACTACTGCCGTTGCCGCTTTTCTGAGTAATAACAAAGTTCTTAGTGTCACCCGCAGCAATAGTCACGCGGTAGCTGTTACCCGTTGACTGCTGAATCTGGATCGGGTACGATGCTTGTATTTCGTCACTCTGCGTACCGTAGGATATGTGGGCCACCATCTTAATAGTAGCGGGCGCAAAGCCGGAAGCCTGCACAAGGTTCTTAATAATCTGCAAGCCGTAATAGAGTTGGTCGCCACTTGGCGTAACTTTCTTGAACATTCCGGCAAACGTACCTGTTGACGTGTCGCCACTCCATGTAATCTTTGTGCCGTTGAAATAGTAGTCGATGCTGTCGGGCGTTGCTACGCCCTCGGCTACGCGGCTTGACGTACATACAAAATACAGGATCGGGCGCAAGGTCTCGAAATTCGGTGAAATCCTCGTTACGTCGTTTTGCGTGCCCTCCCATTCCTGAAACAGATCACCTTCTGAACACATAATAATAGATGTGTACGTGCCTGCTTTGCTTATGAACTTAATAGTTCTACTTGTACTCGCTGTACTCATAATCTCTTAGCGTTAAATTGTTATTCTTCACCTGCTTACTCACCGCCGTTATCGGGTTCTTGCTCCGGGCCAAAGTCCACAATATCCTCGACATTGCCAACTTCGCCCGCCGTTATCTCTTCTGATTCACCGTTAGGCGTTTCACCCTGCGCCTCTGATTCACCGTTACCGGGTTCTGGCTCCGGCTCTGTCACGGATTCACCGTTACCGGGTTCTGGCTCCGGCTCATTGGCGGGTGCTGCCGTCTCTACGACAAAGCGGGGATCAGTGGCTACAGGTAGCGGTCTTATAACCGTCCCGTCTTGCTCTTCGCGTGCTTCGTGTGGCATCAGCGCAATACCGCCTATCATGGCCAAAGTCTCGCTTAAATGCGTGAGCGGGCCGAAACTCAACATATCAGCCTGCCAAAGAAGATAGTTACCGTCTTTTACGGTGTTTCTGTCGTTTTCAAGCTGCAAGAATTTTGCAACTTTCGGATTTGCTTTAATGTAACGTGCCATAATCGTAAAATTTTAATATTGATATTTAAATAAGTAAAAGATAGCCGTCCCCGTCTTCGATCAGATAGCCGTCCCTATCCTCCCATGCGCAAGCGGGGCCACAGTCGATTATTTCAAGTCCGAACACACCGCCTAATACATCATCCATTGCCTTTGTTGGCAAAGTGGGATTTTTGCCGTGTCCCACCTGATTAAATGTCAGGCTACCGCTTGCCCGGTTGGTGGCAGAATACCATATAGGCATAAGAACGGCATCAAAGTTAGCGATAGCCCCGTTTACGTCCCATACCTTTGCCTCCGGCGCGATCTTCAAAATACCTGCGGGTATATTTGTAGGTATGCCCGCTATCTCATATTCAAACTTAGGGATTCTACGCTTAAACGATGTTATACGCTCCGGGCTTGCAGCCGTTAACGATACGCTTGCCGGGTTGCCTGATTTGCTGTACTTTGCCCTGCATCTGATATACAGATCGTCACCCATCAGGCTACGGTTTATCGTTAAACTCGCTGTGTCGTTTGATACGGTTACGTCGTAGTCTAAAGATGTGTCAGTGCCTATCACAGTCCACGTATTATCATCCCTGAACTTTTCCCATACAAAGATACGGTTAGCTGCCGGACACTCGCTTTCACCTACGCGTAAACTCGCGTGTATCACCTGCACCGCCTGATCTTTAAGCGGGTTGTAGATCGTCTGATCTGGTGTATCTAAGATTAAGACGGGCTGATACGTAGTGGCGTTGGTACAACGTATCTGGTACGTCCGTTGTATCACGATTATCTGATTTGTACGCGTGTCCGTATATTCGGCGTAAAACTCCAACGTTATAGGTATCTGCGGCTGCGCGTTCTTTTTCACCTTGATACGCCCGGCGTTACCTCCGCTTAGGGTCATTTCGTAATTGGTGTTTTCTGACAAAATCTGTGTACGCGTTCCGTTAATGATCTCATACCAACGGATATTTGCCAAATTCTGATTTACGCTACCCGGTGTCAGTATTTCGTCTTTATCCAGACGATTGATAGCGGGCTGAATGATCAGCGGCGTTAGCGTATAGTCCGGCGTGTACTCGTCTGCATCAGCATCATAGTTTTGCTTATCGGGTACGCTGCCCTGCGTGGCTAAACTAATATCCATCTGCAAGGGCTTAAAGTTAAAATCAAATCTCTTTACTTTCATACTCTCTGTTATTTAGTTAAAACTCAAATACTGCCCTGTCTGCGTCAACCTCGTTACCGTTTTCGTCTGTCAGGATAACAGTAGCGGTTATCTTCACTTTCTTAGGTACATAGCCGTTAAAATCCATATCTGCGGCTGTCAGGTGTATAGACTTTCCGGGATTGCCTGCCCCACTGTGCCGGGTATTCCATGCCAGATCAGACTGCACGCGCTCTATACCGTCTGCATCTTCGCTATACCGCGTCCATGTGACGTTAGCGGCGGGTATGTTTGCCGTTATGTCCTGATTCCTGTATTTGGCGATAATGTACAAAGTCAGATCGAAACGATCAGGATCAAACAGTACGTCGGTATCGTTAAACTCTACCGTAAAGTCCGGGTTGCCCTCCAAAAATGCCCAATCCGTAGTAGTGACTGACGGGGCTACAAGCGTACCCGTCCGACAACAACGGTATTTGCACCCTCTGTACCAGACTTCGGAAACCTCATAGTCGCCTGTTTCAGGATTCAGGGCGTTGCAATAATAAAAAGCCTCTGCGTCCCATTCTCCCCGGTCAACGTAAACAGGTTCGGGTAATCCCGTCCAATGGTTAACCCTGATAATATCCATAGCGATAATACCGGGAATATACATATAGTCCAAACCGCTTTTAACGGGTAACGGGTAGCCCTGATCATCTACCATCTGCTGCACAAAGTCGGGCAAAGTGCCGATTGTCATACCGTAGTTAGACTGATCTATGATAGGCTTTGTTACGCCTACCAACTTCACTATACGGCCTTCTGTAGATGACAGATACAGACAGCTTTGGCGCGTTGTGTCTGTCTGGTTTCCCCAACGTGCAATATTCATCAGTTCGCAGGGCGGGAAATTATGCCCGGCGGGTACTTGGTTATCGGGGTACAGGGTTACGTCTATAGTGTTGTGTGCCGTATCAACGGCTGTAACTCTCATCCAACTTGTGTACATCTGTGCGTTAGTGCCGGGCGTTGTCATACCCAAAGCGGCTGCACCCAGATTGTTAATGATACCCTTTATGACATTGTTAACCTTTTGGGCCGTAAAATAGCCCTCCCACTTTTCCCGTAGGGTTAGGCGGTATTGGCCGTTACCCAAATCCTCGACACTTACGATCTGGTCGCTTTCTGTCAGTAATTGGTCGCCCTCGATAGCAGACAGGCGGTTAATGATCAATTCTACCGCCTCAAAGTACGTGCGTACCCTGACGCTCTCAAATTCCGCGTTTCCCTGTGGGTCTATGCCTGCACCCGTTCCGGCGTATAGGGACTTTACGAAAGTACCAAAATGCACATCGTCACGGAATACGGTTAAGCCCAAAGCGATCAAGCCCTGACTAAAGGTAATAATACCCTCTGCAATATCATCGGCAATACGACTAAGAAACCTATTGAAAATCGGGCTGTCCTCTGCCAGATCGCCCGCTACGTCTGCATAACCCGCCTTGACCTTTTCACGGATTTTCTCGAAAATCGTTGTTTCCTGTCCGTCAACTTCGGTTGTGATCTCCTTTAGCAGATCAAGCCAAAGATAACCGTTACTGTCCGTTGTGATCTGATCCAAAGCATCTAAGTTAACGTGCTTATGCCCGTCACCAGATATGCCCGTACCGTTGGCACTCGCATTCAATACTACGGTACTGTTAAGGTTGCCGACACCCTCCCGGCGCATTCTCTCGCTTCGGGGTCTCGGCGTATGGCCTTTGGTTACTGACGTATAATGTTTATTCATATTGCGCTATGCTGATTTAACTTACTTCCTCAATCGCGTCGTATTCGTCCGGCTTAAATTCGGTAATCTCAATTTCTGACGTATCGGCTATTACGTCCTGTTGTTCGCCTGTCATTAAGAAAACCTTGCCTGCCTGGTTCTGCTCCGTATAGGCGCAAAGCCCGCCAGTGTCTATCACGGCTTCGCCTGAAAGCCGGGTCTTACGTTCTGCGTATTGGCTGTAAAGCGTGCCGATCAATAGTTTTTCGGGGTGATCAACAACGCCTGCACGCTTTAGCTTCTGTATCTGTAGGCTGTCTGACGTACGGCAAAAGATACCCTTTGCTGTGGGGCAAATCTTATTAGACGTGCCGCAAATGGTATCTATGGAAATTTCCTCTTTGGCTGCACGGTTAATGTAGCCTGAATATTCTATATCTTCCAATTCCGCTGCATCAAAAACCAGATTGTTTCTAACCAACTCAACCTTTGGGGCCTTGTAGAGCAACCAACGTGCCTTATCATACAGGCCGTTTTCAGTCCAACGCCTGCAAGCATTCCAATCGAAATCAAAGCCCGCTAAAAGACTTAGCACGCCGTCGTAATCAAAACACTGCACACCGCGATATATGGTAACTTCCAGATAACCGCCTTGTGTCGGGTATGGCATATACTCACCGTCTGCCATCTTCTTAAAACTCTCGTATAGCTGTAAGTAATCAAATATCGGTCTGCCTATACAATGCCTGTTACTCTTCCAACCTAAAATACCTGCGCTTTCCTCTACATCATCAGGGTTATAATACTCTAAGTAAGCATCGCCAAAACTTGCTGCCCCACTGTCCCAACGTCCTTTAGCGTAACCTAAATGCCCCTTGCACATTCCTTTGGCGTTGTGGCTGTTGACGTAGTGGCTGATTATGTGGCCCTGATTGTCATAGAGGTTAACGGCAATAGGTACGAAAGCCCACCCCGTCCATACTTTCATAGCGTCATAGTTGCCCGCCTCGTTATACTCTCCGGCTTCGGTAAACGGATTGTACCGGGCATCCAATAGCATTTCAAGTGACAGGCGTACATAGTATGATTTTTCGCCCTCGCTGCTTAACTTGGGCAAAAACACCTTGTGCGACTTCATTAGAATTGTGCTATTCTCCTTTGTCACGCTGTTAAGTATCTGTTTGGGCCACCCGGTATCAAGGTTTCCGTGGCCTCCTGAACGAAACGCCCATGCTATAGCGTCCGTCTCTGACGGGCCGCTGACTACAGGTAGGATATGACAATAACGGGCTGCGCCGTCAAGGTATGCCAAACCTTTGCCCTGTGTACTAAGGAAAATCGTAAAGTTTATAAGGTTGTAATCCCAACCGCCACCGCCTGAATGATCCGGGTTATAGTCCGGGTAATAGCTGTAGTAATCGTGCCCGCGTTCTGCCAACAAATTCACTTGTTCAACGGAATAAGTACCCTTAAACTCCAAATCACCCGTCAACAGGTCTGCCGACGAATACGGGGAAAAATTGATAGTGACGTTATTAGCCACTTTGTCAACGTCCATAGTCTGACTGTCGCCATCCCATGTTATCGCCCGTCTCGATCCGTTTGTGTGCAAGCCGTTTAGATCGTAGATATAGACTTTGCCGTTACGCTGTATCATACGTAGTGCCAACGGCTGTAGTACGCCCTCTATAGCTTCTTTCAGGGTATTGGGCTTACCATCTTCATCAAAGAAATTTTCACTGCGTACCGATAGCGTGTCAGGCGTTGCCGCTGTATTATCCTCAAAGGTAGTAGTACAGAAAGATGTCGTATCAAGCTGCCCGTAGTTAATGGTACTGCGTACCAAAGCGTCTAACAGAATAGCCCGGATCGTCTGCATACCTGACAGATTATATTTCAGCCTGTCAAGTATTCCAAAGTCACTGAACGTAAGCGTTACGACGTAATAGCGTGCCATTTCGTAAGGCTCTTCGTAAAACTCCGGGTCTAACGCCCCACTCCAATACAGGGAGTTGTTACGGTAAACGTCCATACGAATACGGCCCACCTCGATAGTATATAAATCTTCGTAAGTGCGATCACCGGGGCTTTCTAACTTTATAGTGGCCTCGCTACCGCAAATAACGTTTTCCTTATCTTGGTGTTTCCAATCAATGATCAGGGCCTCTTCGCTTTCAAACGTCAACTCTCCTACAGTAAACGGCTCTGCCGCCTCCTGTAGAATATCTACCCGCCATACTACACCTGCACGGCTTAGAAATGATCCCCTATATCGTAACTGCTTGCTCATTCTCTTAGCTTCTACGTTTGTGGTTATACTCCTTTTCTATCACACCAACCAACTTACGGCCCTCGATCTCAAAGCGTACCTTGCCACTTATACCGCCGTCGCCTGTCTCGATCATCGTACGTAGCTTATCCAACGGTGCTATGACTTCGGGGTTACTGCCTGCACCCGCGTACTCTCCCACAAGTGCCAACGTGGGGCCGCTTACAACTGCACCGCTTGCAAAGGGCGTTATGCCGATAGCCTGCACCATTGCCACCGCTGCCGCTGTAAATCCGGCTGCAATACCAAAGCCCGCAAACGGTATGTACGCGTGTGCTGCAAAATACATTGCACTTGCCAACTCCATATAGCTTGCAGTGGCTAATTTATTCGCTGCAATTATGGGTATTGCTGCCGCTGCCGCTGTCTCTTCTGTGGTCGCTGCTGCTACCGTTGCACCCGCTGTTACGCCTGTGGCTACACCCTCTGCCGTCTTAGCGGCTGTGTGGGCTGCTGTTACCGTTGTCAGTAACTCTATAATGCCTACGATAGTCTGTATGCCCTCGTATAGCTGTATAAAGCCGTCAACAATACCCGTAACCGTCTGCCATGCGTTACCGTTACCCTCTAAGGCACTCGTTATACTCTCAACACCACTGCCAATACCCTTAACCGCATTCCAACCGTTCTGCAAGGTGCTGAAAGAAGAAATGCACTGACGCTGCCAACTCTGGTAAACGTCTATCATTGCTTCTATCTCCTTTCTCTGGCTGTCAGTAACCGGGTTTCTGGTGTCTGCCATCAGGTCGTTAAGTTCCTTGATACGCTTTTTCAGTTCGTCAAAACCAATACTGCGTATCTTGATCGTCTGTTCCCTGCCGTCCAGACTGTTGACGTTGGCGATCTCCCTTTGCATACCGGGGATTTCGGTACTAAGCTGCAACGTTCTTTTCTTTGCTGTCAGATCGTCGATAATACGCTGTGTCTGCATGATATTATCGGCATCCTCTTTTTGCTGACGCTGTGAATAGAACGATATAGCCGCGTCTATGTCTTTCAGGTTGTCAGTAGTGACGGGCAAACTCATTTCCTCGCGGGTCTGATCCCATGCCTCTTGTAGCTTGTTGAGGCTGTTAATACCCTTTTGGGCAAACTCTCGCTGTGCTTCGTCGCCACTATTCAGCAGACGGTTATAGTAAGACAGTTTGGCGTTTAGCTGATCGTACGATCTTATTTCATCGTCGCGTAACGCTGCTACCGTCGTATCTTCAAGTGTCTGGCGGGCCTCTTCGGTTTTCCTAATTTCTTCATCGATACCCGCTATAGCCTCCTTGCTTGCAGACTGCTTTTGCTTACGTAGGTATGACAGTTTCTTATCGTAATCGTCAAGGCTCTTTAGATCGTCTGGTAATTCCATACCATCCTGTAGCATCTTAAACGCTGCTACGGCATCTTCAGCGGCTTTCTTGGCGTGTGTCAAAGACTGTATCTTAACAACGTCGGACTTATCGGCTTTCTCAATTTCTTGCTGATAGTACGCCACATTGTTAGCAAGGTCTTTGTATGACTTCGCGTTTTCAACCAAAGACAAATCTTTCTTACCTGACTTATCCTTTTTGCTGTCTGATCCGCTACCGCCTGACGTTACCTTACTGCTGCCGATAGGCTTGTTAGCCTCTGCCTGCTCTGCTGCAAATTGGGCCTCAACTTTCTTTGTCTCTGCCTCATTTGCCTGCATCCGCTTTTCAATGGCTTTCAGGGCCGGGCTACTCGATACGTTAGTACCGCTGTAAAGCCCTGCACCCTTTTCGTGAAATACCCAATCATTACTACGATTTTCAGGTGAATTAGGGGCATAGCCGTAGCGTGAACTCTTATAGGTATCATCGGTGATCTTATCACCTGCTTTGGCGTGTCTGGCATTCTTATTGGCATCATCCTGTATGGCTGTCTGTGTAGCTGCGTATTCATCGGCTAACGCGATCTGCTTACGGTACAGTTCTGTTAGCTGTGCCATACGTGCCGCTGCCTTTGCCCTCCGGGTAAATGCTTCTACCACTGCATCGGTATTGCCACTAAAGATATTTTCTGCATCAGATACATTACTGATCTTTAGTTTCAATTCCTCAAATGCAGACTGATTGTTTTTGATCCATGCTATTTTTTCTTGCTCCTTGCTAAGTGCTTTCCAACCCTCTTTCAGTTGTTCGTACTTGCCCATCAGGTCGCTATAGGTGGATTCCAAAGTATTGTCGTAAGCCTGCTTAACGGTATCTGCTGACTGTCCGAAATCCTCCAAACCATCAGCGGCCCCGGCTGCTGCATCCGTCACACCGTCAAACGATCCGGCTAACTTAGCTACCACAACGCCCAACGCCGTAAGTGCTATGCCTATGCCCGTAGCTGCCATCAATCCGCGTATAGCGATTTTAAGGGCTACGGCTTTGGTGGCTGCACTACGGAATGAATTAGCCATTACGTGTGTAGCGGCTGCAACGCGTCTTGAATTAGTACCAAACAGGGCATAGACGGCAATAGTACGGTACATTGACTTAGAGGCCAAAGCCTGTGCAATATGCAACTGACTGAACGCCCTTGTTAAAGTCATTACCGAAACGGCTACTATACCCAACTGTGACGAAAAGTTTAGTACGGGCTGAATGCCTCCCACTGCCTTTGCTATGTAGTCAGTGTATTTGCCCCACTCGTTTTTCATCATCTGTAGTTTGGCCTCGCCCGTGCTTGCCATATCGTCGTAGGCTTTCGCCATTGTACCTGCACTGCTATCAAGTAGCTTTATGTTTTCATCAAACTTTTCTGCCAACTGCCCGGTCAAACCGTTAACCAGACGCAAAGCCTCGGCGCGTCCAAACAACTTAGCGTAAACGGATTCTTTCAACTCTCCCGTTTTGGCGGTATAGGCCGTAATGGTCTTATCAAGTTCCATAAGGAAATTACGGAAACCTCCCGCTGCCTTTATAGATGCGGCGTTGAAAGAAATACCCATAGCCTCGGCCATCTTCTGACTTTTGCTGCTTTCTTTCGTTAATGCTGTCAATACGCTTGCAAGCTGTGTTGCTACCTCGGCTGTGTTACCCGTTACGCCCGTTAGCGTACTCATAACGGCTAACATTTCAGTAAGAGATACGCCCAACTGTGCTGCCTGTCCCGTCACTGACGGCAAAGCGGCTGCAAGTTGTTCAAATGACGTTACACCGTTCTTGGCGGTTAACTGTATCTTATCCTGTATATCTTGGGCTGCGTCCCATTCAAGCCCGTAGTTTTTGATAATGGTAGATGTGACCTTAACTACTTCGCCAACGTCTGCAATACCGCCTACGGCTGATCGTGCGGATGTTTCAAGGTAGTTAATCCAATTATCTTCTGGTACGCCGTTACTGATCACCTGATACAAGCCGTTTGCCAAAGCATCACGGGCCATTGGTATAGACTTCGACAAATCGGCTACCTGACCTTTCAGGCGTTCAAAGCCTGCCGCGTCCTTTCCGGCCATCGTGTTAGCGGCTTTCATGGCTGCACCAAAACTACGGCTTTCCTCTGTTACGCTATTCAAAGTACCCGTAAGCTGCTGCACGGCATTTGAAACGTTCTGCAATACCTGTACGGATTGGTTATAGTTCAAAAGGGTGTCGCGTAATCTGCCCGCGCTACCCTTTGCCTTTTCCATGACCTGCCGTAGATCGCTAACCGACGTAGTAGCCGTAACGATCCTGTCCTGACCGTCAACAGATATTCTTACATTAAATTTTACTTCTTTTGCCATTTTTTCCGCTTAATTACTTACTTATATCAGATTTTATTTGTATCTTTGCAGCAGAATAAGGCTATATGTGTATGAAAGCAAACGTTTTCCAAATCAGTTGGGGCATCGTCGCCCTGCTGTCATTCGTAGTAATGGCGGCGGCTTTTGTTCTGTCATACCCTCCCGTAGTAATCGGATCAGGGGCCGTTTTCTTTGCCGCGTGTGTGGTGATCGGTACTAACTATACAAACCACCTTTCTAATACGCTCGACAAACTTTCTGATAACGGCCTTTACTAATTCTTCCTTATCCGTGCCATTAGCTTTTCAAGCCGTTCTTTGTCTTGCTCTTTACTTAAAACAGGTGCGCTACTCTTCTTTTTCTCCCATGGGAATATGATAACCTTTTCGGGCGTAATCTTACGCTTTGAATGCGGCTGTAGTAATACGGTTGCCGCTAATCTCATACGGCCCCAGGCATCTTTATAATCGGCATCCTGTTTATCGCTGTACGCCTTGTAAATGTGTTCAAACTCTGTCGGTGTCAGCCTGCAAAAATCATCATACGAAAGCCTGATCAGGCCCAACGCTATGCCTAATACATCGTAAATGCCTATTTGCTCTTCTTTTTTTTTCTGCCGTCTTTCTCTTCTGGCTTTGCCTCTCCGTTATCAAGTGTCTTAGTCCACTCTTCCATAACGTCCGGGTCTATCGCGTCGGCAAACTCCATAAGACTAAGATCAAAGTCTATCTTATCGGCACTACAGGCAGATGCAATACAACACCAAAGGTACGTACACAGATCGGTAAAACCGCCGTCCATTTCCGTAGCCTCTTTGCCCGTCTCTTGCTTAAAGCGAAGCATAGCCCCCATAGTCTGCCTACAGGGGTATGCCTTGCCATCAATTAATATTTCTACTTTCTTCTTTTCCATAGTCAGCAGAAACTAAAAATTAACCACCTGCGGAAGCCTTACCGGGGTACGTGGTCGGCTCGCCGTCGCTCTCCAGATTGACGGTGTAGGTTGCATCATCCTGCGCCGGGCTTGTTTCCTCGATAGAGGTAATGATAAAGTTACCCGACAGATAAGGAGTTTCGGAACCCTCGCGCTGATAGGCCAATACTGCTACGTGCTGTCCTACTCCCCACAGGGCGGCGATCTCGCTAAATCCGTTCTCACTCTCACCGTAGAAGCGCAAGCCCTCGGCACTGATAGAGATTGAAAGGCCCGTAACGCCCTTGCCTTTCCAAAGACCTGCTGAATACGACTGACTTGCAGCGGGCTTAACGGCACGGTCTTTTGTCTCGCTGTTGAAAGTAATGGTGTGGGTGGTGCAATGACCTACTGCCTTACCGCCAATACTTAACAGAATGTCGCTACCATTAATGTAGCCTGATTGTGGTACTGCCATAATTCTAACTTTTTTAAATTATACTAAATCTGAACTGTAAAGATCAATCCCTGTACGTAGGCATCATCTTCGTAGAACTCTTCGCCGTCTGACAGATAGCAACTACGCATAGACAAACCCGATTTTTCGCCCTGTACGTTATCCAAAGCGGCGCGTACCGCCTCGGCTAACTCTATGCTGCCTTCGTAGGTCTTACTATAGCAGTTAATTTCTATCTGTACTTTATCTGCACCCGGCATACCCGTTTTTACGGGGCTATGCTCCAGACGCGAACGACGGTAGGCTACATAAGGCAAAATAGCTTTGTCGGTCACTACGGGAAAAACCTTTGTAGCGATCCGGCTTACGTCGGCATCCTTTGTAAGTATGTCGCGTATTATTATACCTGCGTTTAATGATGTCCTTGCCATACTTCGTTATCAGTTAATAAAACCACATTTCTTAGCCACTTTCTCAACGGCTACGCCTACTTCCTTGCCTAAATCGGTTTCTACCGTCCTATTCATTTCGGGTGTCGCCTTTTCAAGAAATCTGTATGCAGGCATCCGTTTTGTCGGTATTCCATCCTTACGTATGGTTTCCGTCCAATATTGGGTTTTGCCGCTTCGGTGTGTGCCGTAGATACCGTGTTTGATCCGTACTTTTTTACCGCCTCTTTGACGATAATTAGTACCCTCTTCTGCCCACATCAGGATAGGTTTTTTAAAGCCCTTACGGTTTTCGTGCATTGACTTTTCGCCTTGGCCTTTCATGTTTGCCCGTCGGGCCTTGACTGTTATCAAAAAACCGCCTCCCCTGCTGTAGATGTGGCTACGTATGCCTTTATCCCAATCTGCCTGATTGCCCTTGACCTGTATTTTGGATCGGTGCAACTGTTGGCGTGCAATACCCAATACTTTCTTTGCCTCTGCACGGTAGGCGCGTTTCAGGGATTTACGTAGCTGCTTCGGGGTCATTTCCTTAGCAATCTGCGCTAAGTCCTTTTCTGGTGCCTGATCGGGTTGCATACTGAAATACGGTTATTCGTTCACTCTATCACAGATCAAAGTCTTAAATCCTCTGTCTAAGTTGGGTATGATGTTCGTTACGGTGTAAAGGTTGCCGCCTAACTGCTGTACTCGCCAATTCTCCTGTACCGGGTGTACGTCCCTTATATTGAATTCTGCCCGATAGTCCGGGAAATGCTCGCCAACCTCTTCTGATCGGTTGCCCGTATGCTTTACGCGCTCTGCGTGTACGGTACGGGTTTCCTCCCATGTGGGCGTTTCCTCGCCGTAGTCGTTCACAGTCATTACAGGCTGCAACAACTTTAGCTTATACTTCATCCGTCCCGCTATCATCTTTCACCAACTTTCTAAAGGGCTTAATTAAAGCCTGTAGTGAATTTGCCACTTCCGGCATGATCGTTTGGGCGTTTGATTCACGCTGATTGTACCAATGTGCCCCCAACATCATAATAGCCTGCTGCAATTCAGCGGGAAACTCGTCGCCTCCCATAGCCGTTAATTCTGCCTTGGTACGATTGGTAGCCCTGATAACGTAATTCGTAGCACTCTTTAGAAGATGCTGCAAATACGTATCATCGTCTGCGAAATCATCAGCCTTTACGTGCTGCTTGAAAAGTGACAAATCCACTACGTTAGCCATAACCTAAAACCTTGATATGTTACACAATCACCAACTTAGCCTGCTGCGCTAACGGTTACTGCACAGGTAGCGGTATAAGTCTGACCGCCAACCGTGATAGATGCGGTAATGTTAGCTGTTCCGGCTGCAACGGCTGTTACCTTACCGTTAGCTACGGTTGCCTTGCCTGCTGCACTCGTTGCCCATGTTACGGCAGTGCCGACGGGGAACGCGGTAGCTGTCAGATCGAAGGTGTCGCCGACGGTCAAAGCCAACTCGGACTTATCAAGGAACACACCGATCTTAGACAGGATAGCGAACGCCTGCTGACGCAATACGCTGATAGCGTAATCGACATTCAGCACAAAGTCGATGGCGTTGCTGCGGGCCTTGCTGTAAGGATCGACGATCAGCACCATGTCGCCAAAGATACCCTGTGGGGCGTACTTGAATGCACCAACGTAAATCTGTCCGTCGGGCACTTCGTTGGTAGTGTAAACGGGTACACCGCTGATCTTGCCGTTATCATCGACAATAGCCTGCTGTGCTCCGCTCCACTTCGGGGTAGCCTCCAACTCGCCCTTTGTCACGTCTGACATAACGTAGCAAAGGCCCTCTGGCTTCACGTTGTGTGCAAGGATAGCGGTCTTTGCACCTACGATCTGCTTCAAGGTGGGCGCGTCGCCTGTGTAGGTCTTGCAGTTCGCGGGCAGCATAGCCGTAGCAAGGAATGGGCCTACCAGATCAGTAGCACCGTTAACCTTGGTCTGGCTGAACATGATCTTATTCATCAGTTCGGCAATGGCTACGGGCATATACTGCGTGCAAACCAACTGAATAAGGTTGTCAGTCTCATTCAGGGCCTCACGGGTAATGGGGATAGCGATACCCAGACGCTCCGGCTTCGGGATCAGCTTGTTAATAGGAATTTGGGTATCTCCCAAAGCTGCGCCCTCATCATTGATGGTGGCATGGAATGCCTCGACAACGGGCCACTGATGATTACCCTTTAAGCCTGTCAGCAAGGGCGATCCGATGGCTTTCAGGATCGTCTTGTTATACAACGGCTCTACGATGTCGTGGGTAGTGATCCCCGACGGGTTCGTACCTGCAAGCCCGCTTGCATAGGTAGAGGCGTTGCCACCGAATGACTGTGCAACGGCACGGGAAATCTTCAACTCAAAACGCTTGCCCTCTTTCAGGCACTCACGCATCTTGGCGTTAGCGTTCTCGATGTCCTCCTGACGCATAACGGCGATGCTCTCGGTGTTGGCCTTGATCTTCATTTCCAGAATATCAAGTTCACGCTCAAGCTGCTTACGCTCGCCCTGCTCTGCCTCTGTCAGTGCCTCGCGCTCCTTATCATTTTCGAGATTCTGCGCCATCTCGTTTAGGCGGCCTTTGATAGCGTCTATGCGCTCGTAGGCTTCGCGGAAATTAAATTTTTCCTTTTTCATTTTGCAGAAACTTTTAAATTAAACAATATGCCACCTTAAACGGTATGGCTAATTCTCTTCTTAATCTCACGGATCGCCTCGCGTTTCTTTGCAAGGTCTATTTGCTTCGGCTCTTCTACGGTTTTCGGCTTTTCGTCGAAAACGATGCCTGCATCTTCCAACTCGCGCTTTGTTACATTGGTTTGCTCAAAAGCGGGCTTTGGCGTAATCGTAAAGTCATAGACGTTATCAATACGCTTAACGTGGCGCAACAGGATTTCTTCGCCATCTTCTGTTTTCTCACCCGTCTTTTCGTAGCTTACCGCGTTCTCGCTGTCCTTTTCATCCGTAGAGTAGATGAAAGAACACCCGGTAATATCACCGCGTGCGATCAGTTCCAAAGCCTTGTCGCCGTCAACGGTCTTAGGCATTTCACACCAGAACTTGACACCTACCGCGTCAATCTCATACTGCAAAGTACCCACACCATTCTTACTACGTCCTAAGATCAGTTGGCGATCATGGAACATAGTCAGCATGATGTCGCAAGCGTCCAACGTCTCACGGGTAATACAGCCCGGCTCTAAGATTTCGTAATAAACGCCTACCCACCAATCAAGCAAAAGACGGCTACGTACGCCAAACTTCAACGCGTAACCCTCGATAATTCGGCTTTCGCCTCCCTCGGATGCCTCACGTACCTTTAGCTGTACTTCAAATCCTACGGCTCTTTTGTTAATCTTTTCCATTGTTACTACTGTTATTTGATGCTGCGCCCTTGGTGATCTTCTCACTATCCAACGCTGCAAGGTTTGTCGAACATAATACAATATCGCCTCTATCCACTAACGGCTGATTCTCGATACGTCGCCAATCATTGATCGTATAGATACCGCTTTCAATAGTCAGTTTCTGATACTTTGCCATTGATTCCAGATCAAGCGAATAGATGCCCTTACGGTCAAATTTAAAGATGCGCTTGCAGCAAAGGGTACGCGGGATCAGCTTACGGGTAAACTCTGATTCAATCCTTTTCAGAATCGGGTCTAACGTCATTGACAAATAAGCTACGTTAGCCATTTCAGCAGACTTGTAGTTATTGCTTGTATCATCAAAGACAAAAGACGGATGCACGCCAAAGAAACGACAAAGTTCCCTTACGGTAAACTTACGCGATTCCAAAAACTGCATATCCGTACTACTTAGTGAAATCTGCTTAAAGTCCACCTGTCCGGGCAAACTTACGATATGCTCACCTTTTGAAAACCTACTGTCAACGTCTATAGCCGTTTTCTCTAACTCTTCGTCCTGATACTCACCAAATCCCGTAACGCTCTTATCATTACTGATAATACCGCGTACGTTACCGCCATTGACAAAGCGGTTTGCCGTTTCATCGTCACCCGCTGCCGCTATGGTCATTGTACGCCGGGCATGGCTTATTACGCTTTCGCCGTCGCGCCCGTCTGAACTATGCAAATACAGGTGTATGATCTGGCTTTCGTCAAACGTGCCATAAACGCCGTTGTAAGCGTCGCAAATAAAGTATTTGTTATTCAGTGTGTCATGGGTTACGGTATGTCGGTTGCATAATACCAGGTCTGTTAGTTCACCCCTTACGTAACGTGGGTAGATATAGGCGTTACCGTCAATCAGCATCAGTTTAACCGCCATGCTCCAAAAGTCGAAAACTGACATTTCGGGCTGCGGCTGTACTGTAAGAAGATAATGCAGATCGCTATTGGTGTCCTCTTGGTAGCGATCATTCTTTAGTTTCATATACTGCAAATGCAGTCCGGCTACGCTGTCACTCAAAAGCTGCACGCAACGATACACCGTAGCAATCGCCAACGGCTCTGTATCAGGAAACATAAAGTATCTTAGCCCTGCGCCTGTACGCGGGGTGGTACGTGTCGTTTTTGGTGTTGCCGGGGCCTCACTTGCATCTTCACGCTTTGGTTTCCAAAACTTTAGGGTGTCCCACCAATTCATAAAATAGATATATCTTTTCGGCAAAGATACACCTTATTTATACGGTTTCAAAATACCGCGTGGCGCATTATGGCGCGTTATGGTGCAACGTGTCCTATATTTGATTTTATTAAGAAATTAATTTTAGGCTACTGCCTCCAAATCCTGTAATACCGCCAATCTATGCAGCCTTGACAGCACCCGCAAACCGTACAGTCTGACAGGCCACAAGTGCCCTGATCCTCGCTGTCAGGCTGATAGAATAGGCAGGTACGGCACAAAGCTACTTTCATTGCTCCCTTGTTTTGTAGTGGGGCCTGTGCCCCACCGGGTTAATACTAAAGATTCTGGATAAACTCGATATTCTTGTTAATACCCTCTAAGACTTTGGCAAAGTATTCGGATGCCTCCACCACTTCAAGCCTGATCACCTCACCGCGTCCGTTCCTGTACGTGCCGTTATTGGCTTCGCGCTGTGCTGCCCTCTGGCTGTTGAATATTACCGGGCTGTAGCTGACAGGCGTAAGGGCTGCACCCTCATAGCCTCTGCCTGATCCTACGTAAGCGTAATAGGTATCACCGCCATATCCGGCTACTACGTAACCCGGCTTACTCATTTTCTCACTGACAACCTCTTTAGCGTTGTTAAGTTGCTCGATCACTGATTTTCTCTGCTCTGCTGTATTCATAATCCTTATATGTTTAATTGTTAATACTCTGGTTTCTTTGATGGTAGGGCCGTAGCCCTACCGGGTTATTACTAATCGTTGGTAATCTTTAGGTTAGCCATTTCGTTAGCGTCGAAAGTATAGCCGAATTGTGCCATTACCTTAACCGCTGCACGCTTCGCACCTGATACCGTCTTATAGAATTTGCCGATAGTAAACCAATACTCATTGTCCTGAATGGCAAATACCATGATCTGATCGGCTCTGCCGCCGTTCAAAAAGAACTCAACCGCCTTACGCTCTGAATTGTTGCACTTAATCGTTGTCATAATTTTTTACTTTTAGTTGTTATTATCTTTATTTCTATAATGCAAAGGTACAACTTTTTCTGCACTTTTGCAAATATTTAGACCATTATTTTCTGTACCTTAACATTATTTAGCATAGTAAAAACTATACTTTTTAAAAGAAATTACTATCTTTGCACCCGAAAACCTCTAAAATTAAAGAATTATGCGAATAAAAGACGTATTAAAAGAAAAAAGGCTTACCCAACCAGAATTAGCCGAAAAGTTGGGCGTAAGCCTGTCAGCGGTTAAACAAATGGTCGCTGCCGATTCCGTAACCACCGCAACGCTTGAAAAGATCGCTGCCGCTGTAGGCGTACCCGTGTGGCAGTTCTTCATCAGCCCTGACGATCTGGCTAAAGAGATCAGCGGTAATACTTTCTGTTGCCCTCATTGTGGCGGGCCTCTAAAGATTGTAGGCGTATGAATAGCAATTACGAATACATAAGAAATAGTGTTACCGAATTACTCAAAAAAGAATTTTCAGCCTTTGAGTACAAAGGTCATGGTATGCAAATTGGTATATGGGAAACTGAGGATTTCCAAAGCCTCACCAAGCCAATAGGAGATAGTTTTTGGAGTGGCAAATTTCGCCTGTGGGTATTCATCCCGGATCAGAACGGCCAACAGATTAAAGTAGAAGTGTTCTTAATGTCCGTATATGAATGGGAAACCGTCTTTGAAGGCTACATTGAGAATGTAACGGATATATCGAAAATACTTAATTTCCAATTAGGACTACCAAAAAACGAATAGTGGCGGGCTGAATACCCGCCACTTTCCTTATTTACCTCTGATAGCTGTAAAGTTGCCCCAAAGTCATAAGTACACAAACCACGCCGTCGATCTTACGATACTGTGAAATCTTCAAAGGTTTCTTGTTTTCCAAATGATCTTCGTCTAATACGCAATTTGTCAGGCAATAGACATTGATCGGGTTATCGTTCAAAGTGATCTTCGGGGGATCGTCGTACACAAGCATTTCAAACGATTCTACGGGCAAATTGAAATTGCCGTAGGTCTGGCCGTAGGGCTGTAGCTGATTCTTACCGCCTGTCACCCGTAGGATATTAACCAAATCCTGTGCCTTATAGCCGTCATAGCCAATACGTATGATATTAACGATCTTTGACCGGGCTATAATATCATCGGCTAACATACGTACATCGATCTTACGGCCCTTACAGAATTTCAAATAGCCCTGTTCGTGCCAAAGACGGTATAACCTTTCGTTGGGGTGTCCCTTTAACGCTCCTATCGGAAAATAGTAGTCAACGTGGCTATAGAAACGTTTGCTTTCCTTGCTATATATGGTATAGGCTATTGCACTGAAATCATCATGCACTGACAGATCAAACGCTACGGCACAATCCGGCTTTCCCTTTACGGTGTCTATGTTAAAGTTACCAATGATCTGCTTTGCATCCTGATAGCCAAACCACGTTTTAATTTCATTGATAGTAAAGATATTCAGCAGCTTTGTACGGAATGCCAACATATTTTCAGCAGACAGTTGGGCGTTGCCCCATTCCATTTCGTAAAAGTCCGGCTGCACCGTTACGCCCAAATGGGGCTGCACCTTTGCCCATGTATGCGGGTCGCTCTCTTCATCGTCGGCATCAGGCAGAAACAGATCGGCAAATATAGTGTCGTTTTCCAACTCACCGCGCAACACCTTTTTAACGCCCTCCAATTCCTTGTAACAAGGGCCGTTGATCACGTCGCTTGCCGTAGTGATAATCACCGTTAGCGGGTTCTTACGCGGCCCCATAGAGGTAGTAAGTACGTTTTTCAGGTCTGCACCGTTCTTGTTGGCCGTGTCGCGTGCCTGGGCGTATTCATCAAGGATAGCAAGCGAGGCAAACAAACCGTCTTTCGTCTGGGCGTTGGCTGTCAGGCATTGGGCCAAACTTTCCCGCGTGCCGTCCCTAAAGGTAATCGTTTCCCGGTTAATCCTGAAATGCTTCTGCCGGGGGTCTATATTCTTCATTATACCCCTGATCTCGTTAAAGCACTTTTTCGCCTGATCATAAGAGTTGGCCCCTACGTAGGCTTCGGCGTTGTGGTCGCCAAACAGCAGATCGTCAACGGCCAAACCCGCTGCCTCTGTTGTCTTGCCGTACTTACGGGGCACAAACTTATAGACGGTACGAATCAGCCTACGCCCGTCGGGTCTGGCCAAACCGTAGATATTGGCAAACGAAAAGACCTGTACCGGGGATAACTTGACACACCGCCTACCAGACGTACCGCTGAATTTCAGTTTTTCAAACAGCCGTATTTTCTTCTTAGCCCGCTTGGGTTTCCATTCCCATTTATCAAGCATCAGGAAAAACCGCCTAATCTTCAAATGCTCATACAGGTTATGATCGTCCGGGTTATCGATCACCTGACAAACGTAATCCTCCATACGCTGATCAGTGCCCGCAAGCGCATACGCGTACTTTTTCAGGTACGTATCACGGTTTGCCTGTAGTTCCTCAACTACCTGCGCCTTAAACTCTCTTTCCTTGCTCCTTTCCTCCGCTGTCATTGTCTAATACTTTTTGCCGTGCAATCTTTCACGCTGCGCGTTGTATTCCATTTTCTGCCGTATATGCCAATCCAGATCAAAGCCTAACTGTCTGGCCCATTCCTCTATATAGCTGATAGCGTCGATCAACTGTATTCTGTCCGGCCCCAATATCCCGTAGATCAGATCGTAGGCTTTTTCGGTAAACGACTTATCCGTTTCGGGCTTTGGAAAAAAGCCCTCACCTAACCGCATATCCGGGAACTTTTCGGCGATCAGGTCAAAGATACGTATCACCGCGTCTGTCAGTTCCTCTTCTACACTGCCCTTTATGTAGGCTTCGTAACGCTCTGAAAACTCCGGGTGCAAACTGACTTTCTGAACAAAGCCGATCATATCAGCCCGGTTGTCTTTCCTGTCAGCCTCTACCGCTTCCATCAGTTCACTAATAACCAGACAAAGCCAATGGGCATCACTTTTCTTTTCATCGTGGAAACCGTGCCCTGTTGCTATGTCATGGGCTTTTCTTGAATACTCTTTGATTTTTCTTAATTCCATATCCGTAATATTTTAATCATCATCTTTACTAAACTCTTCCATAAACTCCTTAAAGCCGTCGTTATCCGTCTTACGTTCCTTGCTGTCAACGTTCATACCCAAAGCCCTAAGTGCCTTTTGTGCCTGTGCCGAAACATCAAGGTATAGCTTTTCCTTTGGACTGACGCTTTCACGGGTGTTACCCTCGCGGGAAATCTCGACATTAACGGGCTTGTGGCCGTCTGCCAATACCTCTGTAGCCAATATCTCTGCACGTACCAATAACTGTGCCGTAACGGTTGCCTGTATAGACAATTCAGCCGTATATTTGCCCTGCTCTTTGAGCAACTTAACCAAATACCTTTTCTTGCTCTCTACCTTGGCCCGGATAATCTTAGCCTCTTCCTTTGTCGGCGGGCCTGCCAAAGCAAGCGTTTCGGGCATCGGCCTAACCTCTTCTTTTTGCTGCTGCGGTATCATCCTTTCCGTATAGCCCTTATGCTTGTTACGGGTCTTGTTATAGAAGATCACCGCCGTAGTGTCCTTTGCCTCTACCAGATCATACAAAGCCTTTTCCGCTTCTTCATCCCTGCGCTCCCGGCATATATCTACGGCATCTTCAACGGCTTGCTTAAATTCCTGATCCTCTGCCATCCATTGCCTGAACGTCCGGGGATTCAAACCGATTACATCACAGGCGATACCCTTAAAGCCTTTCTGCCTGATAATCTCGGCTATAATATCCAATTTCTTTTGCTCCTTATCCTGTATCATTTTTCAAAGCTATTTATACCGTCGAAATACTCTTTGTAGAAATCATAGATACCCCGGCTAACAGTAATACAACCCTGTTCTGTTCTCGGATTCGTATTTATATTGGCACTTGTTTCTATGCCAAAATAAAAGCCGTCCGATTCATTGCAACCTGCATATACCTTGCTGTGATTTTTGAAAATCGCGGCGCGTCCTACCTCCGGGTGTTCCTGATAGAATTTCTTAACCATAGCCCACTCGATCTTATAGCTGCCGGGAAAAATCTCACCTAAGTACATATCAAATTTCTTAATGCGCCCTGCATCATACCACTGCTGCACCTGTAGTATATCCTCTGCCGCCATACACCATGTAGATATTAGGCAATAATCCAGATCGTGCTGATTAAGTACGACTTTCAGATAACTAAGGCTGTCAACGTCACCCGCTGTTATGAAATGGTAGGCGTGCCCCTCCTGTAGCGTAACGTACTTCATGGCCTCCAATAGCTTCACCTCACTAAATGCACGCCTGTACTCATACCGCTGTGACAGTTCGGTACATTCCTTAGTACGTCGGTGTGCCCGTTTTGCTACTGCGGCATTAATCAGGCCGTCGGCATCGTCGCCACCAGATAGCGGGGCCTCTGGCTCTGGCTCCGGCTTCGCGGTGGGCCTGCCAAACTTGCCAAAATCAAAAGCATCATCATATTTCATATATCGTATAGTTTAATTCAAACACAATCGGCAAAAAGGGAAACCGTTAAAAGGTCTTAACCCCCACAAGCCAAAAAAATCACTCTCAAATAGAAAGAGGGGCAGGCGAGGTTTAACCCTCACTATGGTGTGTTAAAAAACGACCGCCCCCGTTAACATTTTAAACAATATTTCACAAATGAGGAATTTTTTACAAAAATCCTTTAGCTGTGTCGCTGCCTTACGCTTCGCGTGTTTCTTGCCACTACGTCCCATTTCAGTATGGGTCAGTATGTGGCAATCATGGCAAAGTGCCATCAGGTTATGGGGATCGTACATAAGGGTATAGCGTTCTGTACCAAAGCCATCTTCTACGGGCTTTATGTGGTGTACCTCTGTGGCGGGTTTCTCCTTGCACCGTTCGCAAATGGGGTTACTTGATAGCTTCGCCTTACGTAGCTTTAGCCACTTCGTTTTGTGGATCAGCTTATTATATTCTTTATCCTTTGCCATATCACTTAATTTATTAACGTTAGATTCACTTTATTTACTTCAAATCGCTATGCTTACGTAACAGGTAGTTAAGACTGTCTAACAATCCCTGCTGTACGCCTTTCTTGTTATCCAAAGCGGCTACGGCTCTTTCGTCAACCGTTCCCGCACAAACCAGATTATACACCTGTACCGGGTACTGCTGTCCCTGACGGTGCAAACGGGCGTTGGCCTGTTGGTATAGTTCTAAGTTCCAACCTGTACCAAACCATACTATGTAATGCCCGCCGTCTTGCATATTCAGCCCAAAGGCCGTAGATGCCGGGTGTGCTAAAAGTATGTCAACCTGTCCGGCGTTCCACTCTATCAACTGCTTTTCGTCTGAATAGACTTTTACCCGGTAGCCCTTGAACTTCTCGGCTATGCGTGCTGCATCATGCTTATACTGATAGAACACCAAAACGCTGCTGCCGTTTGCAGCCTCTATGATCTCTGCCAGACGGTCTAACTTTTCATCATGCACGTTATGTACGTTTCTATCTTCGTCGTATATTGCACCGTTGGCAAACTGACTTAGCTTGTTCATAAGTCCGGCTGCTGACTGTGCCAATACGTTTGCAGATTCCCCGGCGTGTTCGTCTTGAAACTGCAATACCTTTTCACGTTCAAACTTAGTATATGCCTGCATAACTGTAGCCGATAACTGTACCTTGACCGTGTGGCTAATCAGGTCTGGTAATTGCAGATAGTCTTTAGCCTGCATAGACAGACAAATATCGGCTATCTTTTTCCTTATCACATCTTCACAACCTTTCTTTACGTTGCACCTGACTATGATATTATTCCACTTATGGGTTTCAAAGTAGGTTTCACGGTACTTAGTAACCGATCTGCCCAGACGCTCACCCATATCTATACAATACATCTGTGCCCAAAGATCGATCAGGCCGTTAGGGGCCGGGGTTCCTGTCAGTCCTACAACCCGCTTTGCCGTAGGCGTTGCTATCCGCATAGCCTTAAAGCGGCTTGACTTACTGCTTTTGAAACTCGTTAGTTCATCGATAACCAGAACGTCAAAGGGTAGCATACCGCCGTAGATTCCCACAAGCCATACAAAGCTATCGCGTCCGATAACGTAAACGTCTGCCTTTTCAGCCAACGCCAACTTACGCTGCTTTTCCGTGCCCATCACCTTTGATACTTTCAGGCTCTTTAGATGATCCCACTTTTGGGCCTCTGTAGTCCATGTGGTTTCAGCCACTTTCTTAGGTGCTACCACCAAAGTACGGCTGATCTCGCAATCGTCTATAAGCTGCTGTATGGCTGTCAGGGTGCTAACGGTCTTACCTAATCCCATATCAAGGAATAGGCCGCAACGTGGATTATCCATTATCCACTTGATCGCCGTCTGCTGATATTCGTAGGGTCTGAATTTCATACGTTCTGTTTCTTTATACGTAAGTCCGTTGATTCTAAATACTCTCTAACCTTTATACCGTCTATCTCGAAACGTAATTGTGCTATACTCTCTATATAACCTATCAGTTCGTCAACTTCCGGCTTACTGCTAACAACCCAAACTTTATGATCCAGGTCTCTTAACTCCTTGTGCCTGATCTCCTGTAACTTCGTCGGCTTCTTTCCCTTACTCTTCACCTCTACCCAGATCACTTTACCGCCGTAGGCACAAACCAATCTGTCAGGGTAGCCCGTCGTATTGGAATTGGAATATTTCAGGCATAGCAAACCACTTTCTTTGCACCGCTTAACCAAATATGCCTCGATAGCTTTTTCTGATACCTCGGAATGTCTAACTATGTTCTCTACGTTCTTTCTCATATCCTTGCTTATTTTTAGTCGGTAAACCAAATCCTCGCGTGCGCCCGCGTAACATTTCGTGCGATAACGTTTAAGCGTCTCACGTACGCGTACGCGTTGGTGCTCCGTTTACTACTATTTTTATATGTATTTTTATTCTTATACATTTTTACTAATTTTTTGGTTTACTCGGTTTACCCTTGCTGAAATCCCTTTATTTATCGGGGTTTTACGGTAAACTAAACCTTTTCAACTTGGTTTACTTTGGTTTACCTTGGTTTACCTCACTAATTGTTAAAAAATGTAGTTTGGTTTACTCGGTTTACCTTTTTCAGCATTTGGTTTACCTTTGGTTTACTCTAAATATCTTCATCGTCGCTGTCATTATATACCCGTCTGAAACCTTTTTGGATTCCATACAAAGCTGCCGCGTGCTTAGTCGTACTGATACGCTCCCAACCCTGTAGATCATCCATCAGCCTGCCAACCTTACGGGCAATATACTTATAGTCCTTGTCGCCCATATCCTTACCCAGACGCTCACAAACAAACTCTGCCACACATACCCTTTCGCGTGTCTCTGTGCCTGCTGCATCCAAAGGATCAGGATCGGTAATATATGCACGTCGGCGTTTCAAGTCCCATGTACCCCAATCAGGCGGTAGTTTCATATCCAGATATGCTAATAGCATATCTTTCATCGGATCGTCGGCTTCGTCGTTATATTCGGCTTGTTTCCGGCGTGCCTCCTTTTCCAGATCGCCGGGCAAATACAGGGCTTCGCCTCTTCGCCAATACTCTACGGCCTCTGCCCACATCTGATCACGTACCGCTATCAGTTCGTCTTTAACGTTGGCGTGCTTACGTAAAGCCTCGTTTACGGACATTACCCAGAAACGACGGTTTCCCGTGTCGCCTTTTAAGAAATACGTTTCGTTGGTTGTACCGCAGAAAACGCACTGTCGCGGGTGCTTCTCTACAACCGTACCGTAAGCGGGCCTGTAGGTATCATCCTGACGGCTTATGTAGGCTTTCACAGATTCTACGTCGGATCGCTTGATACTGCCCAATTCGGGTAACTCGATAACCCAACCGCCTCTGGCTTGTTCCATACCGTTCTTACCCTCCATTGTTACCAGACTGTCGTTAAACCATTCGCCACCCATGACGCTAAACAGGGTGCTTTTGCCTATGCCCTCTTCGCCTGATATGATCAGGCAATAGTCGTACTTGCATCCCGGATTCATAACGCGGGCCACCGCTGCCGTAAAGTGCTTACGTGTCATAGCCCTGTTTAGGGCCGTGTCCTCTGCACCCACATAATCGATAATCAGGGTTTCCAGACGTGGCACACCGTCCCACTCTAAGCTATTCAGGTACTCACGGATCGGGTGTACTCTGTGGCGGGTAAATACCGCGTCCTTTGCATCCTTAATCTTATCCTTACCCGTTACGCCGTAATTCTCTTCAAGGTAAACGCGTAAATTGGCATCGTCGCGGTTTCCCCACTGAACGGCCTTACGATCCCAGGGTAGCCCGTTTCTCACTAAGTCAAACCCGCTAAACAGATCATGCCACAAGTGCCCTGATAACATCGGGTCGTTATCCAATATGCAGATAATGTTTTTCAGCGTCGATTTGATACCGCCTTTCCTGTCGTACTCTAATTCGGCCATCCAATCAGTATTTTTTGATACTGCGCTGTCCCCGGCTTCGTCAAAGTCCACACCGTCGAAATCTGCATCTATATCAGCGCGTCGCTCCTTAGTCAGCAATACGCGTACCGTCTTATCCTTTGATGCGAAATCCTGCATTTTCAGGTACGACGGTAATTTGGTTATGTCGGTCTGTCTGGTTCCTTCATCATGTACGCCAAACAGGTGAATACGGCAAAGGTCGAAAGCGTTGCAAAGCTGCTTACTCGCCGGGTCTGTCTCATGGTGGCTGTAGGCAAATTTTCCCTCATAGCATACCAAACCCGCTGCAACGCTACCCAATTTGTACGTATAGCGTCCGTCTGTGGCCGTCTTTTCGTAGGCATCCTGTAGGAATGTGTCTATAGCATCTTCAATGGTGTATGCCCTGCAAAATGCTCCTATCAGTCCCGGTTTCTCCAAAGGATCACCCGCTTTTCTGATCTCATGGGCTACGGCTTCGGTTTCCCTGCTGCCTATGGGCCATTCTGATACGTCCCGGTAATTGACGTAGGTAGCTAATATCTTATCTACGTCGCAGGCGGGGCCGTCCTGATACTCAAATACGTAGTTACCATCTTTAGGAGTTGACGGCCAATAGAAAAGACGGGGTAGCTGATACGTCGTAATATCAAACAGGTCTATGCCTACCGCCTCTGCTATCTTTCTGCAAATCGGCTCATACTCGTTAGGTGTGACGTTACGCGATAACGGGAATACCAGACGGAAACGCGGGCTTTCCGGGGTGTGCTTATGGGTGCTGTAGAGCATAGCGGCAAAGCCAAACTGCATCGTGAAATCATCCCATAAGTTAGCCGTACCGTAGTCCACATCTAAGGTTGCAACGGATCGCCACATAACGTTAGCCGTCTTACGTGTACCGCCTGAAAGATAACCGCCGACAAAACCGCCTACATCTTTGATGTCGCTTTGTTCCTCACGGGTCATCTTCATGTACTCCTTTACGCTTTCGCCTGTACGCTTTGTTTCGCTGCACCGGGCTACTAACTCGCTCCACTGCCATTTCTTGTTTTTCCACTTCTTAGACAAACGGCTGTGGGCTGTCGCTATGTCTAACGTGAAATCATGCTTTAGTTTCATACGCGCTACCATTTTAGGGGATCAGCCAACAGATTACGGAAATACTCAAAATCCTTTTCGGTTGTGAGTAAATCAACCTGCCATGTGCCGCGTTCCACTCTACGTACTTTCATGTCAAACGGGTTTTGTTCGTCTGCAAGCCTCTCGATCAGGGCTTTGAGAAATCCCGCTGCCATTGTCTGACGTACGATCTTTTTAAATTCTTGCTGTGCCATATTAATACGTTTTTAATAATGTTCAAAATACTGTCTGGTGCTAAAGCCCTTACGTGGCTTGAAATCCACAAACTCGCAGGTATTGTAAAGGGGCCTTTGATTAACCCAATGTGCTAAATCCTGTTGCCAAAGCGGTATTTGGTACGCCTCCCGTCTGTCTAACGGCCTGTACGGTTGGCAGTACGGTTTAAACCGCTTATGTTCTTCGCCTCTCCAATGACTTACGCGGGCGTAAGATTCCTTAAAGTCTATAAGTATGCAATATAGGAAATATTCGCCTTTATAGCCGTACTTATCCATCAGGCTTGCAGCCCGTTCTACGTGTGCAATCTGTGCCGTAGTGTCACACCCGAAACGTACGTACCTGATCCAATTTACCTTTGCCAAAAGCCGGGCAATATCATCGGTTACTAACCTTGCATCCAAAGCCTGATTAAAGTCAACGCGTAAACCCATATTTACGATCTTCTCAATCTGCTGTAACCCGTATTCAGACGCGATAACGTTATTATCCATCAGAATAGCTTTCTTTTTCCCGGCTGCTATTTCCTCTATATCCATATAGGGCCTGATCATACCCTCCTTTTGAGGTACTACACACCACTTGCATTTATTCGGGCATCCCCTTGTAAGAAAACCGTATGCCAGATTAGGATCGACTTTGTAGATACTGTAATCGGGCTGCAAGCGGTCTATCTCTCCGGGTAACTCTTTATGTAGATCGTAGCCTGTACCGCCTTTCTCGATCCTGTCAGCGTTGGCGATCACTTGGCAATAGTCTGGCGTAAAGGTGAATATCTTAGACATATAGACAATATCGTACTGCTGAAATGGCGTGTACCATTCCACCAAATCACCCTTTGCCTTATGGTATGCACTAAGTTTCATCAGTGCCAAATTAGGGTACTTACTATCTACGGCTATTAATCCTACAGTCATACCGTTTATTTCTTAAAGGGGCCTGTATAGTTTATGCAACGATATATGATACCCGTTATCTGATTACCAAAGCCGTAAAGTAATCCGTTATGCTGTCGCTTATCCTTTTTGCTCCGTGGGCAATAACCGCCCTTTCTGGTACAGTTGCCGCAATTCGCGCGATCTGCCGGGAAATCCTCTATAGTTGGAATGGGTATTTTCATATCTACACTGCCTTAATCGTTAATCAGCATCGGCATAAGCAAAGCCGTTATTTCCTCGCTCTCTGGTTGGATCGCCGGGTTAATGATAATTGCCCGTGTCTGATCTTGGATTTTAAACATAACCTCTGTAGTGTTAAGATTACGCAAAGTCTGTAACAGGCTGTGATCTTTGAAACCTATACGTATGGGTTCCTGACCGTCAAAGCTGCACGGTATTTCTTCGTCTGCCGACGTGCTAAAATCCTTATCCTCTGAACTCATACACATTCTACCCGCTGTCAGGTTTACGGTAATAAGCCCGGTACTCTCATTACCAAACAGGCTTAGACGGTCTAAAGACTTAATCAACGCCTGACGGCTGACAGTTACAAACCTCGTAAAATGATCTTCGGGTATTACGGTATTGTAAGCCGGGTAACGGCCTTGAACGGGTACAAATACAATAATCGTCTGATCTACGGCGATCCTACAGGCGCAAGGTGGCCTGTTATCCAGATCGTCTTGGGGCCAATCAAACTTATAGTCGTTAAACCAGATTTCGACAAAGCCCGTGTTTGGTGTGATCTTACGTAGGATCGAAACAACGATCTTAGGTATCACCATCATTGCCGGGCTGTCCGTCTTGATAGAGGTCTTACGTATTCTGATCAGCTTATGCCCGTCGGATGCTGCAAAATCGGCATAGTCGTTTGTCAGATTCAGGCATACACCATTCATTACGGGCCGTAATTCATCTTGTGCAACGGCATAGGCGCAACGTTCTAAGATAGACTTTATGCCCGGTGCTTCTAATTTCAGATAATGCGCTGTGTCGTAGTTCACTTCGGCTTTCCGCATAGCGTCGTATTCCAATACCCTTTCGTCCAAAGGTAGGGCAAAGCGTCCCGTAGTGTGCTTTACGATTACCTGATACTCTAATATCTCAAATTCTAAACTCTGCCCGTCAAGTGACTTAACGGCTTTGAGCAACGGGCCTGCCTCTATTGCAAATACCTTTTTCTCTGCATCAGGATTACCGATACTAACGGTTTCAATCATTACTACCTCCCTGTCGCTTGCCTCTATAGTCAGTTCGTCTAAATCGGCATGAAAGATAAAGTTACGATAGAGGTATGTACCCAAAGCGTTAGCCCTCTTGTAAGTCATTACCGCGTTGCTGATCCGCTGTAATGCTGCAAGCAAAATGTTTCTTTCTATAGTAAATTTCATACGTCTAACTGATTCGTAAATAAATTGAGTTGTTTAGGATATTTGACCGTTTGGGGATAGATGTACGGGCGTTTCTCCGGGCGCGTCTTTAACAGGTTCTTACGCTTTCGCTCTGTAGCCTCAAAGTCCGCTGCACCAGATATGATTTCCCGCTTTCGTGTCATTCTGTTTATGGCTGTCACACCATATAACTGTACCTTATCCATAGTCAGGGCCTCCAAATTTTGTAATACTTCCAATCTATGCAACCCTGCCTGCACTCGCATACCTGACAATCCGTAATGCCGCAAGTTCCGTAGCCCGGTGTTTCATCGTCAGGATCGTAGGATATGCAAGTACGGCAAAGTTTCACTTTCATTTGGCTGTATCATTCTGGTTTGTTACTGACTGCTCCCCCCCCTTGGTGGCTTTCATTTCGGGGAATAATTCTAATTGTACCCAATTATGGCGGGCTTTCTGCTGCTCGTTATTCATAATGATTTCTCTATTAGTTCTACAATCTCGTTTGCTCTGGCCTGTACGATAGTCCTACCGTCGCCGTCACACATATCTACGCTTGCTTTCCAGATAGTTACCCAAAAGCAAAATACCTTGACTTGTACGTATATGACATAGTAATAGGGCATATCCTTGTAAGGGGTATAAATACGTTCGTTATTGCAGGTTGCATATACTGACGTATCTATTTCCTCTTCTGCAATTCGTATCTTACGTATTTCCTTTTTAATTCTCATATCGTTTTGCCTTGTTTATCGCCCGGCTACCGCCGGGCAAAGATTAATAACTAAGAATTAATTACTAACAAATAAATGCTGAAACGGCCCTAACCCGATCCGTGTACGATGCCTTAGGGTGGCTGCCGGCGCTGCCGTTGTTGAGGCTCAGAATCCAGGCGCCCGTCGCGCTGCCCTCGGTAGAAGTCCAAAACCAATCATCTGCAATAGGCTCACCGCCGATCTGCTCTAAAATCTCATTCAGGCCCTTACGATTCAGATAGATAAAGTACATTTCACCTAAAGCCGGGATATACTCACCATCTTCTAACTTGATTTCCTCGTTAAGCCCAATGGCTTTCAGGTGTTCGGTATTCTCCTTACCGTTCCAATCGGCTACGGCATCCAGATAATTATCAATGTAGCGTTTGTAGCCCTTAGTCTTATCCTCGGATGCTGTCAGGGTAATATCTTCGCCCGCTGCCTGATCGTGCAAAGCGACTTTCAGGCTACGATCTCCCCACTTGATGCCGACATACTTAACCGGGCTGTCACTTACAACCTCACCCCCATAGATCGGGTTATACTGTATGCTTTCGCCATTTTCAAATACCAGATAGAAACCATCAGGCTTGCTATTTTTTACAACTGCGCTACCTTGGGGCTGTAACTCTTCGGCTAACAAGTCGAAATCGGATTTGCAACAGCCTACCTTTTCTGGCTCTTCGGTTAACCAATCGAAAGCGGCTTTGCAGAAATCTACCGTTTCCGGCTTCTCGATGTTTGCAAACTTATCTAAAAGCTGCATTTTCAATTCTTGTTGTTCTGTCATAATCATAACTCTTACGTTTTTAGATGCTTGTAAATAGTGCTTGTTTCTTTCTAATATCTTTGCCTCAACGTCTGCTTTGTATATACAGGTGTCGGCGCATGGGCAACCAACGCAACGCGCTTTTGTACGGCTACCGTAAAACTTGGTACGCGTATATTCTTCGTTAGGGCAAAAAATAGTTTCCATATTCTGTACTTATTCGCTCTTAGCTTTCTCCTTTTCCTGTTTCTCTTCCGCGTCCACCATTTTAGCCGCTGCACCGATAGCGATAGCCGCAAAGGTAAATTTCATTTCCTTGCTATTATCTTCATCGTCTATCATTTCTTCGTCTAAGACAATTTCGCTACCCATCTTTTCGATCAACTTGTTAGCGGTTTTAGGGTCGGCGGCTGTAATGCCTACTGCTACCATGACTTCGCGGATAAATTGCTTATCCACTTCTACACAAACTTTTACCTTTTCTTCCATGATTCTTACGTTTAAATGTTAATATTCAGTTAAATGTCGTTTCTAAGCGGCTTTTAGGCTTTAGGGGTATAGTTTATCGGCTTACTTACTTATACGCCCTTACAGGCGTTTTCTTGGTAAAAAGACAATTACTTTACCCGGATCAGTGCCGTCTAAATTATTCGTACCATTCTTGCAAAAGTTGTTGTGAAAGAACTTGCAGCCCATTGTATTTTTACCTTTGGCGCACAAGTGAAATGCCCTTTTGGAATTAGATAACTGATACAATAATCGTTATCAATAAAAACAAAGTCAATAGGTATATATCCCATTTTTCTTGTTTCCTTTTCCGCTTCGGCCTTTTCGCTTTCGTAACAATATACGACAACTTTAGAGCCTTTTTCGTACTTTGTTGCTAAATCTGTAGAACAAATGATTTCTTTCATAACTCTTAATCTTTTAGATAGTACGGTGTGGTGTAGCCTGCACCCTTTAGCGGTAAATCCCTGCACCAATCAATCGGCTTGCTAAACAAAGCCTCAACGTCCTGTAACGTCTGATCCTGTGTAGCCTCTACTATGATTTCATCGTGTATGTGGAATACTACAGGCAAACCGTTTGCTTTGGCTCTAAGAATTACGATACCCAATATGTCACGGGCTACGGCCTGCACTATGTTCTCTGTCAGCTTTCCCCCGTAGGTACGTATCTTTCCCCATTTCTTCGTAGTTTGGTTCAATCCCTCATACTCGATAATTTCGTGATCACCCCGCCAACCGTCGTTATACTCTATGCTCACTTCTGCACGCGGGTAGCAGATAGTACGCCCTGACGGTAGGGTAATAGTCAGCATTCCCCAACGCTTGCCGATAATGATACCCCGGTGTACCGTTACGCTCTCACCTGTCTTAATAGCTGTGATCGCTGCCTTTTCAATGATAGCCCACATTCTGACGATATGCGGGTTACTGTCACGCCAAAGTTTAACGATCTCCTTTTCTTCATCTTCCGTTAGTCCTAACTTGCTGCCGCCCATCGCCTCCAAAGCAGACACACCGCCACCGTAGCCCAAAGCCAAAGTAGCGATCTTTCCTTTTTGGCGCAAAGGCGCGTTTTGTCCGTGCTTCTCAACGGGTACTTTGAACATCTTAGAGGCATTGGCACAGTAAATGTCGCCGTTAGTCCTGAAAACGTCTAATACCCATTCCTCACCTGCAAGCCATGCGATAACGCGGGCCTCGATAGCGGAAAAGTCGCAAACGTGGAATACGTGGCCGGGTGCTGCTATGAAAGCGGTACGGATCAGTTCGCTTAGTACCTGGGTTACGTTACCGTAATTCAGTTCAAATTCTTCTAAGTCGCCGTGACGTACCAGATTACGGGCAAAGTCCAATGATTCAAGGTGGTTTTGGGGTAGGTTCTGCACCTGCACCAGACGGCCCGCCCAACGGCCTGTACGGGCTGCACCGCAAAACTGCAAAAGCCCGTGTATTCTGCCATCCTTACAGACACATTTCTGCATAGCCTCATATTTCTTGTTAGAGGTCTTACCCATTTCCCTACGGATCGCTATAACCTTTTGTGCCTTGGGCCAATAGATCAGTTTTTTGTCTATATCATCAAGGTTTGCTTTATTCAGGCTTTGGATGCTGAAACCCGTAGTCTTATGTAAGTATTCCTTGATCTGTGCCGGGCTGTTGGGGTTATCCATTCCCGTAAGCTGCTGTGCCTCTTTGAGCAATTCGGCTTTGTATTCATCATCAAACCGGGCTGCTGCATCGACTAATACGCGGTCAATCATAACGCCCCTGTCGTTAATTTCCTGATCGGCTACGTATAATTCTTCGTCAAAGTCAGCGGGTATCAGGCGTTGCACCTTTTTCTTAATAGCCTGCTCTACCTCAACGTCCCTTACATTGTATTTCTTGAACGTGTCCCACTTATCGGGCGCGTCGCTTGGTAGGTGACGCTTTCCGTTCTTACCCGGTACGCTAAAATAGCGGATCAGGGCCTTACCCTCTGTCATTTTGCCCTCTGCCAAATGCAGCACCTCGCCACACTGTCCCAACGATAGAGGCAAACCCATACGTGCCGCCAATACCATTGTGCAACGCCACTGTTTAGGGTCTAACAGTCTGCCGCCAAAGAAATAGACGCTAATACAGATTCTTTCAAAAGCCGCGTTAAACGCCGTCTTGATTACTTCGGGGTCTGTCAGGGCTGCAAATACATCGTCTGGCAATTTCTCACCCGTTGCAAAGTCCACACATACGACGGGGCCACCATCGACACTATAGGCAAAAAGCAATATAGTAAAATCCGGGGCCTCAACATACTTGTAAACTCCACAATTCACAAGATCGTTGCTGCTGTAAGTCTCTATGTCTATTCCTAATTCTCGCATACTGTTTTACTCTTTAGCGGATTTCTTAGCGGTTGTTTTCTTGGCGTTTACAACTCTCTTGGTTCTTTTCTTCTTTGCTATGGCGGGTTTCTCCAAAGCCTCTGAAAGTTCCTTTGCTTCCTGTATCTTACGCGTGAAAACCTCCTGCATAGACAGTACGACGATCTGGCTGATCATAGTACGCTCTGCTGAACTTAACGCCGATTCCTTTGCCTCGATCCGTTGGTACTCTTCATAGAGGCTTTCAGGATTCATCATACCTTTGTCCTCAATCGTTTCAAAGGTGGTACGCTTTAGCTTGCCGTATTTGGCTCTGGCCTCTTCGCGTTTCTTCAATAGCTTATCGATACTTACCTGTATCTCTGCCTTGATCGCTTCGGGCGCAACGTCAACCGTAAGCTGCCCGTTTTCGTCTCTCTCTATCAATTCTTTCTTAGTCATAGCCTTAAACCTTAATATCTGTAGTCAATTCCGTATCTGTCTAATACCTCTTTGTTATACCAGAAATGGGGTGTATCTTTGCCCGTCTCTGCCTCAATATCCATATAGCCGTTAAAGATCACCTGATCTTTGTAGGTTACTTCAATGTCTGCACCGTCTGACTTAACCAAATCTATGACGATATTAACAGCCTTGTTAAAGGTCTGCTGTGTCAGGCGGTTAATATTGTAGTGGCTTGTGTAGCGTCGGTTAAAGTCCCGGATGCTCTTTTTTCTAATTCGCTCTGCTCTAAGCCGCATAGCAAAGATAGCCGAAATTATAACTGCGCTAATTATCAGGATCGTAATAATTGTTGTTGTCATTGCCTTTCTGTTTTTAAGTTTCTTGCCAACGCCCGCCGACACATCTTTACGCCGACGGGCGCACATCTAAACGTATTATCTATGGCTTAAACAAAAGAAATTACAGATCTTCATCTTCGTCTGGCAGGTCAACGTCGCCAAAGTCGCTTTCAGCAGATACCCGGCCACCGAAACGATCATCGTCCTTGAACTTCATAATGTTATTCAGCCCGCAGGCGATACCCTTGTTACCGTTCTTATCGTAGGCAAAGAAAGTAACAGATACGACGGCCCAAACACCGCTATATACTTCTTCTTCGTCCACAATGGGTACTTTGTTCTTATCGACGATACCGGGGCGCGTGCTTGACTTGGCGTTAACAAACAGGTGATCTTCGTAGTTTTCATCGTCCTTATCGTCGCCGTCACGTAAGGGCATATCAAGTTTCTTGGGTTCTTTGCCACCCCACTTGTTAACCACTCCCTGCTTCTTTGCCTCGTTAATCGCCTGCTCCAAAGCCTTGATAGTCTCTTTCTCTCCCTTGGGGATCAGTACGTTTGTCATAAACTTACCCTCTGCCTCCGGGCCGTCTGGGTTGTACTTGTTGAAAACATGGGTGTAGGACAGTCGGCACGGGCCAAACACTACCTTAGTACCCTCTTTGATAATTGGTTTAATCATAACTCTTAAATTTTAAAATGTTTGTAAATAGGGTTTATAAATCTTCATCGTCTGGATCATCGGCCTTTTCTTTCTTCTCATACTCGAAAACGTCCATAATCTTAGTTTCCTTGATCTCGGCGGTTACGTAATCAATCATCGTACCGCCCATGACTTCGTTAACGCTCTTTAGGGCACTGTCAAACGTCCCGGCTTGCACCAGATACGTAACTGCACTACGTTTCTCCTTTTCGGTCTTTTCGTCGGTAGTGATAAACTCCAATCGGGCTTTGTACCATCTATCGGCTGTCTCTTCGTCTGAAAAGAATATTTCTGCAAATGGGGCCGGATCGATATTAGTAACCTTGAACTCGCCACTAATATAGCTTTCCATTTCCTCGATTATACGTGCTTCTGCCTCTGAAAAACTCAAAGCATCGACTACGTAGATTTCGGTTACTTTACGCTGTATGCCGTCCTCACCTACCTTATCATATCTGATCTTGCAGATAAACCAATTTGCTGTACGACTTCGCATATTATTTGAATTTGTTATTAATCTACTACCTGTACCTGTAAGCTGTCGAATAGCTGTATCATAGCTTTCTTGAACTCTTCCGATCTGCTGATACTGCATACCGGGCACTCTGGATCATGCGTTACGCCGGGGGCCTCAACTCCGCTAACCCATTCTATAGAAATGATATGGCCATCGGGTTTCTTGATCTTGGCGGTCTGGACTGCCCCGATCTGTGGCGGTCTGTGATCCCGGTAGCAGACGGTAGCAATTACCAAAGCCGCAAAGCATAAGATACAAAGCATGATCTTCTTATTCCTGAATAGGCTTTGCACGGTTTTTGCCGCTTTGCCTGTATTCGGTTCTTTCGGGCTTTCCCGCTGTTTACTTAGTGCCATAACGTTAATCGTTAGCGTTAATACTGCTTTCAAACTCGGATGCTTTCAACAGGGTAAAGCATACGGACAAAGCCAAACTTTCGTACTGTCCTAACTGCTGTGGTGTCAGGTTCTCTTTAGCCGTTTCGTGGTTGTGGCGTAACTTATTGGCCGTAGCCTCCAAAGTCTCAATAACTTCTTTAATTGTCTCGTTCATAATTCCTAATTTTAAATTGTTCAATCGTCGTAATCAATTTCAGCCCATGCACAACCAAAGCAATCACGGCAAAAGCAAACCGTTGTACCGCAAGGATAGCGTTTAGTGGTCTTTGCTGTCTGGCTCTTTGACTGATCTTTATTATCTGATTTATCCATGATCGCCTGAATTGATTAGTACCAAATTTCGGGGTTGTTAAACTCCCTGTCGTAGTCTCTTTCAAGGGTGTATAGTTCGTTGTAATACTCCCTACGCTGCTGATCTTCTGTAGTTGGCTTGCTCATACGTTTACGTCTTTAAAATCATCTGCCGTAGTGTCATAAGCCGGGCGTTTGTCTGATTCAGGTACTAACGTTGGCTTGCCTTGTGGTTTCTCGATCCAATCACCGCAAATCTCTGCAAAGCGTTTCTTACCTACCAATTTTTCAAGGTCTGTAATGCTTCTAAGTTCACGGGGTTTCATGTAAGCGGCTTCGTCAAACATATTAGCGTTAAGTGCTGTCATAACGGCTTGCTGATCCGTTATCTTACGTATGCTTCTGCCTGCTACGATCTTATAGCCCGGATAGTTCGTACCGTTCAAAGCTGCCTGTAGGGTGTATTCCTCGATACCCGTTAGCCATGACTTGACAATATCAATGAATGGCAAAACGTCGGCTGCAATCTCTTCGGGCGTTAACAGGTTCGGGTCTTGGTGTTGCTTTGCCAGATTCAGGGCCGTATCTGTCAGGGCCTTACATTGTGCCTTGACCTTGCAGAACTGACACCAGACACCGGGTAACTGCTTACCCTTGCCGTTGTATGCCTCTTCTGCCTTTGGTTTTAGTTCCGTCTCTGCCCATGATAGCAGATCAGTAACCTTTAACTCAAACTCTGACAGATTATCGATACGGGGCTGTACGATAGTCATTCTAACCCGGTCTATGTTATATTCAAAGCTAAACTTTTCGTACGCTCCCAAAGCATAGATTTTCATTTGTGGGTTTTCGTAGGCACTGACCTTAACGCCCTTGCCGTACTTAAAATCTATGATCTCCAAACAACCGTCGGCGATAATACAAGCGTCACCCGTACCAAAGCCGTCTGGCACCCATTGAGTAAAGTCCAAACGGGTCTCTACCAATAACTGTGCATCGCGTGTTATGGTACGTGCCTTGTTGAATTTCTCCAATACGATAGTGGCGTACGTGTCCGTGTATTCGTCCATTTCGCCCGTATGGTACGTATTTTCTAACTGCGCTATTTCCTGATCTTCGCCGTCTGTGGGAATACCCAAAAACGTTTTCAGTTTCTTGGCACAGTAGGCATGGGCTAACGTACCCTCTTCTGCATAGCTGCTACCCTTATCCTCTACGGTCTCTTCAAGCCGGGGTGCTGCCGTGCAATTCATCCAACGGTGGGCCGCTGACGGGCTTAATAATGCGTGTAGTCCTGGCATAGTCTAAAAGGCTTCGGGTTTTGCTATCTCTCCCTTTTCGTTTACGATCAGGGCGTTAATTTCGTTGATAAAGTCGGCGCGTTTGTCAGCGGGCAAAGTGCTTGGTTTGTCGCTGCCCAACAAAGCCGAAATGTTCTTAAAGGTCTGGGTTAATACCCGGTGATACTTCTTATATCCCTCGCTGTCGGTATTCTCCTTGTAGTTCTCACCCTCAATACGCTGACGTACTAAGTGCATAGCCTCCCTAATATCTTCCTCTGTAAGCTGCTTTGGGGATTCCTCTACAGGTGCTTCGGCTTCTGCCTCTCCGGGCTGATCGGCGGGCTGCTGCTCTTCCTGTGCCTCTGCCTGATCTCCGGCATCTGCACCGTTGGCGGGTGCTGCATCGGTCTTGGACTTACGGGGTTTCTTGCCCGTAGCCGTTCCCTGTGGCTGTGGTTCGTTACTTGCCGGGTTGGGTAATACTACCGCTGTCGGCTGTTGCTTTGTCAGGATCGCCGTAACAAGCTGTACGACTTCGGGCGTTACTCCGATACTGACCTGAATACTAACGCTAAAATCTGTTTTCATACTAAATAGTGCTTTTAAAATTGTGGTCTTTTACAAATTCCCTCTTTTACCAATCCGCGTAAAGCCTCTTTGCATACTGATTCAAAATCATCTGGATTCAGCTTATACAGGATTTCGTGAGTGCTACGCAGTCTGCAAACGGTGTCATACTCTGCCGGGTAATCCCTTGCCATTCTCTGTAACGCCTTTGTCGGGCTGCTGTTTCTTCTTAAAATCGGATTAAACATACTATTACGTCCCATGTCCCCCCCCCTTGCTTTAACTCAAATAGTCGGCTGTTGCCTTAATGTCGTTGCGAACGATAACCGCGCTAACGATACACAAAGCGGCCAAAGCAACTGTAATAATGATCTGTGTCATAGCTTTGTTACTTTACTAAATACATACCTTGCCAACACCTGATTATTTCCGTGCCCGTCGTAACCTTACCGCCTCCGGCCTTACGTCTTTTGAATTTCAGATAACCGTTAGCCTCATACCGGGCTATCGTGTGCCTGTCAAGGTGTAACGCCTCTGCTGCCTGTTTCTGGTTATACAGGCCGTCGGGTACTACTTCGGGCTTTGTTATAATCATGCTTTCTTACTGATCTCGATAGTTCTTTCTACGTAGTTCTTTTTGACTTCGTAGGTGCAATTCTCGATACGGGCCATCTGATAGGCCGTAGTGCCCGCACTATCCAAAGCCTGTGCGTTGGGTAGCTTAAACGTCTGGGATTCTCCGGGCTGCATCTGCTTTAAATCCTCTCTTGTTACTTTGTCTGCTGTTACCATTTTAGTGAAAATTGAATTTGTTAATTTATCGTTAAAACCTCGCTACAAGCGTTTTTTTTTTTTTTTTTTTTTTTTTTTTATTTGGGTA
>Ga0310690_10001121_pt1 | contig 49889 bp, 61 predicted proteins | sample AusTroGonzalo_MG_2_FD_207661 | JGI IMG/M metagenome (GOLD analysis project Ga0310690, IMG submission 207661) | Bovine rumen microbial communities from tropical cattle in Woodstock, Queensland, Australia - Gonzalo_04 (v2) (version 2) | ecosystem: Host-associated > Mammals > Digestive system >... | reverse complement strand
GATAAGCCGCGTATTCTTCATCAAGGACTTTTAGTTGTTCCTGTAATTCAATTTTTGCATTTACATCATTGGCTTTTGCTTCTGCTAAATATGCAATTTGATTTTCAAGCGCAGTTCTCTTGGCTTGGTAATCTTGTTCGCTTCGCGCTACGAGTTCCGCCTGTTCATAGCCGGTTTGCACTTTTTCAAGTTCCGCGATTTTATTCAAATATTCCATGCGGGTATTGAATTTGAAATCAGATACGCGCTTTTCGCGGTTCTCTGCGTCGCGGGCATCCTGTTCAGCACGTTTCTTAGCATCTTCTTCGGCTTTTTTCTTTGCTTCTTCTGCCGCTTTTTCGGCTTCCATGCGTGCTTTGGCGGCGGCAATTTGCTCTTCTGCCGCTTTTTTACTTTCAGCACTATTAGCGGCAATTGCATCTCGTTCACTTGCCAAATACTGCGTTGATTCCCTAAATAACTCAATTTGACCTTTTTTAAGGTCTATTTCGGCCTGTGTGGCTTCCAAATTCTTGCGGGCCATATCTACCGCCTCATCAGAGGCAAACCCTATTGCGTTGCGAAATTCAAGCGTTTTTAAGTAGAGCCCTTGTAATGTTTCCTTTGTTTTTAGGATTCCGAGTGAAAAATAATTAAATCCTTGGACACCACTTTCAACAAGAATAGTGATATTGTCCGTTAAAAATCGGAATGCTGTCTGCAAACCATGCACTCCTTTTGTGAGTACGTCAACAATAATACGACTAAACGGCTCAAAAGCAGCACCGACTTGCTTTTGGAAATCACCCCACGTTTCTTTGAGTACGTTTGTCTTTGTGATTAAATTTTCAGAACTAGATCCGGCCAACTGCCCGAACTTGCTATCAATTTGTTCAAGTGCTTGTGCGAATTGTTCACTTTGGCTTTTGCTCGTATCAACTCTGATACCGTAGCGGGAAAGGGCGGTTGTGTTCCCTTCGGCGGCGCGCGCGACCATTTGAAACGCACTTTGTAAGTCAATTCCAAGACCTTGCGATAACGCATACGCACTCTCGGTCGCGTGTTTAAGTTCGTCACCGATGACACCAAAGTTAACAAGTAAGCGCATGCCGTTTTTAACAGCATCAGCCGACACACCATATACGTCTTGCAAACTTTGCGCGTATTTATTTAATTCCTGTGCGACATAGGAAGAAGTAATGCCTTGATTTCTTAAAGATGCTTCCAACCGCGCGCTTATCATTTCGGCGTCAGCAAACTTATACACACAATCAACTATCGCGGCGGCCAAATTCTTAAAGGCAGAAATAGCGAGGTCAATTCCTTTGGTGATTAAATTACCAATAACAACATCAAGCGCAAATCCATCTTTAATGCGTTTTAGCGCGTTTCCTAGTATACTTGTGCCACCCGCCGCTTTTTCTTGCGATTTGGCTAGGTTTTCGGCTGATTGTGCGGACTTATCTTTTGCTTGTGCTTCTTCCTCTGCTGCCTTGGCGGCTTGTTCCGCGCTATCGGCAATTTGTTCATTAGCGTTTGATAGTTCCTCGTTTGCCTGTGCAGCAGATCCGGCAGAGGCGGCCACTTGCTCTTGGGCAGAATTATTCGCATCTTGTGCTTGGGCGGCCTGTTCGGCAGTATTGGAAACGCTTTCTTGTGCCGATTCTAATTCGCCAAAAGCACCCGAGGCCTTTTCTGCCGATTTGGCCAAACCCTCATTTGCATCCGCTATTTTTTGAATAGCCGGACTTGCGTTGTCCTCTACCTTTGCAGTAAATTTAACTTCATTTTCAGCCATACGCTATTGTTCCTAATTCTCGTTGTAACTTACGGAATGTTCCATTTGCCTTGCCTACCGCTTTTTTACCCCCGATTGATAGTAGGCCCGTGGCCTGCAATAAAGGGAGTAATGACAAGGCATTTTGAGCGGCGGAGCGGATTTCTCTTTTTCTGAGTTCGCAGTAAATCAATCCTATTTCAGCCCGCGTCATATTACCTAGTTCCTGCAATTCAATGCCCATTTCGCAGGAAATGTATGCCAATACATCAATTAGTTTTTTTTTACGTCTTTGCCGGCTTCTTTGTTTTCTTTGGTTTTTTCATATTCGCCGAGTAAATGGCGAAAATAACACCCCAATATCCAATCAACGCGCGTTAATATTTTCTTGCCATCGGTGTCTGGCAATTGAGTGATAAATGCCTCAAAAGTAATGCGGTTGCGATATTCCAACGGCGGTAAACCGGCAAAAACAAGCCGTAGCATAGTTGTTGTCGGCTCTTTTTGCATAAGTTCGGCCAAGGTACCCAAGTGTATGCCATGCTTTTCAAGATAAACTTCCGCCGCAATCGTAAAACGGAGCGGATATGTCTTACCGCTAATCGTTACGGTGCTTTGATTAAAAATCTTATCTAGTGTGTCGTGTTCTTGCTGTGTCATAGTGAAATTCCTATGGGGCGGGATTACCCGCCCCTTGTAAACTAGGCGGCGTTAATGCGAGAATATTCCCACACGTTCCCCGTCAATTCATCAACCATTGGTTTGCCCGTAAGTTCGTGTTCAATAAACTCGCGTTCCTTGAATGCCATGGAGAGCGCAGAATTGAAGCGCACGCGCGGCAAGTTTAACAGGTGCATAGAGCCGTCGCTTTGACGCGGATACACAATCAAAACGCCATACTCTTTGCTCTTAACCTTGCTAGAAACCTGCACTTTTACGGAGCCGTTTGTATTTACCGGCCGCACGTCAAATTCCACGCGGTCCCCAATTGTAAAAGTAGCACCGGAAGCAATTGCGACTTGCAAACCAAGATCTTCCAATTGTACCGTTGCGCCGGCAGTAACAGAGAATTCATCCGTTACAGAGCCATCTTCTTTTTTCCAGCCGGTTTGGCCTTGGGCCAACGAGCCGATTACATAGGCGGTTGCTTTACCGGAACTTGTTACAGCAAGAATCACTTTACCAAACGGCAAATTATCCGCTTTTGCAGTAATTGCAGTAATGGTTAATTTTGACGCCAATGTGCCGGAAATGTCGGTTGGTACGCCAATATATCCGGATGCGTCAGCGGAATTTTCGGTAATCTTTGCACCTTTGACTACGCGAAACATCCCGTCAGATAATTCTTTCGCAGTGGCACTAAATTCGTAAGTGGTTTGTCCTTTTTCCGATTTTACTGCCCCATCCCAATTTCCGCCCGTCAAGTCAACACTTTCCGAACTTTCCTCAAGACCACCCTCTCCGGTAACGGTTAGCAAAGCCGCTACCTCTTTTGAATCGCGATCGTATACAACTACCGCTTCACCGCCAAATAAGGCGTGTATTTTATCCATTGTTTCCTCCGTTATTCAAAGTCCGCAGGGTTGAAGAAAATCTGCCCGCGTCCTTTTTTGTATTCATCGGCAATGGCTTCCCACGCCGTTCCTTTTTTGAAAGCGAACTCTTTGCCGTTACGAATGACAACAAAGTCGCGTTTCAATTTTTTGCCCGACATATCATAAATCTCGCTGTTGAGCGCAGGAGCGCCTTGCGGGGTTATGTTCTGCCGAGAGCCGTCAGCCGTTCCAATCGTCGTTGCAACAGGATTGGCCGCTAATGCTTCTTTCACATCATTTGCACTTACTTTGTTTCCCATATATGGTTTCTCCTTAAAATAATTGGATATCGTACTGCAACATCGCTCCGTAGAGCGCTTTATTCTCAACGCGCATAGATCCGGGTGGCTCCGCGCCGATGTAGTTGATTTGGCCAAAAGGAAGATTTAAGCGCGAAAATGCCTCTTTTATGGCGGCCTGATACCGGTAACTAGCACACATTGCTTTTTCGGCCGTGTTATAGGTTGTAGGTACAAAGCCAACAAATATGTCAACGATTAAACTTTCAGCGGTTTTCGGGCCTGCGTTTTTGGTGTTTCGCAAGGCACCAAGCAATAAAACAAATTGCGCTGCATTTACGCTTTCAGTAACGTTGAGGAAGAAACAATCATCCTGTATCTGATTCAATTGGAAATCATTGCGTTCGTTATTTATTTCGGTAATCACCGTAGGCAACACCGCTTTCAATAGTTTACGCAACTCCAATAAAACCATATCTGCGCTTCTAATCTTCATTGAGTTTCAACTCCACATTTATTCCCAACTGCTCAAAACGCGCTTGGAAATAGTCCAATAGAATTTGTTTGAAAGCGTTATTCCGTACCCTACTCTCAAAGATGATTTTGCGAGCCGGCATAAACCGCGTTCCGTATTGGTGAAATTTTGCTATCCAATGGCTTGAGCCGTATGATGCTTCGTAATCATTTATAACTTCTATGTTTCCGCGCGCACCTTTCTGCCGGAAACTATCGGCCATTTCGCCGCTAAAAACGAGTGTTCCAAAAGGAACGATGCTTGCTTTCCACGCCCTGTATTTGGGTTGTAATGGCTCCCAAGTTATTCCGTCAATCACTTTATTTGGATTGACGCGACCGGCGGTATTTGAAAAGATAGCCGCCATGCCACGCCTAAACGAGATTCCAAATTGGCGAAAGACCGGTTGGAAATTTTTGATTTTCCATTCTTTCAGCCGGCGCAAACTATCATCGTTTAGTGTGTAGGGCATTAGTACTCCTTTTTGTCCTTATTCTGCTGATCGGCCACAATGCACGTAATGCGGCTTTGTGGGTTATCCAAGAGGGCCGCGCGGTCGCAAAACTCTTGCAGCATTTGTTTGCCCTCTTTTTTCAAGTCGCGCGTTTTATGTGTACCATTGGTTGCAATGGGGTTTAGAATGTCATCAACATCGCCGGCGACCAATCGCGCACAAATACCTTTCAATATACGCAGATCGGTTTCGTTTGTAATAGGTAATGGATAAACGCGGCGCAAAGAGCCATCCATAAACGCAGATGAATCCTCTATCAGCCGCCCAAGTTTATCTGTATCAAGAGCGGTACTGGCCGTAAATTGAACGCTCGTGAAATACGCTTGCACGTCTGCCGCCACACAATAACGCGTTGCACTCATTATTTATTCTCCAATTCTTTAATCTTGCTCCGAAGTTCAACGCCCTTTTTGCTGTTTTTAGATTTCATTTTGCTATATTGGCTTTTAAGGGCTTCTAAGGCCTCTTTATCGGCATTATCTTCTTCGGTTGCCTGATCGGGTTCTTCCGGTATTTGCGTTTCAGTATCATCCGTATTACTGTCAGGCGTAGCAACGGCAAATTTTTTAAGTTCTTCCCATTCAGACTTTACGAGGTTTTGGCCGTAATTGCCGAAACGGAACTCATAGGGGACACTGTCTGATAATTCCCCGCTAAAAAAAGGTTTGCACAAGTGCGGTAAAGGTGTATTGCTGTTGATTTTCATAAGTTCTCCTATAGGGCGGCACGCACTAAACGTGCCGCCCTTTTACAATTAGGAATTCGCCACTTTGACGATCTTCCACCATGCACCATAGCCGAAGCCGCTGCGGTAATCAACTTGGTATTTGAGCACCTTGTCCATTACTTGGCTTTCTTGGCCGATGTTGTTTGTAAGTTCAACATCTTTTTCAACGGGCTGGATGATAGGGGCATTAACTTCAACGCCACCATTGTCTTGGTCCATAATGTACCAAGAGTTAGCGCTGTTCAACTTTTCCGCAATCAATTCAAAAGAATTGCGGAGCGTGTTAGTCGTACCGGAGATGGTTTCCTTGATGAGCAAGTCCTTAAAGATTGCCTTTTTGGAAATATCACAAATAACCAACGGCTTAACGTTTTTATTGAAACGTTTATAGCGATTGCCGGATTTGTAGAAAAACCCTTCCAACGCGGTTTGAGCCGCGCGCAAGTCAGCAGCAATGGCGGCTTCAGTAACTCCCGTACCAGTGAGCAGATTGGATTGGCTCGTTGCATCCCCATAGGCATGAGAGGTGGAGAACAAGTTCTCGCCGTCAAAGCATTTACCATATTCGTTAGATGCGCCGCTTTCAATCATATCAAAGGCCATTTCAACAGGGTGGTCTTTTGCAAGAGTGGCTAACGATTTCACTTGAGATTGATACAAGGACAAATCGGCCACGGTTTGAGAGCGTTCAAATTCCGCTTGAGGAATTTCAATGCGTTTTCCAAACGGATCGTGCGGGACTACAATTTTGTAGGCATCCGGTACCGTTTCAGACGGAATCGGGGTAGATGTAATCTTTTTTAACCCGTCCATAAACAAGCCGTATACGGCCTTTGAAGCGGCAGAATAGGGCACTTTGAAAGACCCTACGAGCGCGTGCAATTTGGGTTCATACTCGTCGTATTGTTTTCCAAATCCAACTTTTACAATCTGGGTAAACTCATCAATGAGTTGTTTTAACGAATGTAACATTTCTATTCACTCCTATTAGAACACCACATCAACTTCCGACGTGGATACAAACGCCGCAATTTTACCAACTTTTACGTTGTTAGTTACGACGTCCTCGCTAACCGTTGCAAGTGCCACTTCTTTGAGGGTAGCGGAATCACTTTTGCTGATGTAAACATCAGTGCCCGGAATAGCCGTAGCGCGGGTAGCCGTTAATTTGCGGCGCACCACGTTCCCTGCGTGCGCGGGTAATACTTTTATAACGTATTTCCCTGCGGCAGAGTTTTCGGTCGCGGACACATGGAGTTCTTCCATAGCAATGCCCGCAAAGAGTTCAGTCGCAGTATCGGATGCGGCTTTGGCATAGCCACTCGCGTTGTAGTTAATGTTGTCGCCAACATAAATATCTAACGCACCGGACACGACAGGCACTTCTAATAAGTCAATACCATGACGGAATTCTACTTTTGAATTAGACATTTCGTTTTCTCCTTATTTGAGGTATTTATCGGCATCTTCTTTGGTGATTTTGCCTTCGGCGATAAGTTTGGCGGTGGTTGCATCCATCGCTTCTCCTTCGCCTTTTCCTGTGGCTTGCGTTTTTAACACAGCGGGGCGGTCTTTGTAGAACGCTTCCATATCAGCCGCAGTTTTGAACGTCTTTAAGACGGTTTCGCGTTGATTGGCAAATTCTTTGCCGGCACGCACCAATTCATTAAAGGCCGTTTCTTTTTTAGAGGCTTCCAATTCGGCGGCGGTAGTTTCTACCTGCTTTTGAACGTCTGCCACTTTCGCTTCCAAATCAGTTTTAGAAGCGGTCAACTTCTCGTTTTCTTTCTTTACGGCATCCAACTCGGCTTTTAAGTGCGCCGCCTCGTCTGCTTTTTGTTGCAGGGCGGACACGTCAACGCCGTGGTCTTTTTTCAGAGCCGCAAGCATTTCTTCCTTATTCATTTGGTTCTCCTTTGTTACGGGCGTTTTGCCGTCGTTGGCTTTTACACCGCCCTTTTTTTGAAGTTGGTAACGCACTCTGTCATCAAGCGTTACTATTTTATCGGCAACGCCATACTCTATGGCTTCCTGAGCCGATAAGTACAAATCTTTACCGGTAATATCTTTCTTTATTTGTTCAATGCTCCGACCGGAAAAGCCCGCCAATTCCGCAATGTAGCGGTCTTGGTGAATTTGCCATTCCCGCAAGTCGGCCTCAACGCGGGAAAGTGGCTCGCCGTTAATGTCCGTAAATACATGCACTTCGTGCAACATTACGCGGCTGTTTTCCGTACAATAGCGTTTACCCTTTGCGCCGGCCGCGAAAATGAGAGAGGCGGCGCTGTCGGCTTCCCCGATATTAACCGTGATAATTTCGCAGGTGCACGTTTTCATTGCATCTAACACAGTAAACAACGCCCCCAATTCACCGCCGTAGCAGTTGACATACACTTTGATAGGGTTGTTTCCCTGTTGCTCAAACATTTTGAACAAGCGAACGATTTCGCTCGCGCTGTCTTTTGTCAGATTTTCTGTAATATATATTTCTCGTTCCATAATGCTCCTTAAAATTGCTTCATTTCCATTAACGATGGCGGCGGTACCTTGTCATGCGTGGCCGGATCCGGCGGCGGAAGTCCGGGGCGTTTGAAAGTCGGCACCATACGCCCTGTACAGCGGTGGTGGTTTGGAGGAAACACCATATAAAAGACGGTTCCCCACGGCGTAAAAGTGTGCCCTTTGAGCCATAGGCATAACTCCGTATGTTTTTCTGCCACCCCCAATTTGTAGGTAAAGTAGGCAATTTCATCGCTTACTTCCTCTTTGTAAAAGGTTTGCTCTCCGTCATCCATTGTGGAAATGACCGCGTTTTCCGCATCCGTTTCAAGCGTGGCGCGAGAGAGATACTCATCTACCTGTTTTCCGATTTCGGCAATCACAGTATCAAGGTTATAGCCGCTATTGGGCTTGTTTGCCACGTTCAAAATCACATTTTTGAGGCCGGTGGCGTGCTTTTCAACAAGCATTTTAGCGCGGTTTTTTACCGGCGCGCGCAAGGGTTTTGGAACGGCGGAAAGTTCGGCATCTTCAAGTTCGCCATCGTCATTTTTTTTAGCGGCCTGCACACCTGCTTTGTTAGCAAGGTTTTTACCGGTATTCCACCCCTGTAGGGCCAAATAAGAAAGTTTCTTAATAAGCACGGTTTGATATAAGGTGGTAGAAATGATTAAATCATCCACAAGACCACTCAACCCCTTTTTTTCAAGGTGCCGCCGCGTGTCGGCTATGGCTTTGTCTGCCATGACGCCCAAATTGCCGAGCATAGCACGATAAAGTTCTTTTTGGTAGTTATGTACCAACGTTTCCCAAGTTTGTGCCTTTGACGCGTTTAGAGGGCTTTCTTCGCCATCGCTATCTTCCTGTGTCGGTGGCATTTGATTCTTTGGTTTTGGTTCTTCATCTTCCTCGTCAAGTTTTTCGCCCAATCCCAATTTATAACGAATGTCGGCCTCGTCTTTTTCGGTGGTTTTGATAACCCCCATGCCAATAAACTGCAAGGCCAACTGCAACTTTGAAACAACCGTGTCGCGGTCAAGATCCTGACACACAAGTTCTGGATAGAACTCTTGCGGTCCAAAATTCACATCCGTCATCGGTTGCAAGACTTGAGAGGTAAACACTTGCTCAAGAAGATTTGAAATGGCCGAAAGGGCCTGCATAAAGAGTTTGTACTGCACATCGCCGACCGAATACGAGCCCGTATTGGCCGTTCCAAGCCCGATAAAGTTTGCGAGTGCCGCATTGCGTATATCCATATCAAGGTTGTTTATTGTCGTGCGGTAAAAATCTGCGGAAATATTAGGAACGACGTATTCCACTTTTACTTCATCCGGAGTAATAAGCATTTGTGAGCGGTTGGCGGCAATTTCGCGCCCGCCGGCCTCTAAATCTTTGTACTCTTGGCTTGTTTTTTGCATATTGCGCGGTACGGCAGCGTGCAAGAAGCCGGTTGCCTGACGAGCCCCCGCAACGTTCCAAAATTCGTACTGCTCTTTTTTCATCTCGTAGGCATGATAACAAGGGCGCAGAATTGAGTTTCCCCAATAGTCATTACCCTCTTTGTCATACACAAAGAATAAACAATCGTCAAAAGGAATTTCAGCCGTTCCGGTTGGTGTCGTTTGCTTTACACAGCGGTTTTTGACGTCAATATCGGTAATAGATACTTGCGGCCGGAATTGCAAGTCTAATACTTGCAATAATTGGCCATTGATTTCCATTGTAGTCCATACCTTTTCAAATAGCGCAAAACCAAAGGGCAGCATTGTCAGCGCATTTGAAAGAAACTCACTAAAAAGCGTAGGAGCATATTCCCAAAAATAGGCATATAGCGTGGCGGCCATCTCTTGGCGCTTCAAATCCTCGTCATTAGCCTGTGAGCGAATAGTCCATTGAGCGCCTTTGAGCGGGGAAGTAATTACAGAAAGAATAGATTTAATAGTAGGATCTTGACGGCGCATTTTGTCGTAAACGAGTACACCCGCGTGTCCGCGCAGGCTGTAGTTTGTTTCACTAATCCCGTCAAATTTTGCCGAAGCCGTACCATAGGCCGTAGAATGATTTGTTTTTATTTCTTCCTGTTTGTTTTGTTTCGCCATACTAATATTCCCTTGCTCTAAATTCCTTTGCCAAATTGTTAGTTACTGCCGTGCTAAATCTTTGTGATAATTGCTCTTGTTTGAACAATTTTACGCCGTCTACCAAGCAATCAACGAAATCATCGTGTTTCCCCTTTGGAAAATTCTTGCACTCCTCAAACAATTCACCAAGACCCGCTATTTGGGCATTTACCTTTATTTTCCAATTGGATAAGTGGCCTATAATGTTGTTGGCCCGCTGTACCTTATCCAAGCGGCGATCCGAATAAAACTCCTGCAATTTTTTTTCCGAAGGTACCAAAATTTGTTCTGCCGCGAACTTTTGATTTAGGAAGATGCCGTGCCCTTTTGGCTCTATCCACACGCTTCTAAAACCATACAATTGGTTGTACTTGCCCAAGAATGAGCGGAAAAAACGCTCACAATCGCTTGCTTTCACCTTGCGGCGGGCTACATCGTACAAGTACAAGTCTTGGCCTTTTACACCCCACACAACGCATACAGTAAAGTCATTATTTTGTTTATCTTTGTACGCTGTATCACTCGTTGCAAACATATAATCAAAGGTTGCCGGCAATTCTTCCACCACATCAAACATTTCACGCGTAAACATATTCCCTTCCGGTGGGCGCGGACTCTGTCCGTATTGCCCCGGAAATGAGGTTTTAGTGCGTTCAATTTCCAAAAAGTCACGCGTCAAACGCTCCGGAAACAATAGGCCGTCGCGGTAAAAATCTGCGAGTTCACGCGGGTATATCGGATAATCATCCGTAGCCGGCAAGCAAATATGCATCCACCGGCCTTGTTCCTTTTCTAAGAGATAGCCGCTCAGATCTTCTTCGTGTAGGCGCTGCATTACCGCAAACCGAATTCCAACACGCTGATTGTTCAAACGAGAGCGGCCGGCAACCTCGTGAAAATCAATGCTTTGCTTTCGCATAAGCGCGCTATCTGCTTCAACAGGGTTCAAAATATCGTCGTAAATGAAAACATCGCACCCTTTGCCGGTACAACTGCCGCTGATAGAAGTCGCAAATCTCTCACCACCTCTATCATTTTGAATGTCGCCCGCATTATCCAATATGATTTTGAAAACGTGCCCCCATAAAAGTTGGTACCAATCTGAGTTCAAAATCTTTGATACACGCTTGTTTATGTCCTCGCTGATCGGCTGTGCGTACGACGCGCAGATAAACCGCAGGTGCGGCCATTTCGTCCACGCCCACGCATTTAAGAACGCGCTAACGATATTGGTTTTGAGCGTTCGCGGCGGTATATTGATAATTAAGTCCTTTTCCTTCGGTTGTAAAAGAGCAACACGCTCTATGCGCCTTTGTAATATGTCGCACAGGTAACGGATGTGAAAGTTATCCATAAGCGGCTCATTGCCTACTTCCGGAATTCGCTTCCACGCTATCTTAAAGAACTGATAGTAACTATCCTCGCACACACGCCGTTCTAAAGCGTAAAAATCTGCGAGTGCTACTTTAACTTGCTTTCGCATCTCCTCCCACCTCGCACAATAACGCGTATAATTTTTGCGCGCCTTTGTTATCCAAGCGTGTAAGGTCAAGCGTTAAATCTGTATTGACCATACTGCCGTTTACATTGAGGGGTTGGTCGCTTTTTCCTAAAATCCTATCTAAAATCCTTTCTGTGTTGACGAAGTCGCCTTTGCTTTTATCGCGAATTAGCGCACGTGCTACTACACCGCGTAAAATAGTTTCGTTCTTATCCGTTGCAATTGCTTCCAATTGGTCTACGGTTTTATGTAGCAATTCCGTAAATACCGCAGCCACTTCCACTTTCGTAAATCGTTTAAGACCGGGCATTCGGTTTAAGTTGGCGGCACCGCCGCGTGGGTTACGCACTTCGCCTTTTTTTATCTTTCCTTTTTCCAAATTCGCCAACGATTTCGGGTTCATTTTGTGTTGTTTATGTATTCCCATACGCTACTCCTTATCCACAAAAGCCCGAACGGCCTTTTCATCATGTAGGTATTTTTCCATTACACTTTCAAATGAGTTTTCACGCAACCAACGAGAAGTCTTTGTATCTTGCCCCATTGCTTTGAAACATTCCGCCGTACCGCGAATACTCATTGCGGTTGTATAGGCAAAATGTTCTCTATCATATATGTAATGATTAAGATTGCAGGTGGAGGGCTGGAAACCGGCCAGACCCTCACACCCACAGCAACACAGACTATCTCCCATTGAGCGTAGCCTGTTTTCACCACACAGAAACGTCATTTGATGTTTATGGCACGTTTCTTTTAAGTCTGTAAATTTGTTTTTCAGGGTTAAGTACGGATAAACAAAATCTGCGCCGTTTTTTATCATTCCGTCACGGCAAACGGTCAATTTAAGTGCTTCATAAATAATTCCGTAGGCCCCCGCGTCTGCAATTCGCGGTATTTGTGATTTTATTTCGCCATGTAGCGCCGGTACGTAGGGCTGACAGCGCACCACCACCCTTTTCACGATCTTTGCCATTTCCCGCACCATTCCCAAGCGTTCTTCAAAACTTGGTGCGCCCAATTCCAAACGCGAGGTCACTGTCGGACAAGTCATTGATACTTGGAACACGCAGTTACACTCCTTGAAAAGAGAATAATACGGCTCTTTCATAGGGAGTGTTCCCTTTGTACTTACTACAAAGGGGTACTTGGTCTTGGCCAAGATTTCCAAACACGCTAAACTAACTTTGTGAATTGCCTCGCAGGGTTGGAACGGATCCGACATCCCACCCCAATGTAGCGGAATATTCCAATCGCACCATGCGGTTTGTTGCGCGCGTTTGCCCTTGATAAAATTGAGTAATGCGTCAGGCCCTTCGCCTATTTTTACATTTGAAATATCATTTTTCCGGTTAGCAAAGCAGTACTTGCAGGCGTGAGAACAACCTACATAAGTATCAAAGCGTATCGGTAAATCACAAATAATTACTTGTGAGCCGCATTTAGGCATTTTCGGCCTCCGCCAAGATGAATTCTAAAATGCGTTTTGCAAGCGTTGTTTTATCCATCCGTTTCATTGCTTGTTTTACTTCCGCTTCGCGTGATTTCGGGAAATTAAAGGTAATTGAGAAGATATCAGATTGCGAATTGATTTCGTTTTTAAGTAAGTCTTGCTCCAATTCATCAATAATCTTTCTATCGGTCAAGTCAACGCCCCACGTGGCAAGTTCTTCATCCTTAAAATCTTCGTGTACAAATTCTTCGTTGAATTGGCCGGCGCTCGTATCGCCTATAACGTTGTCAGCAAGCGCAAGTTCTTTTGCTTTTTTACTTCTGGGCTTTACGTCTTTGCGCTGCACGACAACTAATTCGTCGCCGGTGGTTTCTACAATTTTAAGAGGAATGTTGAGTTTTTGGGCCTGTTCTAAAACGCCATTTCCGGCAAGACACGTTCCATCTGCCGACGACAAAATAGAACGCCCAGCACCTAATTCTTTGAGGCTTTTTTGGATGAGGGCTTTGTTTTGTTCTGAGTGTAAACGATAATTGCGTTCGTCTAATTTAATGCATGTACGCGCCACGATGTTTTTTACCTATTACATCGTTGGGGAGTGTCCTCTCGCGTATAAAAAGAAACGCCAACGCAGAGAGTTTCGCTCCCAAGCATTGGCGTACAGTGATAGTATAGACTATTTTTTCAAAAAAAACAAGACCTGTTTTTATTTAGTAAGTTCTTTCATGACGCAATCGTAGAATTTTTCTTTATTATACTCCGTTCTTGTGTTTGCGCTCTCTTTTTGTATGCGGGCCGCGCGGCGGCATTCTTTTGCAACATCCTCAACGTATTCTTGTACGATATTGCTATCAATTTCCGTTCCGTCAAGTTGTTTGAACGTACTTGGGCGGCTGAACTGATAAAAGCCGAGCACATTATCAACTTTTGTTTCAACGAGGTATGTTTTTCCGTTTACAACGGCTACATTGTGATTTATTCCAGAGGCGCATGCCGTCAACATTAAAGGTGCTGCAAGTAATAACAATTTTTTCATTTCTTACTCCTATACCGGTTTTCTCATATAGTTAACAACTATCCCGCGAACACCGATACATTTGTCTTTGCAAACATAGTTTGGGTTGTCCGCGACGAGCCGTAAAACGCCGTCTATTTTTTTGACGCGTTTTATTGTGTACCCACCCTCAGTCTCTACAATCATAATTTTTCCGAAAATAGGATGATCGGCGGGTTTTACAAACAACAAATCCCCTTTCTCAAGCGTCGGGCTCATACTATCGCCGTTACACAGAATCAGGTAGGATGCGCCGTCAATAAATTCTTTTGGAAACGGCAATTCTTTTATTTTTTCGCCATCGTAGTAATCTGCCGGGCCGGCAGGAAGTGCAGCCAATAGTGGCAAATAGACAATTCCAAAATCTGAAGCCGGCTGTAGCGCATCTTTCATACCGAACATCATCTTTATGCTTCGCAAAGTTACGCTAATTCCGGTTGCTTGTACTTCTTTTGATTCCAAAAACAGTTGCGACATCAATTTTGCTTGCGCTTCTGTTGGCTTTCTGCGACCGGCAACCCAATCACTAACTTGGCTTCTCGCAATGTTCAATTTGTTCGCAAGATTGGTGTACGAGCCGCGTTCATTTCCGCCATTAAGTGCAATAACCACGCTTAAAAAATCCTTCATAATTTCCTCTTTTATCGTCGTGAAATAAAAAATTATAAAAAAGCACTTGACTTTGTACGCATAATTTGTAATAATTTGAGTACAAGCGCGAACAATAACAAAAAGCGCACAAAATTAAGAGGCACGCCAAATGCAAACAAAAAATAAATTTTACAAACAATCTGTGGGTAACCACAAAGCGGAACAATCCCTTGTTCCGTCGCATTGGCGTGCGAGCCTCTCATAATGAGAACAACAACTCATTAGAGAGGTCTTTTTATTGTAGCACTTTTGTAGTTATTTTGCGAATTTTTGAGAACAGGAGCAAAAAATGACACAAAACATACATCTTGAAGATCCAAAAAGCAGATGCTTTTTCCACAAGGGATTGGGCGAAATGGTGTATAACCGCACAGCAACAGCAGAGATACTCGGCTGCTCCACATTCAACCTTTCCCGCATCCGTAACATTGTGGGCGGCCTAAAGCCGTTATTAACGCGCTATAATCGCGAGGTTGTTTATGCGTACACCGACATACAGAACTTTTTAGATAAACGGAAATAGGAGCAAATTATGACAAAACAAATTATCTGCGACATCATTGTTCGTCTATTGTTTATTGCGTTTGGGATCATTCTTGTGTTGAAAAGTCGTGATTTATGGGATGACTTCAAGGAAGGACTAAAAGAGTGTTTTACGATTCAAGCACTTCCCGAACTTATAGGGGCTGCATTTGTGCTTGCGTTTCCTATCATGCTGTTATTTATTTTTTAGCCGTGCCGCTACCCCGCTGGCGGTAAAACGTGCGGGCAAGATTTGATGTTTATGGCAGTTCTTTGACAATTTGCGCGGGTTCGTCTAACGAAAGGACATCGGCTCATAACCGGAAAACTAGGTTGAACTCCTAGACCCGCAAACTCTACAACACGCCGTTATGGGCGGCGCGCTCGCGTGCTTGCGATAAAGCACGCCTAGATTTTAGGGAACGTGGCGGAAAAGATAGACGCGGGAAGCGCGAGAATAAGCGCGCAAGTAAGTTCCGGCAAAATGCACAAACGCCGCCGCAGGAACAGGGCGGGAATTTTTCATAAAAGCGAAGTGAAAAATTTTAAGGAGCACATTTTGCAATGTTAGGTGCAAATCCTAGCCGTTCCCACACTATATGCACATACTCATTGAAAGCAAAGGCAAAGTCGTAGGTATCTTGGCTAAATCACACTTCCTTTCCGCTGTATATCTTAACGGAACATGCAAATTGCGCGGGTTGTACTCACAGGAAACGTGGGAAATTCCAATGACCGCCAACGACTTTGCAAAGTTAGTAAAGCAGTTCCAACTCTCAACCTTTTGACTACTTTTTATCGGCAATTCTTTTCAATGAAATCGCTATATCTTTTAGCGTTTCGCTAATTTGCTTCAGAGTAGCATTAGGGTCTTGAGGAACAACATTATCGTTCATACTTATACCTCGCGTGTAAGATGAGCAGTCCAACCGGACTACCTACAGGGGAACTTCTACTTCCCCTGTAGGAAAATTATACAAGTTTTCCCCGAAAGGGGCAGACGCGCCTCTCCTACATACGACCTACAAATAATGTGATACGCGGCGCGTCTGTTGATTTTGCTTGCCGCCCGCTTGATGGAATGCCGAATTTGAGGGGTCAAATGAAAAAAGGCTAACTGCTGGCGGGGGCAGGCAATCTTTTGAGGTTCTTATGGAAAGAAAATATAGCAAGGAAGAGATAGAGGCCGCGCGGAAGAGCGCGCAGCACGTTGCAAACGGCATAATCGGAGTCTGGAAAGCCGCCGCCGGCGAAAAGGCGGTAAGGTTAGCCGAGCAAGTAAAAGACGCTTATGAAGCCGATTTTGAACGGCTTTTAATTGGCGCACCGCCACTGCAAGACCACATACATGCCCATTTACACGTAGACCATGGCAGATTGCCTATATGTGGTAGAAAACCGGAATGCCGCAACGCGGACAATTGCAAAAATTGCTCCGCATATGAGTTGTTTACGGAAAAAATGCGAGATATGTAGCGGGAGTTAATTATGAGTTTACATCAAGGGAGTCTTTACAAAATAAGGAACGCCCGATCAGGTTACGAAATCGGCAGATACGCCGGCAAGGTTGGCAACGTAGAAATGTTCGTTTTTAACGACAACGAGATTTTAATGCTTGCCACATCCGAAATTGAACGTGCCGCAACCGAAGAAGAAATCAAAGAAGAAGAAGCGGCCGCTCGTATGCGCGAACTATACAGGACTATAAGTAAGCGCGATGCCATTATACAGCGGCTACTTGGCTTTTTAGGAATTAAGTAAATAGGAGACAACAATGAACCACACAGGAATCATCTCTCTTCAAATAGAGAACATAAAGAAAATAAAAGCCGTAACTATTCGCCCTACGGGTGACTTCGTGGAAATTACAGGTCGCAACGGACAGGGCAAGTCCACCGTATTGGATGCAATATGGTGGGCATTAAAGGGAAAGGACAATATCCAAACCGCGCCGATCCGTAACGGACAACCCAAGGGCAGTATTAAGTTAGAAATTGGCGGTTTATTTATTGAGCGTACCTTTCGCCGCAACCAAGTAGGCGACGATTACACCACAAAAATCACCGTCACAACCAAAGACCGCGCGGTGATGAAAAGTCCGCAAGCCGTACTTGATGGCTTTACCGGAATGCTCGGTTTTGACCCGCTTGCATTCATGCGCCAAACGCCGCGTGAGCAATACGATACGCTGCGTAAGTTATGCAAATTAGAGGTAGATGTAGAGGCCCTTGACCGCCAATACAAAAATCTATTCGCACAGCGCACGGATGTAAACCGCGACGTAAAGGCCGCGCAAATCCGTTTAGATAATATGCCCCTACCTGACAACGCACCTACCGAGCGGGTTGATATATCTGTTATGGTTGAGAAAGTAAATGAAATTAACAAACATAACAGCGAAATCGCACAACGTCAACGTATTCGGCAATCACTACTCGCCGATAATATCCGGCGCGCCAATGAGACCAAAGAATTACAACGCCGGATTGCCTTACTTGCTCAGGAAAATGAAAAGGCCTCAGCGCAAATCCGCGACATTACCGCTTATTTGCAACAAAACAAAATGCAAGATCCGGCCGCGTACACCGATAAAATCAAACAAGCCGAGCAAATAAACAGCATTATGGACTTACGCGACCGCCGGTCTTTTGAGGAAAAAGCATTAAGAACGGCCCAAAATCACGCCGACCAATTAACCAATGAAATGAAGGAGTTGCAGGAACGGAAAAAGGCCGCCATTGAGTCAGCCAAATTGCCTGTTTCCGGTCTTGAATTCGGAGAGGGCGAACTCTTCCTTAACGGCGTTCCCCTTGCGCAGTTATCCGCCGCCGAACAACTCAAACTTTCAATGGATATTGCCATGGCAGAAAACCCGCAACTCAAGGTCGTGCTGCTCAAAGATGCCTCACTCCTTGATAAAGAAAGCATGGAGTACATCCGGAAGAGAGCCGAAAAAGAGGGCTATCAAGTATGGGCCGAGCGCGTTGAAAGCAATGGAGCGGTTGGCTTTACGATTGAGGACGGAGAACTTAAAAATAACGAGGAACAACAATGATAGACACACAGAAACCAAATAGAGTACAAAACGCGGTTGAAATTCAAGTTAATGAAACCGCACAAGCCGTAACACAGCAAATCTTGGAAAATGTGGTTGACTACGACCCGATGTCTGATTTTTGCTCAGATGTAACCGCCGCGATTATTTCCGATATGGAAAATGAAAGTTTTATGACTCAAGACTTGTCACTCACAGACAAGCAAAAGGAACTTCTTGCGGAACATATCGGCTCCCACATCACAACCGCCAAGAAAATCTACAAAGGCAAGTTGGAAACCGACAAGCGCACAAAGGCCCTGCACGAAGCCACTAAACAGGCCCTCAAAGATATGTTAGAGCGGCTCTTGGCTGAAATCGGGCAAGAGTTCAACAGGGGAGCGGTTATCAATGCTGTAGCGGTTGCGGCCGATACAAAAAGTCCAGACACCAACAAAATTGAGTTGCGCACAAGTAAGCGCGCCGGCGATATTACGATTCCTACGCAGGGTATCTTTATCAGCACCAACTGCATTGAGGCAATGCGTAAAAGCATTGACGAAGCCGGACAACCGGAAGAAGATAAGGAGAATGGCAATGGACAATAAAGAATTTCTGAAAAATGTAAAAGCCATTATTGAGATGCTTCTAAAAAACGCAGGGCACTCGTTTGGAATAGATTTTGCCCTTGTAAATAATACTGCTATTGAATGTGAAAAACGGCTAAAAAATGAGGGAGAAACAAAATGACACAGATGACCGACAAAGAGTATTTTTCAACCGCAGGTATATCCAAAAGCCAATTACACGCGTGGGATAATGATAACCCTATGGCCTTTTGGCGCGGGTGTAAACTTAACCCGCATTGCGAGGAAACCGAGGAAAACGATGCCATCGTAAACGGAAAACTCCGCCATACGCTTTTATTAGAGCCTGAGAAAGTATCAAGCGAGTTTTTAGTAATAGAGGGCGGACGTGGCTTTTCTTCAAGAACAACAAAAGCATTTCAAGACGTCATTGCAAGCAACCCCGGTCTAACGGTTATAACGCAAGATGAGTTCAATTTGGCCAAGTTACAAACTGACACTCTCAAAAGTTACCAACTTATCAGCGACATTTTAGCGGGCGGATCCGTTGAACAGCCGTTCTTTTGGAAAGACGAAGCAACAGGCCTACCCTTAAAAGCCAAGTTGGACTTACTCAAACGTGTGACCGGCAAGGGCATAGTAATCGTTGAATACAAGACAACCGGCAAGGAAATGAGCCAAATTGAGCGTGGAATAGACGTTATGGGTTGGCATTGGGATGCTGGTATGCAGTACAAGGCCATTATGGCAAAATACGGCGAAGAACCAGCAGAAATGTTTTTCATCGTTCAAAGCCAAAAGGAAGGGTGCGAAAATCTGATACGCCCTTTTGTAATTGACACAGGCGCGCTTCAATTCTGCGCCAAGTACGTTGATGACACCCTCGCGGAAATCAACCGCCGCTACGAACTTTGGAAACAGGGAGATCCGTCCGCTTGGAAAACAAACTTGCAATTTGCAAATTTCTTAGGGTATAGCGATTCACCATTCTCTTTCAAGTTTGACAAAGAACTTTCAAAAGTGGGAGATTAACATGCCAGAAACAACACAAACTGAACAAACCGAAAAGCAGATTGTTACGCTGCAACCGGCTGACTTGGTTGTAAAAAGCATTAAGGACTTAACAAATGACTTGCGAATTGCAGTTGAGCAGCCTAACTTTATCAGCCACCGGCCCGATAAATTACCGGACTTACTACTTTCCTTTGCCTACCAATGCAAAAATATGAAACCGGAAGAATTGGCAAAGTGTACGCGCGGATCGGTACGTGAGGCATTCAAGACGTCGCTTGATGTTGGAGTTCCGGTTGATGCGCGCGGGCTTGCTTACCTTACGCGCTATGGAAACGAACTGACTTACCACATCGGCTACAAAGGACTTGTTTATAAGATTAAGCAACTCCGGCAGGGTGCGGTAGTGGAAGTACACCTAGTGTATAAGGAAGATACTTTCTCGTACGAAAGCGGCTCCGGTATAGCCAACTATACTTACAAATCCGCTAACCCATTTAGAGATGATTTCCAAAACGCTATCGGCGGTTTCTGCTACATCTCTTATTTCAAAAATGGGCGCGAGTACTCTTCCGTCACAACTGTTTCCAAAAAGGAAATAGATGAGGCCAGACGTGCTAGCAAGGCCGGCGCGTATGGCCCATGGAAAAATTGGCAAGGTGAGATGATGAAAAAAGTAGTTGTCCGCCGCGCGTGTAAAATTGAGTTCATTGGTGAGCCTGAAATGGAAACTATCCTTGAAAATGACAACAATGAATATGATTTTACGCAACCTACCCCCGCAGAACGTGCAAAATCCGTTAATTATGCAGCAGTACAGCCGCTAGACAATAGCGAAGTACTTCCGGAAACCGCAGAAAACACTGTTATTGAGGCAGAAACAACAGGTGCAGGCGGAACTGAAAACGGCGAGGATAATTGGTAATACAACAAGGGGCGGGATTACCCGCCCCAATTGTAGGAGAGAATATGGGTTATCGTTCGTTTAGTTATCAATCGCGTCAATTTCAATATCCGGTAAAACGCAAAGAAGATCTGGAACACCAACTGCAAGTGGAAATCTGTAATTTCCTAGACACACAAATGATGTTTCACAAATTAACTTACTTTGCAGTGCCAAACGCGCTTAAATTCTTATCTTCGCTTGGCAATACGCACAAAATAGCCGCCGCATACAACAAAATGCGCGCTGAGGGCTTCAAAGATGGCGTATCGGACTTGGTTGTTGTGTTAAATCAAAACGGCTTAAAAATCGGTTTTTTTGAGCAAAAGCGCGCGGCTACCTACAAAATAAGTGAGAAAACCGGAAAGCGCATAATTAACACTCCGGCCGGAAAAACAACAGAGAGCCAAGAAGCATTTTTGGCCGAAGTGCGCAAATTGGGCGCATTCGGGGCCGTTTCATTCACGCTGGAAGAGTTTAAGAGCCATTGGGCCGCGTTTCTAGCAAGTTGAGGATACTATGGGAAAGAGATTTACTGACACTGATAAATGGAAAAAACAATGGTTTGGCGATTTAACGCCAAAAAATAAACTACTTTGGATATACCTGTGCGACACATGTAGCGGGGCCGGTATTGTTGATTTTAGCGAGCGCTTTTTTTCGTTTGCGGTCGGTTTTAAGGTTGACAAAGAAACGATCTCAAAGGCATTTAAGGATAAGATTTATTGGCTGGAGAAAAACAAGTTTTTCATCCCCTCGTTTATTGAGTTCCAATACGGACAACTCAACGAAGCCTGTAAACCACACAAACCCCACATACAAGAACTATTAAAACTCGGGCTACTTATAATGGAAAACGGAAAGGGTATCGTTACCCTACCCAAAGGGTATCAATACCCTACCGATACCCTTTCAATACCCTATCAAAAGGGTATCAATACCCTTGAGGAAAAAGAAAAAGAACAAGAAAAAGATATAAACGTTATAAAACAACAAGAAAACAAACTTATATCTGTTCCCACAAACTTTGAACTCTTTTGGAAAGAATACCCTAAACAGCGGGCCGGAGCCAAGGAAAAAGCGCAGATCGCTTTTGAAAATGCCTTAAAGCGTTCCGGAGTCTCGGCCACGAATCTTATAGCCAAAGTTAAAGAATATGCGAAAAGCGATGAGGTGGCGCGTGGGTTTGCAAAGGGAGCGGCCGCATGGCTTAATGACGACCGCTTTTTGCAAGTATACAAACCGGCAACAGGATCCGGAACGGCTTTGGAAGAAGCCCGCGCCGCAGGCGAGCGCGAAATACGAAAGATTTTTGGGGGTGGTCAATGATGCAAGAGTGCACAATTTGCCATAAGCCATATGTGCTGAAACAATATGACATGGGAAACCATATAGCCGAGTTTGAGGAACCCGATTGCGACTGCGAAGCAAAGGAACGTGCACGAAAGGAGCGAGAAGAACTGATACGGCAGCGTATAGCCGCCTTGCACATGCCGCCGAAACTTTTGCGCTTTGATCTAAACACCATTGAGTGCGAACATCGCGCGGAAGCACGGATCTTTGTTGAGGGCTTTAAGTCTCACCGAAAGGGCCTTTTTCTTTGGGGGCCGAACGGTAACGGCAAGACCACATTGGCGGCGGTAATGGCGAAAGAACTTGCGATTCGCGGTTGGCGAGTGCTCTTTACCAGCATGACAGAACTGCTCAACCGGATGGATGAGGGTGTCGGCGCGGCGCGTGCGGCCAATATTAAGCGGATCCTGTATGACTTAACCCGTTATCATTTTGTAGTTTTTGATGACTATGGGCGTGAAAATTACACACCAAGCCGACTGCAAAATGTGTTTTTAATCATAAATACACTATACGAGTGGCAGGTGACGTACCTGATGACAGCCAATCCAGAGTGCATCAATCGCATAGCAAACATACCGGAACTTTCCGCCATCAAGGATCGCATGGCCGAGGATCTTGAGGATTGGGAATTTACGAAACCGAGTTTCCGGAGGAGTAAATAAATTATGACTACAACCACACAGAACATAATTACTCAAATCAAGGAAGCAGGGCAGGACTTTGAGTTCTACCCGACCACACGAGAAATCGTGTATCGTATTTGGCGCGTAATTGGCAGACATGGAAATAATTGCCGAGTGTTAGACATTGGAGCCGGAAACGGAAACTTTTTCCGGCTGTTAGATGAGTTCAACCGGACAAAGCAATGCGAAGATTGCTACCGCGCGCGTTTTACAAAGTACGCCATAGAAAAAAGCCAAATACTTATTTCCAACTTGCCGGCCGATGTCTTTGTGATTGGTACGGACTTCCACCACCAAACGCTAATTGACAAAGAAATGGATGTGATATTTTGCAACCCGCCGTATAGCGAATATGAAACATGGGCGACAAAAATTATCAAAGAAGCCAACGCGGAAAGAGTGTTTTTAGTTATTCCTACGCGCTGGAAAGAAAGCGCTCTCATCCAACAGGCAATTAAATCGCGCGGTGTGTTTGTGTCAGTACTTGATACTTACGATTTCATCAATGCCGAACGCGCAGCGCGGGCAAAGGTTAACTTGCTTTCCATTTCCTACGGAGATAAGTACGACCGGCGTGATTCCGCCTTTGATACTTGGTTTGATGAAACTTTCAAATTTGCCGCACCTCAAAAAGAGGTTTTTGAGTACGAAGAAGAACGGAAAAAGGCCGCACAAATCAACGCGCAACTCGTCAAAGGGCAAAATCTCATAGAGCGTTTGGAAGAATTGTATCTTGACGAAATGCAGCGGCTCTACGGAAATTACAGAGCCATTGAGAAACTTGACGCGGGAATCTTACGCGAACTTAATGTGGATGTAAAGAAACTGCGCGAGGGCCTAAAACTCCGGATAAAAGGCACAAAAAACCTCTATTGGGCGCAACTTTTTAACCGCCTCACCGCAATTACGGATCGTTTGACCGCTAAAAGCCGGCGCGAGATGTTAGATAAGTTGCAAAAAAACACATCGGTTGACTATACAACCGCCAATGCATACGCGGTTGTTTTATGGGCTATTAAGAACGCAAATCAGTATATGGATAGCCAACTCAAGGACTTGTACTTGGAGTTATCAAAAGCGGAAAACATAATCAACTACAAGTCTAATCAGCGCACATTTCAACACGACGATTGGCGGTATGGTGCTGAAAAGCCAACGCATTACAAGTTGGACTACCGCATTATCAACCGGCTCTACAAGTGTTTTGATACCGATTGGGATGGCAATGTGCGCGGTCTTTACGAAAGCGCCCACAATAACATCAACGACATCATTACAATTGCCAAAAATCTCGGTTTTGCGGTAAAGCAAAGCAGTTTTGACTTTACTTGGCATCCGGGTGAGCCGAAAGTATTTACTTACCTTGAAAAAGGCGAGGAAAAGCAGTTTATACGCGTAAAAGCATACCTTAACGGAAATATACACTATCAATTCTGTAAGGAATTTTCAAAGGCCTTTAACATTGAGGCGGGCCGTCTATTCGGTTGGATACGCTCCGCACATGAGGCCGCGCGGGAATTAGATTTACCGCTCACAGAAACGGCGGCCTACTTTGGTCGTCAGCGGGCGGCATTGTTAGGAGAAAGCAATATTAAATTACTAGCGTAAGGAGAACTTATGGTAAATAACACACAGAAAAAATTCAAGGAGTTATCACGTGGGGAAATAGCCATTGATGAGGTTAGCGTTTCCGGTGATAATTTCCGCAAGCAGTTCAATGAGGATGCCCTTAAAGAACTTGCTGACAATATCGCAAAAGTGGGCGTACTAGAACCCATTATTTTGCGCCAAAATCGCCAATACAAAATACTTGTAGCCGGCGAAAGACGCTTGCGCGCCGCGCAAATGGCGGGTTTAGCAACGATTCCTTACCGCTTGTTGGACTTAACCGAAGAACAAGCGCGGGAAGTTATGGTACTTGAAAATCTGCATCGGGCAGACCTGAATCCCATTGAAGAAGCCACCGCGTTCAAAGATTTGTTGGAAAGCGGCGGTTACACAGCGGAAGATGTAGCCAACCGGGTAGATAAGAGCAAGGCGTATGTGTACCGCGCCATCCGCTTGTTGGACTTGCCGCAGGAAGCGCAAGACGCGTTAGAAAAAGGCGAAATCACTACCGGACACGCCCGCCACTTATTACGCATCCCGCATGAAGAAATAAAAGGGTTGCTTAAAGACATAAAGCGCCGGCAAATGACGCCCAATGCACTCAAAGAACAAATCAGGTGGCAATTCGGCATGGACTTGGAAAGAGTCGGTTGGAAGTTGGATATTGAGTACGCCGGAAAGACGGCTTGTAGCAAATGCCCGTACAATACGGCGAATCAACAATCCCTTTTTGACGAGGCCCTTGAAGCCGGAAAATGCACCAATAAAGCGTGCTACGAAGAAAAGCGCACCCAATTTGAAACCGACGTTATTGAGCAAGTTAAAGAAAAGGCCAAAAAGTTAGGTATGGGTTTTTTGGAGCCGAAATATCGTTATGATTATGACGACGATTTTGAAGAACTTGACGAGGAAGAGCAAGCCAAGTATGCCGACGAGATAAAGAAACATCCCGCCAAATTCGCGCTGACAGTGCCGGTAGGAGAAACGGAAGAAGTGATGTTTTGTATAGATGAAAAACTCTGTAAAAAAATCAACGAAGAAAAATATGGCTCCTATGAAGAACCAGAAGAAGAACCAGAAGATGATTCCGAGGAAAGCATCGCACGGAAACGTGAGCGGGATATCGCTGAAAAAACGAGCCAAATGTTTGCCGAAAAATTGATGCCGGATGTGCTAAAGAAAGAACTTACGGAAGAAGCGTTTGCCGACGACTTTATCAATTTAAGCGAGTGGCAATGTAAGTTGCTTGCGAAAGCGTTCTGCATTAAGGAATTAACACTTAAAGAGATTCTGACTCTTCCAAGTGAAAAAGTGATTTTGCTTTTAACTTTGCTAACAAAAGTAAGCAAGTGGGAGTTTGAAAATGACTTGGCAGAATATATCGGGCACGAAGTGACAGATGAGGAATACGAGCAGATCCGCGAGCAAGCCGTGGCCGAGGTTGATAAAGAGAGTAAATAAACTATACAGCGCCCCCGAATTGGGGGCGCATTTGGAGTACCTATGAACATACAACAACAAATCAAGAACTTAACAATTAAAGTATCAAATGCCCGCCAGCGTATTGCACAGGCACACGAGGACTATAAAAACTGCGTTGCTAAATTGGAGCGGCAAAAGGTGGCCGTGGAATACACACGCAAGCAAATTGATATTGTTCGCATTAAGATAGCAAACCGACTTGCTGCGCTACAAACACTAGAGGAAATTGCCTCAAAGCAACAACCGGCCGATGAGTCCAAGCATGGTAGTGAAAGGAGCAAATCATAATGGGATATATGAAAGATTTTTTTGATGCGCACAAGGAATATACGCGTAAACGTAGGCAGGCCCGCGCGGCACACTATGAGCCCCTATTAAAACAGGCAGGTGCTGTTTGGAAAACTGACGGCATTTGGGAATATAACGGGTGGTTTTGCTACCCGTCAAAAGGATATGCGATGAGTAAAACGAATACGCGCATCCGGAAGCCGTTGCGGTTGATTTTAGATGGAGAAAGAAAATGATACAAAAAATTATTGTTGCAGATATGAAACCTATTTGCGAAAAGTGCCGGAAAGAGTGCGAGGAGTTTGACGGCATTTTGGCCGATTGTTCCGGCTGTATCTTTGCAGAACTTCCGCGTCTAACGCGCGAAGAGGCCATACAAAAAATGCACATCGGCTTTTTCAAGGTAGCACACAGCAATACCGAAAAATCATGCTCGGTTAAAGAACTGCTTGCCGGCGCCTTGGAAGAACTATTAGGAGTGAAAAAATGAACGATAGATTTTTATTTAGAGTTTTTAACAAAAAGAATAATAGGTTTGTGGATAATGATGTCGTCAACAAAATAAATCTTTTTGATTTACCACGTGCCGCAATTAAGTATTACACAGTAGAACAATGCACCGGGCTGAAAGACAAAAACGGAGTGCTTATTTACGAGGGCGACATTGTGAAATTTAAGATTTCTTCTTTCAAAAGACACGGCGCTGTTCGTTGGGATAAGAACACAGGCGGTTGGTTAAAAGACAATACAGGGCAACCGCTTCACACATACGCCAAAACAATAGAAGTTATTGGTAATATCCACAAGAACCCGGAACTTTTAGAGGGCCTAAATGAATAAACGCGCCTTATTTCTAAATCTTACCCGCCATTGGTTCAAATGCGTTGAAAATGGCTCAAAAACGCGCGAATACCGAAAAACTACCCCTTATTGGGAAAAGCGCATAAATCGCGTACAGAGCGGCGATTTGATAGTTTTTCGGCTAGGTTATACTCATTGCGAGACGCATAGGCAAATCACAAGCATCCGGATTGTGTCCGGTGCAGCGTTGCCAAGGGCAGAGTGGCGGTACTTCGGAGGCCCGAACAATGAACAAAAGTTCTTTGAGATAGAATTTAGCAAACTTCCCCCGCAATAGCGGGGGAGTTATCACTCGGAGTGTTTATGAACGATAAAATCACATTGTTTCACGTAAAAGGACACAATGGTTTCCGGTGCCAAAAGCAAATCAACAGAATACGTTTTTTTAAGGATTTCTATGGAACGGAACAACAATGCAAGGCCCAAGCAAAACTATGGTGGGATGACATAAAGAAACGATATAGCGACAATTGGGACGGCACTAAAACTTGGGATTTCTTTAAGACAAAATGGGAAGAATGGGCCAAAAGCAGTTCAAAGGCCAAAGACCCTATGGCCGAGCGCACGATAAAGGAGTATAAGTGGGCTTTTGCACAAGCGGAAAGATTGATTCGGCCGTTACGTTATTTGGCGGATCTGACGCTTGAAAACCTGCGGCGGGCGCGTGGAGTGCAAGCCGAAGAAGCCGCTAAGAAAGGGCAAGACAACTATGGCCCCAATAAGTTTGTTACCTGTATGCGTACATCACTTACTTGGGCTATGGAACAAGGATATATGAGAGATATGCCAATAAATAATTTTCATACGCTGCCTACGGCAGAAGTTAAAGTCAAAACACAAAGCATTCGCGAAATTGAAATGCTATTGAAATACGGGAAAACGAAAGAACGGGTAGTTGTCCTGCTGGGTTTTGATTGCGGTTGCCGCCCCGAAGAAATGGCGAATATGTTGGTGGAAAAGATAGACCTTGAAAATCTATTCGCTGACATTTCGCCCAACTTTGCGGATGAGCGGCGCGGTATTCATTATTGGCATCCAAAGTGCCATAAGAGCCGCCAAATACGTCTTACGGAGCGTTTGAAAGAGGAAATCATACGACTTAACCCGAAAGGGCCGTATCTCATCACCAATCAGTACGGAGAGCCATACAGCCAACAGGGTTTTTCGGTTATGTACTGCAAGTTCGTAAAGCGCATCAATGAGGAGATCCGGCGCAACGAAAAAGACCCTATCAAAATTACCGGCACTTGTAAAACATTGCGCAAGGATTACAGCACAAGCCGCCAAGGCCAAGGTGCCACAATTGAAGAAACCGGCAAGAGTATGGGCCACGCCGGAGAAGAAGTTACGCTTGAACATTACACAAACCAAAATACGCCGGAAATGCGCCAACAAGAGCGCGAGCGGTTGAAGAAGTTGGATAAGTTTATTGTGCCGTTAAAGTATTAAAATGTTCCTTGTATTTTTGCAAAAAACTGCTAAAATATAATTAAGGATTTAAGTCGCTGAATTGACCTTCTGCGATTTGGAAAGAGCAGGCTATAAGTCTGCTCTTTTTTTTATTTTCTATTTTTCAAAGTGTATTAAAAATAATTTATATATTTTGTCATTTTATCGTCGTAAAAAATTTATAAAAAATGGCTTGACAAATTGTATTATTTTTGTTATACTATAAGTGTAAGGTGAAGTTGAACCTTACAAATCCAAACAAAGAAGGTCAAAAATGAAGAGAGGAAAAAAGAAACAACCGAAGTTCAAAATCAAAAAGATTGTTGTAACTTTGGTTGAAGAAAAAAACAGCGACAAACATTAAGTCGCAAACGGGGGAGCAACCCTCCCCCGCCTCTCTTTTAAGCAGGAGCAATTATGACGCTACAAGAATTTATTGATAGAGATTTCGCCGGCAATATATCGGCATTTGCAAGAAGTTATGGCATTACGCGCTCCACAGCATACCGGCTCATTGTGGGTGGCTCCTACCCTCAAATAAAACTCCGCGATCGGCTCAAACGAAAAGGCGTTCATTTTGAAAAAATATCAAAAGGAAAACAATGCTAAAATGGGGTTAGCGGTAGCGTTTTTGATAGCGTTTTTTTGTATAACTTTTGTGCTTTTTTGCTAATTCTCGCGAAAAAAATATAATAGTGCTATCGTCATAGGTACATATAAAAAAACCATCTTACGACGTGTAAAATGGTTGTATAGCAAAACGGAGAGGGAGGGATTCGAACCCTCGATACGGGGATTGACCCGTATAACGGTTTAGCAAACCGCCGCTTTCGGCCTCTCAGCCACCTCTCCCAATGTCGCGGTGCGTTGGCACCGAGTACGTCTTATATTATAACAAATTTTAGAAACTTTTGCGCAACCCTTCTTTAAGCGCAGTGAACTTTTGCCCCGTTAAACTTACCCATTTTTTACCCGAACATATCCAATGGCCGTCAATGGTGGCTTCGGTTACTTTGTCGTAATTAAGCGCGGGTTGCGTGCCGCTGATTTTGGCGCAAAGTTCATATATTTTGGCGGCGGCTTTCATCATCCAAACGGGCGCACCGGGCATAAAGGGCTTTTTACAATGCATAGCGGCGGCCATTTCGGTAATAAAATAATCCCACGAATAAATTGCTTCTTCGCACACAAAATAGGTTTCTCCCGCGGTTTCGGGGCGGATAAACGCTTGCCAAAGGGCTTCCACCAAATCATCTACATGCACAAAACTAAAATAGCCGTTGCCAGATGTGTTGACCATCAGCCCGCGTTTAACCCACAACGCAATTTTAGATACGCCGGAATCGTTTTTGCCGTACACAATGGGCGGGCGAATAACGGTCCACTTAATATCCCCGCGCAAGGTGTGAACGGCCTTTTCCCCCCCGAGTTTGGTGATTCCGTAATCGGAAACGGGGGCCGGCGTCATTTCTTCGGTGCGGGGTGTTTTAATGTCTTTAGCAAAGCCGCTTGCCGCCAAACTGGATACGTGCACAAAGGTTTTAATTTCGGGCGTGTTGTTCGCGGCTTTAATGACGTTTTGCGTGTTAACGGTATTGGCTTGGTAAAAATCATTTCGGTTAAAACCGAAAATAGCAGCCGCTAAATGAAAAACGCCTTGGCAACCCGCCATGGCGTTTTGTAAAGAAGAAATATCGCTATAATCGGCTTGTACTAACGTTACGCAAGGGTTAGCCGGTTGAGCCTTTGGAGTACGGCGCGTAACAACACGAACCTGATACCCTTCGCGCAACAATTTATCCGTCAGCGCGTGCCCGATAAAGCCGTTTCCGCCAGTAATGAGAATGGTGGGTTTATCAGTTTTCGGGCATGAACTGGGCATCAACGTAACCTTCTTCGTCTTCCATAAAAATTTCTACTTTAGGTTCTTCTTTCGGTTTTGGTTTCGTTTTAGGTTTGGGTTGCGGTTGCGGTTGAGCAGAAGGAGCCGTTCCCTCAGGATTCATAATTTGTTCTTCGCGGTTTCTGTATTTATTTTTATGCTGTTGTTCTTCAATTTGTTCTTTGGTGCGAACCATATTGACATGAAAGGTTAGTTTTTGGGCACCATCTAATATGTCTTGCTTTTTGGGAAAATCGCCGTGTTTGAGTTTATTTATAGGGGACACTTTGTCCATCTGCGGGAAATTAAAAAGCAAGTATAACGTAAAAACTATCCACACGGCTAAAGTAAGCAGTTTATTAAAGGTAGGATATTTATCTAAACCCAATAATCCGACAAGCATTGACAGGACAAATAAACCGCCGAAACAAATGCCCATAGATATCAAGGCAAAAGAAACTATAGAGCCGTCATAGTTCGGAAAGCAAATCATAATTGCAAGCAAGGATAAAACACATAAAAAGAAACGTTGTATTCCGTTCATAACTTAATTCTCCTGTTTGAATTCTACACTGATTGTTAACAAATCTTTTTCATAATACATAGGCAACGCGTTAAAAGGCGCCGCGGCTAACACCGCAGATTTTGCCCTATAATCAAACGTTTCGTCTTTTGAGGAACGTTCAATCTTTACATTCTTTATTTTACCATTTCTTTCAATAGCAAAGGAAATTAACGCCGAAAGCAAGGACCCTTCCGGCCGGCGTTTTTCCCATTCAATCCACAATGAATTGCGTACTTGGGTAATATACCACGGATACGGGAAATCGGCAAAATCTGTCTGAATACTGCCGCCGTTAAAATCACCTTGAGCGGCCTCGGCCTGTTGCATTTTCCCCAAATCTTCACCTAAAATGCTGGGGGCGGCAAGCGGTTCGGCTACTTCTACTTTTTTCTTTTTATTTTGTTTTTTAGTAGTGATTTCCGATTTGGCGGTATAGGCTTTTTTTGCGGGGGCCGCTTTCTTTTTCGGGGTTTCTTTGGCTTTGGGCGGTTCGGGGGTAGCCGTTTTAGCGGGTTCGGCTTTGGGTTCGGGCGTTTTTGCCTGTGCGGGTGCCGAAGATACTTCCTGCCCCGTAACGGCTTGCACTTTACTGTTACCGATAAAGTCAATGGTGTAGGTTGCTTGCGGTTTAGACATAGACGGCGAAAGAAACAGCAATAAAAATAAGGCTGCTATTACGTGTAACCCGCCGGAAAGTGCAAAATATCTGTTCATCAGTTTTTAGATAATACCCCGATACCCAACTTGGCCGCACCTAATTTTTTAGCGATATCAAATACGTCCACGACCTGTTGGATAGGTACATTTTTATCTGCCTGCACGAGAATAGTTTTTTTGTTGGCTTTCCCCATGCGTAAAATAAGTTCTTTTTCCAAATTGGCCATCGGCACCTGTTTATTAAGTACGCGGATCGTGCCGTTCTTTTCCACTTCTATACGGATGACGTCATCATCTTCCTGCGCGTTAATGGCTTCCGATTTGGGCAAATCGATATTCATTTGCATTTGCACGAGCATCGGGCTCATAACCATAAAGATAATCAGTAATATCAGCGTAATATCAATAAACGGCACCATGTTGATATCCGCCATTAAACGGCGTTCTCTGCGTGATTTCATAAATTATAACTCTTCGGGGGTGCTGTATAAAAATTCTTCGGCAATACTTTCTAATTCTTGCGCAAAATAAGTGGTTTTGGACAAGAAATAGTTGTATGCGATAACTGCCGGAATAGCCACAAATAACCCGGCCGCGGTGTTTACCAAGGCTTCGGCAATACCTGCCGCCACGATAGAGGCCCCCGCGCCCGTAACGGACGTATTGGCGGCTAAATCCTTAAAAGCATGCATAACCCCGATAACCGTACCGAACAACCCGATAAACGGCGTAATGCTTCCCAGCGTCCCTAAAATAGATAAACGGCGTTGGAGTTTGGCCACTTCCCAATCAATAACCGATTGGGCGATTTTTTCCAAATCTTCTTTAGAGCGTTCCCGTTCTTTACACAAGCGCGAGAGTAATATCGCCGCCGGTGTATCGCGTACGGCTTCTTTACGGCAAGCATCTTCTATTTTAGAAAAATTGCCCGAGTGAATAGGGTGTTTGCAATAGGATATCAGTTTGCGCGAGTAAGCAATCGCGTGGTGTAATTTTATAAAACGTTCCAAAATTACCGCAATAGAACAAATAGATAAAATTAAAAGCAGGATAAGAATAGGTCCGCCTGCGGAAAATAATTCACGAATACTGCCAAGTCCGGATAATTGCATTGATGTTCTCCTTAAAATAACTTACTTATAACAATAAAAATTTGAATGGTAATGTTGGCTAAAAGCCCCGCGGCCACATCATCAAACACGACGCCCACCGCACTTTCCATTTTATCAAATGTTTTGACAAAAAGGGGTTTTATGGTGTCAAACGTGCGAAATAATACAAACGCTGCGACGAAATACCCCCATGTGCGCGGCAAGAACAGCATAGCCGTTGCATAGCCGGCAATCTCGTCAATAACGATTTTAGGGTTGTCGTGCCCTTTGAAATTTGGAAATTTAACTTGTTTGCACACCACGACCGAAAATACCCAAAATAATAACAAGACGACCAAATAACCGATATAATCCGTCGGGAAAAGATAGTAAACCAGCGGTATGCCCCAAAGCGTCCCCAGAAAACCGGCGCCCGTATTTTTTTTGAACGGAATCACGAGCGCGGGCAAGTAACTGATAAATAGTCCCGTCGCCAGTGCTTTCCAAATTATTTGCATGGCATACTCCACGATTTTTTAAGTAATTCCCAATTATTTTTAAGATACCCTATCGCACTCATCCACGTGATAATAGCGGCAATAGCGGTTATCCAGTACGGGATTTTGCGTAATAAAACAAATAAGAAAATACAAACCGCCTTTGGCGCGCCGCTTAAAATATGGCTTAAGTGGTACACGTCCAACACAAAGAAAATCGTTCCTATCGCTACCATTTGGATAACGGTTTTGAATTTCCCCCACCGCTCGGCGGCCATTACTTTGCCGTCCAAGGCGGCAATCGCGCGCAAATTGGACACCATCAGTTCGCGCAGTAAAATAAAAAATACGGCCCAAATCGGCACGTCCAGTTCTTTTATACCCACAAAGGCAAAGAAAGCGGCAATAACTAAAATTTTATCTACAAAGGGGTCCACAATCGCGCCGAAAGGGGTTATGGTGTTGGTTTCGCGGGCAATTTTGCCGTCTACCCAATCGGTACTGGCGGCTAAAATAAAAATCAGCGTGGCGACCAAACGCGCCCACCCGAACGGGGCTAAAATAAATAAAAACATCACAATCGCCAAAGCGGCGCGGATAAGCGTGATTTTGTTAGCAAGCGTCATCATAAATTAAAACCTCCAAAAAGTGCGGCGGTGTCTAAGTCGGTATTGGTGCGCGTATCGTTGAGCGCGGCGGTAGTCGTCATTAAGTCGGCCACGATTTTAATTTCCGTCGGGAAATAGTCGTGGTTGTCCAGCGTCAAATAAAGTTCGTATTTTTCCCCTTCTTTCGGGGTTAAGCGTAAAACGGTGTTTACCGGCGTGCGTTGCGTTACACTGGTGTTATGGCGGGCGAGCAAGGCGGTATAATTACCGAAATCAAAGAGCGCCTGATTGGGTTGGCCCTGTTGCCACTCTTGCCATGAAAGCGTGGTTATGGGCTGATTTTGGTCATCTAAAATAAGAATATTTTTTTTGTCGGTGAGTGCCGTTTGCGAAACAGTGCCGTCAAGCGTCAGCGTATCTAAACGGAGCATAGGGGTTTTCTTTTCATAATACAAGTTGCCTTGCGAGCGGCTGATTTCTACGCCGTCATAGGCGGATTGTTGGTTAAAAGAAGTGGACAGCGTATTTAAGTTATTATCCCATTGTTGAAAACGCGCAATAATTTCTTCATCGGTAAGTGGGGCGCGTTGCGCTTTAGGTTGTGCCGTTGTTTGTTTAGGTGCGGGCGCCGCAACGGGTTTTTCTTGTTCGGGCTCCGGTAAAATTTCCGCTACTTCGGGTGTTTCAATTTCATCAGTAATTTGAGTGGCTTGCGCGACGGTTTGCGGTAAAGCGATTTCTTGCGTTACTTCGTTATTTTCTTGGGAAGCGGGTTGCTCTGTTGATTTATCCGAGCAAGCCGTCAGTAAACAACATAGCGCAAGTAGGAAAAGTGCTTTATTTGTAAATAGTTTCATATTCGGGTTCCTTATAATTCTTTTCGTAGGGTGGACTACTGAGTTCTTCAATCGCCGAATCAATAAGTTCGTAATGAATTTCCCAGCGGTTTGAGCCATCCGGCTTGGAAATAAAGCCGCGCATTTCCAGTACGCTGAGCATATTGGTCGCGCGCGCGCTGGAGCCGAAATGCGCTTTGAGTAAATCTTGCGAAACGCGTTTGCGCTCTTTAATGAGTTGCAAGGCTTGTAAAATTTCTTCGGGTTTGGTGCCGAGTCCGTCCTGTGGGCGCATATTGGCAGGTTGTTCCTGCACGACTTGTACGGGGTAATCGGGCCCGCCTTGTGCGCGTAAGAAGTCGGCTACCGCTTTGATTTCTTTTTCGGAAACATACGCGCCTTGGATACGCAAAGGCGTTTGGGTGGAAGAATCTAATAAGAGCATATCCCCGCGGCCGAGTAAGTTTTCCGCACCTACCCCGTCTAAAATAACTTTGGAATCAATACTGGAAGCCACCTGTAAGGCAATACGCGAAGGGAAATTTGTTTTAATATTTCCCGTTACTACCTTGACGGACGGACGCTGCGTACATAAAATCAAGTGAATACCGAACGCACGTCCCATTTGCGCCAAACGCTGTACGGAGTCTTCAATAGAGGCTTTGGTTTGGAGCATTAAGTCGGCCATTTCGTCAATGATAACGAAAATATAGAACATCTTTTCTTCGTTATTTTCTTTAGCCCATTGGTTATACCCCTCAATATTTTTGACCTTGGCCATTTGCATCATATTCAGGCGTTTTTCCATAACCTTAACGAGCATTTGGAGCGACTTGGCGGCTCCGGCGGCGTCGGTAATAATATCGGCATCATCACAAGAGGTTTTGGGATCGTAGAGATACGGAATCCCTTCGTAAAGCGTAAGTTCTACGCGTTTGGGGTCCACCATTAAAAATTTTACTTCGTCGGGTTTATGCTTAAATAAAAGCGACATAATAATCGTGTGCAGACAAATGGACTTACCGCTGTTGGTGGCCCCCGCTATCAGGATGTGCGGCCATTTTTCGGCAATCGTCCCCGCCGGTTCTCCGTTGGCATGACGCCCGAGCGCAATAGGTAAAACGGCTTTAGATTTGGCGTATATCGGGGACTCTAAAATTTCTTTCATGGTAACGATCACCGAGCGGTCATTGGGAATTTCTATGCCCATCGCATTTTTGCCCGGAATAGGCGCTTCAATGCGAATAGAACGCGCTTCCATACGTGCCTGAATATCCTGCGCGAGTGCGGCAATAGACGCCATTTTTACGCCCTCGTCCGGCTGTACTTCATAACGTGTAACCACCGGCCCCGGCGAAACCCCGATAACGTGCGCGCCCAATTCAAAACTTTTGAGCGTATCTTCCAAACGTTTAGTGGCTTGTTTGATTTCGTCATCTGTCGGGCCCACAAGGCCGTCGCCCACCGGATCCGCTAGGAGCGATAAAGAAGGTAACTGAAATGTTTTGGGATCAAATTTTTTAACGTCCGTATCGGCCGTTTGTTCGTTTTCCGGTTGTTCGGTAGGTTCGGGCAAACGCTGGGTGTTTAATTCTTCGCGTGCGGGTAATCTGACGGGTTCGGCTACGGGACGGCGAATTTCCGGCTTGACACGGCGGATTTCGGGTTCGGCGTGTGGTGCTTCCTGTTCGGGCTCGTCCTCTTTTTCCCGTTCTTTTACTTTTTCTTTTTTAGACGGCGCGGGCTTTTCCCCTTTGGCCTCTTGCTCTTTTTGTTTGAGTTCGGCGCGGGCGTTCATCCAATCGTTAAAATCGTTGCGGATAAAATTAAGGGTGTTTTTGAAAATATCCGTCCAAGAAATAGCAAAAAGCAAGTGAATACCGAGCACCACAAAAGCAAGTAAAAAAAGCGTTGCCCCCGCTCCGCCGGCAAAGGTTTTGAGTTTAGGGAATAAATATTCCCCCACTTTCCCGCCGTTAATGAGCGAACCGGTAAACACCAGTTGCAAAGCGGTGCAAAGCCCCGAAAAGGATGAAAGCGTAACGACGGTACCGATAAGAAAGAATAAAAACGAAGTACTTTGTTTGCGTACGGCTTGTACGAGCCAATATCCCAAAAATAACGGGATTATTCCAGCGCCTAAGCCGAATACCGATTGCAAATATTTAACGATACTTTCCCCTATTTTGCCGCTACCCACATTAAACCACAAAATGCACGTGAGCCACACGCACAAGGCCGCGCCGAAAATATAAAAGGCACTGCGCAACCACGGTGCGTTTGAAGTGGTTGTTTTTTTCGTTCTCTTTTTGGATTTTTTACGGGTATAATAATACGGCATATACACATTTATTGTACTTTATTTTAAGCAGATAAGATAGTAATTTTTATAAGTAAAACAGGTATTGTTTTTAGTATATTCAATTGCTATACTACGGATATAAGGCAAATCTGTATTTTGGGAGCGAATAGACTATGAAAAAACAAATTTTTTGTGTAATGTTAGCGGTGCTGATAGGGGTTGTCCCCTGCTTTGCGGGACCGAGAGAACATGCAATTAAAGATAAAAAACACGCAAAAGCAGTGGCTTTGTATAGAAATGCCGCCAAAGGTAATGCTAAAAAACTGGAAAAATTATTGCTAATCAAAGAAAAAGACGGAACTGATTTTTTTTCTAAAAAGGAATATACGGACGCATTATACACGGCATCCTATGCATGCAAATTAAATGCCGTACAGGTTTTGGTAAATCCGACCTATAATATCAATTTCTCTAAAGAAGAATTAACCGAAGCAGTAGGTAAAGCCATTAGAAGTAAATGGAATAAACAATATTATCACGCTCCCGCGGAGGAAGGGTTGGAGCGTAAAACCTATGATAAAACTCCCGAGCAGTTGGCCAAAGAGCAGCAGCCTTGTGATGAGGTCATTGAATTTTTGAAGGATAAAATAAAGAATCAAGCGCAATATTGATTTTTTTAACTTGAAGTAGTATATTATGGGTATATACTATGTTAATTTAGGAGGCAACTATGAAAAAACAAATTTTATGTGTATGTTTGGCAGTTCTACTCGGTGCTATCCCTTGTTTTGCCGGCCCGAAAAAAGCGGCTAGAAAGCAAAAGAAACAACGGGTTGAATTGTTGGTGAAAAATGCCGAAGAAGGTAAAGTAGCAGAATTAAAAATGTTATTAAATAGAAAAGATGCCGAAGGAAAAAGATATTTTTCCAACCGAGTGTGCCAAGACGCCTTGGAGGCAGCGGCGAAAGCGTGCCAATTGGGATCGGTGAAAGTTTTGTTGGACCCGACCTATGAAATAAAATATAACAAAACCTTCTTATCCCATGTTTTATCGGTGGCTGCTAATACATCGTTTTTAAAAGAATATTATTATGAATATAATGGGACAGGCGCGATATCGCATTCTTACAATAAGCCGGCGGAGCAGTTGGCTGCGGAACAAAAACCCTGCAAAGATGTGATGGCATTTTTAGGAAATAAAATACAGGAAAGAGAAGAACAAGCGGCCGCCGCCAAGAAAAATAAGAAAAAGTAACGGAAGTTTTGTTGCATACTATAAAATATCCCCGCTTTCAGGCGGGGATATTTTTAATCTAAAAACCCCGCTTGCGCGGGGTTATAAAACTTACATATTGCTTTGAAACGGCGTTGCGCTTGCCAGCGCATCTGCTGGTTTTTGCCCCCACGTTACGTTATAGTTAATGCCGTCGGCTTCCAAGGTAATCTTATTTTGCGCCGCTAACTGCCCGAGTGCCAAATAAAGCACCGAAGCCGATAAGTGAAAACGCAATTTAAGTTGCCATGAAGTGGCTTGCCCGGCCTGTTCTAAATAACCGGCCATTTGGTTTGCGGCGTTTTGGATAGTTTCCTGACAAGTATTCATAGTTATACCCTTTCAATAGCAAATAAGGCGTCGCCCTGTTTAATGGGCTTTCCGTTTTCCACGAGTACTTTTTTGATAATACACGGGAATTCGGCGCGCATTTCGTTAAAAACTTTCATGGCTTCTATCAGGCAAATAACGTCGCCTTTTTCCACGCGCGCGCCTTCTTTTACAAAAGGCGGTGCGCTGGGCGTGGAGCCTCGGAAGAAAATGCCCATAATGGAAGATTTGATGACTTCTTTATACTGGGCTTGTTCCGCTGCGGGATTACCGGTCCCCGTTGCGGCAAAACTCCCCCCCACGTTTACGGGAACGGGAACTATCGCCGGTTTAGCTTTTACCAGACGCAAGTACAACCCTTTTTGGTCATATTCAATGCTTTCAAGGTTATTGTCCTGCATAAAACTATAGAGTTGTTTAACATCTTTCAAAATGGGAGATTCTTTGCCGGCCGCTGCTTTTTTTGTGGTTTTGGAAAATTTGGAAGGAGCGGTCTTTTTGGTCGTGTGTTTTTTCATAAAATGGGTAAACTCCTGATTTATTTATTAAAAACTTCCTTACCTTATTTTACATAATTTTAAGCGCGTTTGTTTATTCTTTGATAAAAAGCGCGCTTTGCTCGTGTAAAGTTTGGGTAATTTCTTCTAAACACGCGCGCAAATCACGCGAAAGGGTATATTTGATACGCTTGCCCATTTGTTGTGTATAAATAGGCGAAGTAAGCGGCAAGAATATAGCCGATAACAGGGAATTATTTTGCATATGATAAGCCGCCGCGGTAATGTTATTGAGTTCAATGCGGTTTTCGCGGCTGGCATAGGCCGTAAAAACAACTTCGCCGGTCTTGCTGTCGCTTAACGTAAGCGTAACTTGGGTTTGCAACTGCGGCATTTGGCTGTAATTGAGCCATTGGACGCTTTCCAAAGAATTTTCCCGAGGATCAACAATGTTATAGGTCAAACGGGCGATATAATCGTAATTGGCGGACGTGTTCGTCTTATCCACATCTACTAAAGTAAATAACGTCCCCAGCGCATCTGCCGCCGCAATAAGGGACCCTTTGCGCAAATCAATACTATAAGATTGCACGGATGAGGAAAGGTGATAATCCTTAAAGACAAATTTTTCCTGTGCGATATGCTCGGCGGGGATAAGCACGCGGGCATTTATTTTAGGGGTCGTATCGGAAACGGGATAGATTTTTTGCGGCAAGCGGGAGTTATAATTACACGCCGTTAAGCCTAAAAGAACACCCAAACAACAAAGCAGTCTAAACCGAGTGAGCCGTAACATAAGGTTATTATATAAAATAAAACTGAAGTTATGGTAAAGCTCCGCCAACAAGGCTTATCTGTAAAGATTTTTCCCAAAACATAAAAGGTATTGCAAGAAAATCAACGAAATGTGGTCTCAAACAACTTTTCTGCGGGTATTGTTTTTCCGAAATGCGCTAATTTTTACTAAACCTAAACGCGGCAGCGCAATATTTTCTATAATATTAAAAGTATGATTAAATTTCGCAAACGTAAATTAAACTTAAAACTTAAATGGGGACTGTTGCCCGGCGTACTGTTTGCAATTCTGTGCGGTATCATCTGCGGGTTATTTGTTCCCGACTGGTTCACCCGCGCCGTACTGACCTTTAACGGTCTGTTCGGTAATTTTTTGGGATTTATTATTCCGCTTTTAATTGTCGGTTTGGTGGCTCCCGGTATTGCCGAATTGGGTAGAAGTGCGGGTAAACTGCTTTTTATTACCGCGCTGCTCGCTTACGGGTTTACGTTGGCGTCCGGATTTTTCAGTTACGGTGTATCGCGCTTGGCGTTTCCGTTTTTATTGGATACGTCATCGGGGTTGGCATCCTTTACGCAATCAACCGACCTGACCCCTTATTTTACTATCGCCATGCCGCCTATCATGAACGTGATGAGCGCGCTTGTTTTGGCGTTCACTTTAGGGCTGGGGATGGCGGTGATACAGGGATCGCGACTTAAAGGTATAATGATTGACTGGCGCGATATTATTGATAAGGTAATTATAAAAGTAATTATCCCCTTATTGCCGTATTACATTTTCGGTATTTTTCTCAATATGACGCGCGCGGGACAGGTAAGCGCGGTGTTGGGTGTGTTTGCCAAAATTATCGTGCTGATTTTTGCGATTACGGCCGTGATGCTTGTGCTGCAATTTACGCTGGCTGGTATAATCAGTGGTAAAAATCCGTTCAAAATGCTCAAAACCATGTTCGTTGCCTATGTAACCGCACTGGGAACACAATCATCAGCGGCTACGATACCCGTAACGCTCAAACAAACCTTAAAATTAGGTGTGCGCGAAGAAGTGGCGGGATTTGTTGTTCCGCTGTGCGCGACTATTCATTTATCGGGTAGTACCATGAAAATTGTAGCGTGTGCTCTCGCCATTATGTTAATCAGCGGGCAATCCGTTGCGCTCGCGCAGTTCGCAGGCTTTATCTGTATGCTGGGTATAACGATGGTAGCGGCGCCGGGGGTGCCGGGTGGCGCGATTATGGCGGCACTGGGTATCTTACAGCATATGCTCGGCTTTGGTGAGGCGGAACTCGCACTGATGATTGCGCTATATATCGCTATGGACTCGTTCGGCACGGCGTGCAACGTAACGGGCGACGGGGCAATTGCGGTGATTGTTAATAAAATTTACAGCCGCAAACAACCGAAAAATACGCATAATGCTGCCCCGCTGAACATTTTACCGCTTTTCCGCGATTAGTGTTTTTTCAAAAAAAGAAACGTCACTTCGGGTAAAAAGTTGTTACTGCCTAGTGGCGTTTTCTTTTGTTTCAAAATAAAAAGCCCCCGACTAATCGGGGGCTTTTTTACAACTTAAAACAACTTATTTGAGTAAGGCTTTGCGGGAAAGCCGTACTTTTCCGTTATTGTCAATTTCCACGCATTTTACTTCCACGATATCCCCGAGTTTAAGGACATCTTCTACTTTGTTAATGCGGTGTTTTTCAATTTCGGAAATGTGCAAAAGTCCGTCTTTGCCGGGTAAGATTTCCACAAACGCACCGAAAGGTTGGATAGAAACCACTTTACCTTTGTAAATTTTGTTTACTTCGGGTTCTGCGGTAATCATATCAATTTCGGCTTTGGCTTGGTCTAACTTATCGGCGTTGGCAGAGGCAATAAGCACGGTGCCGTCTTCTTCAATATCAATTTTTGCGCCGGTAGATTCGGTAATGCGTTTAATGTTCTTACCGCCGGGGCCAATAACCGCGCCGATTTTGTCCACCGGAATACGCATCTTGAAAATAACGGGTGCAAAGCGGGAAATTTCTTTCTTCGGCTCGGCAATCGTTTTTTCCATGTGATCCATAATGAACATACGGCCTTGGGTGGCTTGGGCAATGGCTTGGCGCAACACGTCCAAGGGGATACCCGTTTTGAGTTTAACGTCCATTTGGAAGGCGGTAATCCCTTTGCGCGAACCGGTCAACTTGAAATCCATATCGCCCAAATGGTCTTCTAAACCCATAATATCGGAAAGCACTACAAATTTGCCTTCCCCGCTGATAGCACCCATGGCAATACCCGAGCAAGCCGATTTCATCGGCACGCCCGCGTCAAACAGGGCTAAAGAGCCGCCGCAGACGCTCGCCATAGAAGAAGACCCGTTAGATTCCATAATGTCGGATACGACACGAATGGTGTACGGGAATTCCGCTTCCGACGGGATAAGCGGCATTAAAGCGCGGCGGGCAAGTTCCCCGTGGCCGATTTCGCGGCGGCCCGGAGAGCGGTCCGGTTTGCATTCACCGGTAGCAAAACCCGGAAAGTTGTAGTGCAACATAAAGCGTTCGTAGGAAATATCGTCTAACCCTTCCACCATTTGTTGGTCATCTTTCGTGCCCAACGTGGCAACGGCTAACGATTGCGTTTGACCGCGGGTGAACAAGGCAGAACCATGCGCACGCGGCAAAAGGCCTACCATAGAACTCAACGGGCGGATTTCGGTCGGTTTGCGGCCGTCCACGCGCACGCCTTCATGGAGTACCAAATTGCGCGATTCTTCGTACATAATGTTTTCAAGCGCAATTCCGGCATAGGTAGCGGCGTTATCGCCGTAAGCGGCGGCTAATTCTTCCGTGAAAGAGGCTTTGAGTTTGGCTACTTGCGTATCGCGGGTTTGTTTATCGCTAAACGCGTGTAAAATTTGTTTGGCGGTTTCGCGGAAATTGCCGTTGGCTTTGTCCACTACTTCCTGCGGTAATTTTTCAACCACATATTCAAATTTCGGTTTTCCGGCGAGTTCGCGCAGTTTAAGTTGCGCGGCGCACATTTTGTCAATTTCCGGCTTGGCGACTTCCATGGCTTTGATGATGGCTTCTTCTTCTACTTCTTTAGCACCACCTTCTACCATTAAAAGCCCTTGCGCGGAACCGGCAATCGTAAGGTCCATATCGCACTCGGGCAAGGCTTGTTCGGCTTTGGTCGGGTTGACGATATATTCCCCGTTAATGCGGCCGATACGTACGGCGGCTACCGGCTCATTGAACGGAATAGAAGAAATCACTACCGACGCGCTGGAAGCGAGTACGGACAAAATGTCCGCGTCGTGAATTTCATCGCTCGATAACACCATCGCCGTTACGTTGGTTTCGCAAGCAAAACCTTCGGGGAAAATCGGGCGCATGGTGCGGTCAATAATACGGGAAGACAACGTTTCTTTTTTGCTGGCTTTGCCTTCGCGTTTGAAAAAACCGCCGGGGATTTTTCCCGCGGCGTAGGTTCTTTCTTTATAATTGACGGTTAAGGGAGTAAAATCGGAAATACCCGGTTTTTGCTCTTTGGTGGAAACAGCGGTAGCGAGCACGGTGGTATCGCCCATCGTGGCCACTACTGCCCCGTCGGACTGCTTGGCGATTAAACCGGTTTCCAGTTTAATCGTGTCGCGGCCGATAGTTACTTCCACACTTTGAATATCAAAATTATGGTTAAAATTCGGCATTATAAAAACCTTATTTTCTGAGTTTTAATTCTTTGGTAACTTGCTGATATTTTTCAAAATCGGTTCTTTTGAGATAAGCAAGTAAGCGTTTGCGTTGGCCAACCAATTTATTTAAGCCGGTTTCACCCGCGAAATCTTTCGGGTTGGCTTTGAGGTGGTTGGAAATATATTGGATACGTTCCGTAATCAGCGCGATCTGTACGGCGGCAGAGCCGGTGTCGTTCGCACCGTTTTGGAATTTGCTGATAATGTCTTTTCTGTCCTGCATGGATAATACCATTTTATTTTACACTTATACTGCAATCTGGCCGACCAAGCATTGTTTATCCCAAGCAATACCGAGCCGGAGGGCAGTATTCTCCTTATTTTAGTTTTATACTTTATCCTTCAAGTACATACTTATTATAACAAATTTTGCTGATTTTTTTACGGAAATTATTTTTCTTTCTTTTAAGGAAACACGCCCGCAAGCAGATGCGGGCGTGTAGGGACTCTTGTAGGAATAATAGACAAATCTGTTTCTTATAGTATTAATTTATAATTTTACAGGCTACGCTTAAGACCTATTTTTAAGTGTTTTTTGGACCTATAAATTTATAGGCCCTTGGGATACGCCCAAGTTTGCTATACTATAATATATGGTGGAAAAAATTCTGCAAAAAGCCTGTTGCGAGCACAATTTAACGAAAGAAGAGATCGTTGAACTTTTAGCACTGCGTGACGCGCGCACCTTGTTTGACGCGGCCGACCGCGTGCGTAAAAAAAACGTGGGCGACGAAGTCTATTTGCGCGGACTGGTGGAATTTTCCAACTATTGCAAAAACGATTGTTTCTATTGCGGCATACGACGCTCTAACACCAAGGCCGATCGTTACCGCTTAACCCCCGAACAAATCGTAGAAATGGCTAAATGCGCCCAAGCATACGGCTATAAAACGCTCGTGTTGCAATCGGGTGAGGACGGGCACTTCAGCGCGGATAAAATGGCGGATATCATCCGCCAAATAAAAGCGTTGGGGTTGGTGCTTACGTTAAGTATCGGCGAAAAAACGCGCGAAGAATATGCGCTTTACCGCCAAGCCGGTGCGGACAGATACTTGTTGCGCATTGAAACCACCGATAAAACACTTTACGAAAAATTAGACCCGCAAATGAGTTGGGATAACCGCGTGCGCTGTTTGCACGATTTGAAAGAGTTAGGATATGAAGTCGGTTCGGGCTCGCTCGTGGGGTTGCCTGAGCAAACCTTGGAAAGTTTGGCAGACGATTTATTATTTTTCAAAAATTTACCCGTGGATATGGCGGGCATAGGGCCGTTTATCCCCCACCCCGATACGCCGCTTGCAAACGCGGATAAAACGGGACATTTTGAACTTTCCTTAAAAATGATGGCAGTTATGCGCCTGTTACTGCCGGACATCAATATCCCCGCCACCACCGCCATGGAAACGCTCCACCCCAACGGGCGTTTGATTGCGCTACGTAGCGGAGCCAATGTGGTTATGCCCAATGTAACCGCCGGCGACTTTCGGCGCAAATATGCCCTGTATCCGGGTAAAATTTGCGTTGGCGAACACCCCGCCCAATGTGGGGCGTGCATTAAGGGTAAAATAGAAAGTATCGGGCGCAAGGTGGAATATTCCACCGGCTTTCACGGCGAATATCTGAAAAATAAAAAACGCTAACCGATTTACAAGAAACTTCCTAAAAAACGCTTTATTTTTCGGCGTAAATGTACTACAATATAAGAGATTGAAGCGGACTTTATCCGTCCGCCGCTGTTATATTGATATAGGAGAAACGACCGAATTATGGTAAAGAAAGTTGCGAAAAAAACGGCTTCCAAAAAGCCCGCTCTTAAAAATACGAAATATGTTTACTCCTTTGGCGACCGCAAAGCCGAAGGTAACGGAAAAATGAAAGAATTATTAGGCGGAAAAGGTGCAAACCTCGCCGAAATGTCGGGACAATTAAAACTCCCCGTCCCTCCCGGTTTTACCATTACCACCGAAGTATGTACTTATTACTGGAACAATAAAAAAACCTATCCTAAAACCTTAAAAGCAGACGTAGAAAAAAATCTCAAACAAGTAGAAAAAATCACGAAGAAACAATTTGGCTCTGCCACTAACCCGTTGTTAGTATCCGTGCGCTCCGGCGCACGTGCTTCCATGCCGGGTATGATGGAAACCATTTTGAATATCGGCTTGACGGAAAAAACCATTCCGGGTATGATTGCCAAAACCAAAAACGAACGCTTCGTTTATGACGCCTACCGCCGTTTGATTATGATGTATTCCGACGTCGTTATGGAAAAAGCCGCCGGTATTGAACCCAAAGACGGCGAAGGCATCCGCAAAATTTTAGACGGCGTACTCGCTGACAGAAAAGCCAAACTCGGCGTAAAAGACGATACGCAAATTCCCGCCGAAGAACTTAAAAAATTGTGCGCCGAATTTAAGAAAATCGTTAAGAAAACCCTTAAAAAAGATTTCCCCGACGACCCCGTGGAACAACTTTGGGGTGCTATCGGTGCGGTGTTTGCTTCTTGGAACGGCAAACGCGCCATTGCTTACCGCGCCATTGAAAACATCCCCAACGATTGGGGTACTGCGGTAAACGTGCAAACCATGGTCTTCGGGAATATGGGCGAAACCAGCGCAACCGGTGTGGCCTTTACGCGTAACCCCGGTAACGGCGACAACCACTTCTACGGCGAATATTTAATCAACGCCCAAGGCGAAGACGTCGTAGCCGGTATCCGCACCCCCGCACCGATGAATAAATGGTCCACGAACGAACACTCCAAAAATTTACCGACTTTGGAAAAAGTAATGCCCAAAGTTTATAAAGAGTTAGACGCTATCCAAAAACGCTTGGAACACCACTTCCACGATATGTTGGATATTGAATTTACCATTGAAGAAGAACGCTTGTGGATGCTCCAGTGCCGTGTGGGTAAACGCAACGGTATTGCCGCCGTGCAAATGGCTTTGGATATGGTTAAAGAAAAACTCATCACCAAAGAAGAAGCCGTCTTGCGTGTAACCCCCGCACAACTCGGCGAACTTTTACTGCCCGCCATTGACCCGAAAGCCGAAAAAGAAGCCAAACCGATTGCTAAAGGTTTGCCTGCCGGTCCGGGCGGTGCGTGCGGAAAAATCGTTTTCAACTCCGTGGACGCTATTAACTTACAGGAAAAAGGCGTGCCCGCTATTTTAGTGCGCGAAGAAACCAACCCCGAGGACATTGAAGGTATGCGCGCGGCTGCCGGTATTTTGACGCAGCGCGGCGGTATGACCTCTCACGCGGCCTTGGTAGCGCGCGGCTGGGGTAAATGTTGCATTGTGGGTTGCGGCGATTTGGAAATTGATTTGAATAAAAAAGTCGTCAAAATCGGCGACAAAACGTTCAAAGAGGGCGACGAACTGACGCTCAACGGGACGAAAGGTTACGTCTATAACGGCGCGCTCAAAATGTTAGCCGCCGGCGAAGGTAACAAGAATTTAGCCAACTTCCTCGCCTTGTGCGATAAAGTACGTACCTTAAAAGTACGCGCCAATGCCGATACGGAAGATGATGCCATAAAAGCACGCAAATTCGGCGCCGAAGGTATCGGATTATTCCGCATTGAACACATGTTCTACGGCAAAAATTCCGACAAACCTCTTTTCATCTTGCGCAAAATGATTCTTTCCGGCAACGAAGCCGAACGCAAAAAAGCCGTGGAAGAACTCTTCCCGCATATGAAAAAGGAAATCAAAGCCACGTTAAAAGCGATGGCCGGTTTCAGCGTAACGGTGCGTTTGATGGATCCGCCGCTGCACGAATTCGTGCCGACCTTACCCGAAAAACAGCAAGAACTTGCCAAAGCGCTCGGTATTACCATGACCACGTTCAAAGAACGCGCCGCCGGTTTACATGAAGTTAACCCGATGATGGGGCACCGCGGTATCCGCTTGGGTGTGACCTATCCGGAAATTACTTCTATGCAGGCCCGCGCAATTTTTGAAGCCGCTGCAGAACTGATTAAAGAAGGTGTCAAAGCGATTCCTGAAGTAATGATTCCGCTGACCTGCGAAGTCAACGAAATTATCTCGCAGAAAAAACTCATCCGCGAAGCCTACGACGCTGTTGTGGCTAAGACAAAAGTCAAAAAACTCAACTACTCTGTCGGTACTATGATAGAAATTCCCCGCGCTGCGGTGCTCGCTTACGAAGTGGCCGGCGAAGCGGATTTCTTCTCGTTCGGTACCAACGACTTAACGCAGATGACGTTCGGTTTTTCGCGCGACGATATCGGGGCGTTCTTACCCGCGTATTTGAAACAGGGTATCTTGGAAGCCGACCCGTTCCAAACCTTGGATCAGCGCGGTGTGGGTATGCTTATTGAACACGCCGTGGTGGAAGGCCGTGCACAAAAGCCTACGCTCAAAGTGGGTATCTGCGGCGAACACGGCGGTGACCCCGAAAGTGTGGAGTTCTGCCACCGCGAAGGATTTACTTATGTGTCTTGCTCGGCTTTCCGCGTGCCCATAGCACGTTTGGCCGCCGCACAGGCTGCCGCCAAAGACGTTTTGGCCGCTAAGAAAAAACACAAATAAGTATTTACGCCGGCCTTGACGTCGGGTTGGGGCCGGCCGAAATTAAAATAAAGAGGGAAAGGATATGAAAAAATTATTACTCGCTGTGTTATTAGGATTTATGGTATGGGGTTGCGCCTCTGTGCCGGAAGGAGAGTTGCAATACAAAAATTATTTAGTGTATTATGATGGTTTAATCGGTAAAGATTATATCTATAAAGCATTAGATAAAACTCAATCAGAAGTATTGTTTGATTACAATAATTTCAATGCGATGGCTATTAGAGTACCGCTCAAAAAAGATGCAGACAAAATGCAAGCCTATTTTGAGAACGTAAAAGGCGTAATTTTTGTTCAACCGGACCAAATCAACATGGTAAACTAAAATTTACTTTTTAGTTACTGGTATAACCGCGTAAATCAATTTACGCGGTTTTTTATGTAAAGGGAATTCCCTTTCCGGTACAAAGGTTTCCCTTTTACACAAAGAAACCCCGGGCTTTAGCCCGGGGAGTTTCATTTGTGACTATAGGGGTAACAAACTTTTACCATTGGAACGAGAATTCTTTCCCGTCCGCAAGGGTAACGGCGGGATTTGTAAGGTTTTTGTCAAGATACACCACTGTGCCGTCCGTCAAATGGATATAGACGGAGTCGCCGTCACTCTCACGGCTAAGATTTTCCACCTCAATACCCATTTTTTTCAATGACGCGGCATACGGTTCGTGTATAACAGGTTTAGCGGGCTCGTTGCTTGAATCCAAGTGATAGTTATACTCGCCTTGGGTATTGGGCCCCATAAAAATTTCGGCGAGATAGTCGGCCACATCCTCGCAGTCATATCCGGCAATTTGACAGGCCTTTTCCTTCGGAGCAGGCCATTGGAGCGAGAATTTTTTTCCGTTCGAAAAGGTAACGGTGGGATCTTCCAGTGTTCCGTGCGAGATGTTATTATCAAAATACACCTCTGTGCCGTCCGCCAAATAAACATAAGTAGTGCCGCCGTCACGCATACGACTAAAGTGTTTCACCTTAATACCCATTTCTTTCAATTGCGCAGCATACGGTTCATGTATGGTAAGTTTACTGGAGTTATTGCTAAAATCCAATTTGTAGCCATTGCCCGGCACCATAAAGATTTCGTAGAGTAAGTTGACCACTTCCTGACAATTATTTCCAACAATTTCGCAAACTGTTACTTTGGAGGCCGTCGCAAAAACGGGCATAACAAGCAAAAGCGCGAGTACTACACAAATACGGCGCACAAATTTAGATATATTCATAAATTATGTTCTCCTTTTAGTATATCTCCGACACTACGTTTATAGTGTATATAAAATACCCCGAGAAGTCAATATTCCTCTACCCTCTCTCACGCCGATAGGAAATATTTGTTTCTTGCTTTGTAAAAAAGTACAATAAAAAAGGGTATGAAATACTGCTCTGTGCGGTCCGCTCGGCCGTGCAAAAATTATACTTGGAGAGGTTGATTATATGAGTATGTCAATGTTAGTTGCTGCTATTGCTATAGGCGTATTCCTGTTTATAATCGTAGTGAAACTGATTTTTATTATCCTTGATTTGCGTCGCGTCGTGCCGACAAATCAAGTGCACATTGTGCAGCGTGCCAAACAGACGATTTCTTACGGGAAAGATACCGATAACGGCAACACCTATTATGAGTTTCCGTCGTGGATTCCGATATTGGGTATTACCAAGGTGGTATTGCCGGTATCCGTATTTGATTTAGATTTAAAATCGTACGAAGCCTATGATATCGGCCGTTTACCCTTTGTCGTAGATATTAAGGCGTTTTTCCGCATTGA
>Ga0310690_10001120_pt1 | contig 49904 bp, 44 predicted proteins | sample AusTroGonzalo_MG_2_FD_207661 | JGI IMG/M metagenome (GOLD analysis project Ga0310690, IMG submission 207661) | Bovine rumen microbial communities from tropical cattle in Woodstock, Queensland, Australia - Gonzalo_04 (v2) (version 2) | ecosystem: Host-associated > Mammals > Digestive system >... | reverse complement strand
GAGGGTGTCTAGGTTTTTGGCGATGCCTTCTGGATACATTTCCGAAACGAGCTGGTTGATATCTGCACTATGGTTGATGAGGGTGTCTAGGTTTGTGGCGATGCAAAATGGTCTCATTTCTGAAACGAGCTGGTTGATATCTATATTTGCGCCATGTTTGATGAGGGTGTCTAGGTTTTTGGCGATGTCTTCTGGATACATTTCCGAAACGAGCCAGTTGATATCTGCACTATGGTTGATGAGGGTGTCTAGGTTTTTGGCGATGTAAAATGAGTTCATTTCCGAAACGAGCTGGTTGATATCTACACTATGGTTGATGAGGGTGTCTAGGTTTTTGGCGATGTCATCTGGATACATTTCCGAAACGAGCTGGTTGATATCTATATTTGCGCCATGTTTGATGAGGGTGTCTAGGTTTTTGGCGATGCTATCTGGATACATTTCCGAAACGAGCTGGTTGATATCTATATTTGCGCCATGTTTGATGAGGGCGTCTAGGTTTTTGGCGATGCTATCTGGATACATTTTCGAAACGAGCTGGTTGACGTTAATCCCAGCATTAAGGGCATACTTAATATTATATTTCTTTTTTAGTTCTCTAATGCGGGGGTCATATTTGTTGTAAGTGTCTAGGGTTTTAATTTCTCGGTTGATTCCATAAATAAATTCTAGTTCTTCTTTGGATAAATCTTCTCCCTTTGTCATTTTGCGGTCTAGAGCAATAAGCTTTTGTTTATCTTCAAAGGCTCCAAGGAAGCGTTCGCCGTCAGGAAGCGAGAGAACTTTTTCTTTAACGATGGGAACAAGTGAATCATCAAGAGCTTGGCCCGGCTTTAGACCAGAGATTTCCGCAACTTCACCATTGGGGTTTAGTCTGATTGAAGCACAGGCATTTCTAGCTAGCTTTCCGGTTTCTGAATCCATGAGATGGAATAAGATAAATCTTGCCTTGTTATTGCCCTCTCCATCATAGTCTTCATAATAGCTGGATTCGTCATCGTCTCCATAAGTTCCATATTTGAGATAGTGGTTACCCACTGATGAGGAAGAGATGCACCAACCAGTACCACTGGCTGCTCTTGCGAGATTATCTTCATCGCCTAGCTGATATTCTACCCATTCACCATGAACATCTTCCGTTCTTTCTGGTGGTTCTATAATGGGCGCAATGTCTTGTTGGATAGCGTTGAAGATCTTAGGGAAGTTACCAGTCTGGATGATTCGTTCTAGTTCAATATTACGTTCACCTTCTTCAGTATAGAATTGTTTCTCATTGTTGCCATGATAGCGATTTACTACTTCAAAGACTTTAGCTAGAATTTCTGCATCAGGTTGCGGGTAGGGAGCAACGGTACTTTCGTTACGTGTTTGATATTGACCTTTAGCTTTGTCATATAAACCCATCTTGGTCATGCCGTCCCAAGCATAGACCTTGAACCAGATTGGATATGGAGAGTGTTCATCGCCTAGATAGTTAGCCCATCTTTCCAGAGATTCCTTCTGTAATCTACGCCACTCCATGAAGTGTTCGTGCTTGAGCTCATCTGTGAGTTCAATGGAACCGTAGCCGTTATTGCGATATTCTTGACGAGTTGAGTCCCAAGTAGCTTCGGTAATGCTTTCTTCTTTGATGAGTAGGTCATTATTGATGGATTTTTGCCATAATCTTTTTTCTAGAGCATTGCCATGCTTGTCTATAAGTTTCTGAATACGACTTAGATAACTATAGTTGCGACGTTCATTATTCTTACCAGGAAGTCTTTCGCCTCTTTCTTTAGCTTTTTGAAAACTGGATTCTACTATAGGTTGATGAGACTCAAAATGAACTTGTGAGAGAATCTTGGCACCAAGTTTAAGTTCGTTGTTTTCTGGGGTTAGACTAGGGGTCTCTTTGTCATAATTATGTGGCATGTAGTTTATCCTTGTTTATACTAAAAGCATAACAGATTCATGAATAAATGGGTAGGGAATCTTTGAAATTTTGATTCTATACAGTTATGGTATGAGGACCTTTTTACCAAGACCAAAATAAGACTCCTTTGGAGTCTTTTTTTATTATGGTACACCCAGGAGGATTCGAACCTCTAACCTTCAGCTCCGGAAGCTGACGCTCTATCCAGTTGAGCTATGGGTGCATATTCGCATTTTAGCATATTTTTAGTAGGCAAAAAAGCCTAGGCGTTATATGAGGGTTGTATTTAGCACGTGACAATGATAGACGAAAGATATGCTAAGTTTTTTGAGTAAATACATTCATCAGTCTTGGTTGGTGGTGTTTTTATGTATTGGGATTATTCTTGGAATAATTATTGGTTTGATTTTTAGGATAAATTATTTTGCTTCTCCGATTTGGATTCTAATCATAATTATATTGCTTGTTGTTTCGTATCTAAGACCCAAAACAGTATTTTTAATTATTGTTTTAATTCTCGGAATGGTTTTGGCTTTTTTTAGGATTTCGGTAGAACTTTATGGCGAAAATTATATTAAACAATTTTATGGTTTGAATATAGAAGTTGCTGGAACGATAGACGGCGATCCAGAGACTGACGAGAACAGTACAAATTTTAAAATAATAAATTTAGCGTTTGGTCCAGACAGAGTTGCAAGTCGTGGAATTTTATATGTATCGGGATTTAAAAATGAAAAAATAGCTCGAGGCGACAAAGTAATACTCAGTGGAAAAATTTCAGAAGGATTTGGAATTTATACTGGGTACCTATATAAACCTAAAATAACAAAGTGGGAGAGGCCAGAACCGGGAAGTTTAATTTTGAAAATTCGAAATTGGTTTGCGGAAAGAGTGAAAAAATCTTTGTCAGAAAATGCGAGTTTAGGTTTGTCGTATCTTATGGGGATGAAATCAAATCTTCCAGACGAACTATCAGAAGGTTTAAGAATAGTAGGATTAACTCATATTGTAGTTGCCTCAGGGGCGCATTTATCAATTTTGGTAGAAATTGCTCGAAAAATCTTTGGAAAGATATCCAGATTTATAGGGCTTTTGTTTTCGGTTTTGTTTATTTTATTTTTTATGAGCATGGTAGGGTGGACGCCGTCAATTCTTAGAGCGGGGGTTATGGCGATTTTAACGCTTGCCTCGTGGTATGTGGGCAGAAAAATTGCGCCCTGGCGAATAATTCTGACCGTGATTGCCTTTACCTTAATGCTAAACCCTATGTTTATAATTAACTTGGGCTGGCTTTTGTCATTTGCTTCTTATGCTGGGATTATGATTTTGGGTCCAAAATTAGAAAAATTTTTTTATGGTGAGAAAAAACCTGGATTTGTCGCTAGTTTAATTATTACGACTATTTCGGCAACATTGATGACTTTACCCATAACTATATATTATTATGGCCAGATATCTTTAATTTCGGTAATAGCAAATTTATTGATTCTGCCAACTTTGCCTTATGCAATGGGGCTCACGTTTCTAACGGGTGTAGTAGCTGAAATACCAGGTCTAGAAATGATATTCTCGTGGTGTGCTACAAAATTGTTAGATTTTCATATTTTGGTGGTAGATTTTTTTGGTAAAATGGAACAGCTTTTGGTAAAAGTCTCTCCTTATCAGCCACAAGTATTCTTTATTTATGGATTAATCATAATCCCTTTATTCTATGTACAAAAAGAGCAAAAAATGGTAAAATTAAGAGAAGTTAGATATAAAATTAGAAAGTTTTTTAAGGGAGAGAATATGTCCGGACATAGTAAATGGGCAACAACTAAACGGCAAAAAGCTGTTGTTGATGCTAAGCGAGGTGCGTTGTTTACAAAAATTGGCAACCAAATCGCAATTGCAGCAAGAGCAGGTACGGATCCTGCAATGAATCCGTCGCTTGCGATGGTGTTAGAGAAAGCTCGTCTTGCAAATATGCCAAAAGCAAATATAGAACGAGCTATTGCGCGCGTAGCTGATAAGTCAGCAGCGGCTTTGATTGAAGAGGTTTATGAAGCTTATGGCCCAGGTGGAGTAGGAATCGTGATTGAAGTAGCAACAGACAATAAAAATCGTACTATGCCAGAAGTGCGCCATACTTTAGATAAAAATGGTGGGCGAATGGCTGACCCAGGAAGCGTCATGTTCCAATTCAAGCGAAAGGGTGTAATTGAAATTTCCGAGAAAGGCGAAGATGCTCTAATGACAGCATTAGAAGCAGGTGCTGAAGATGCAACCGAAGAAGATGACGGTATCATGATTTATACAGAATCATCCGACTTGATGAAGGTACGACAAGCGCTTGTGGATGCTGGAATGTCGGTGACTTCAGCCGAATTGCAATATGTTCCAACTTCTTATGTGCCAATTGAGGGAGATAATTCCGAAAAGCTCGAAAAACTCCTCTTAGCGATTGACGACCTTGATGACGTCACTAATGTTTATACAAACGCAGAGTAATGATTACGTTAAGATCTTCAAAAAAATGACCCCTTGTGGGTCATTTTTAAAAACTTCCTGGCGGAAGGGACAGGATTCGAACCTGCGAGACGTTAATCTGCTGGTTTTCAAGACCAGTGCCATCAACCACTCGGCCACCCTTCCATTTATAATTATATCATAAAAAATAGACCTTTGAAAGGTCTATTTTTAGCGACCATCTTTAAGTCGTGGATGCTTACGTTTGTCGCTATGCTTGTGATTATTATTACGGTTTTGTTTTGAAACCACTTTCATCTTAATTTTTCTTGCCATGTTTGGATTATATCATATTAGAGACGATAATAAAAATGTTTATGCTATAATAAAAATATGGATGAGAGCGATATTCAACTAAAAAGGCGTGAAAATGAAGAGCAAGCCACAAGAGGGCGTGCGCGAATTTTAGGTTTGCCATATCTTGACACAAGAAATTTTGAAAAAGAAATCCCTCTTACGCCAAATTTGCTAAGCATAGAACAAATGCACCGCGATTACATAATTCCATTACAAAAAGGTGGCGGTGAAGAGCATTTTCAATTTATGGTGACAAGTCAAACTCCTAGAACCTTAATTGAAAAAATGCGTCAAGAATACAATGACGATGGTGAAAGAATAGATTTTTTCTTAATTTCGAATTCTGCTTATAAAGTTTTTATGCTCCGTTATGACCCTCCTCTCGAAATAAAATATGATGACATTAAAATCGCTGGCGAAGGTGATTCTGAGACGATTGCTTCGGTGTCGCAAACATTATCTTCTGTGTCGGTTGACAAAATTTTTAATTTTTTGATAGATCAAGCTGACAAACTAGGCGCAAGTGATATCCATATCGAAAATCTACGAAATGAAATTCGTATCAGAATGCGTGTGGATGGAATTTTGCACCCTGTAGCAACGATTGATAAAGATAAATATCGAATCATTATGGGTGAATTGTCTTCTCGGGCAAATGTTTCAATTGCTACTGATAAACCGCAGTCAGGTCATATGCAAAAAGAAATAACGCGAGATGGAGCGACGCATATTTTAAACATTCGTGTGGAAACAATTCCTACGATGTATGGACAAGATGCAGTGCTTAGGCTCTTTAACTTTGATGAATCTTTGCTAAATCTAGACCTTTTGGGGCTCTCCAAAGATGAGCGTGCAGAGATAAATGAAGTAATTTCTCATCCTCGTGGGTTAGTATTGATGGTTGGCCCCACTGGTTCAGGTAAATCAACTACTTTGTACTCAATGTTAAACGCGCTTAACACCACAGATAGAAAAATCATCACCCTAGAAGATCCAATAGAATACGGCATCACTGGGATTTCGCAAATTCCAGTCAATACCAATGCTGGTGGTTCGTTTGCTGAGGGATTAAGAAGTGTCCTAAGGTTGGATCCAGATGTGGTGATGGTGGGAGAGATTAGAGATGCGGATACGGCAAAAACCGCAATTCAGGCTTCAATTACAGGTCATTTAGTATTATCTTCATTTCATGCAAATTCGACAGCGGCAGCATTTGCGAGAATGATTGATCTTATTGGTGTTAATCCAATTTTTGCAAATTCAATTCGATTAATTATTGCTCAGAGATTAGTCAGAAAACTATCTAGCTCCAAAAAACAAAGACCAGCAACTGAAGCGGAATTAAAATACATTCATGAAGTTTTAGCTAATGTACCAGCAGAAATTTTGTCAGATTATAATTTGGAAAATCCTTTGCTTTATGATCCGATTGCGACAGAAGAGGAGCCTTTTGGGTATAGTGGTAGGACGGTGCTTATGGAACAACTCGTTGTGTCGGACGAGATACAATCTTTTATTCGTGGCGATATTGAAGATGTAAATACGAAAGTGATTGAAAAAACTGCCAAACAAAACGGGATGCTTACTCTTGAGCAAAAAGGTGTTCTAGCAGTACTTCGTGGTGAAACTACACTAGAGGAAATTTCTAGAGTAATCTAGGTTCCTAGATTTCTTAAGCTAATTTTGTGTGGTATAATATAGCCATGAGTGAAAAAGTTATTTCTGACTACAACGGTTACGATTATAAAAAAATTTTTTGGGAAGATGCTGATCGCGAATATGAGGATCAGGCGGATCGCATGGCGATTCGTAAACTACTTCCAAAGAGAATGGCAAAATTTGCCGATATTGGTGGTGGGTATGGACGACTCGCGAATGAATATTTAAAAAGAGCTCATAAAGTAATTATTTTTGATTACTCAAAAACAGAGTTGAAACAAGCCGAGGAAATCTATGGTGACAAAATTGAAACCAGAGCAGGTGATATTTACAAATTGCCTTTTAAGGACAATGAGCTAGACGGATTAATGATGATTCGCGTAACCCATCATCTGAAAGATATGAAAAAAGCAATGTCGGAGCTTTACCGAGTTCTTAAGCCGGGCGGAGTCGCCGTGATTGAAGTTGCAAACAAAAGGACTTTACCTAAAATCGCAAGATTCCTTATAGGAAAATCAAAAGTGAATCCTTTTGATAAAAAAGTTGCAAATTATAGAAACATTTCGAAAGACGGTTTTTATAATTATCATCCAAAATACGTAGAAGAAATTTTTGACAAAACTGGTTTTAAAATTGAAAAGGTTTTATCGGTGTCTAATTTTAGAAGCCAAAAATTAAAAAAGATTTTCAAAACAAATAATCTAGTCAAGATGGAAGACAAGGCGCAATCAATCTTGGCTCCAATTCGATTTGCTCCTTCTATTTATTATAAGTTGAGAAAACCAGAAGAATAGGTTATAATATAGTAAGTCCATTTATGGACTTTTGGGCTCGTCGTTCAACGGATAGGACATATCCCCTCTAAGGATACAATGCTGGTTCGATTCCAGCCGGGCCTACCAATTATTTGTTTAGGCACCCGTAGCTCAGCGGATTAGAGCGTCTGTCTTCGGAACAGAAGGTCGTGGGTTCGAACCCCTCCGGGTGTACCAATAATAGCAAAAACGCTTGCATTTTTATAAAAATATGCTACAATAAAATTATGAATAGATACAATCCAATACACGAGTCATGGATAATTAAGGCGACAGGTCTCATGGGCCTATCCTTGTTGTTCCAATTCTCGTGCGCGGGATATATCTAAAACCTTAGTTACCAAACAAATCATCATCACTAGATAAATCCCGAAGCCACCACTTCGGGATTTATCTAGCCGCACACAACCACCAAAATCATTAGCGGCTAAGTACATTAACAGTCAAATTATACGGTTACGAAAAGGAGCTAATAATTATGAAAACACGAGATCCCACTCTGAAGCCAATCGTTAGCAACCTCCACCTAGTTATAGCTGAATCCAGCATCACAGCTGGGCTCCTCGCTATGTCGGTTTTAACCCCCTTCTTCAATTCCATCGGCTTAAACCAGACTCAAATCTCCGAAACCCAAATGATGTTTATGATCATCACCATTCTCCTCAACCTCCCACTAGGATACATCGCCGATCGCTTTAGCCGCAAATGGGCGAATATTATTGGTGATTTTGGCCATGCCATCATTATGCTAGTCTATTCGCAAATTGGCGGTTTCTGGGGAGCAGTATTCTGTGAATGTATCTTTGGTATTTCATCCGCTCTCACGGATGGCGTAGATCAAAGCCTCTTAAAGCATTTTGTCAGTAAAATCGCCAATACTACCGACACTTCCGAATCAAACCTCTTGAAAACCAAGACAGCCCACCTCGAAATTGCAAGACAGGCCTGTAGCCTGTTTATAGTCATACTCGGTGGACCAATTGGCGCCATCAGTCTCCGACTTGCTGTCGCCCTTTCGTCAGTAAATCACTTTATCGGTGGCATTATTAGCATCTTCATCAAAGATGACAGTACTAAACTTCAACCCACCCACCAGAACCCGTTAAAAGATATTTCTCACATCATCAAAATCTGTCTTCAAACTCCGATGCTTCGCCGTCGCATTTTTGCTTTTGCTATTGCACGAGAAATGACTCACGGTATCATCTGGGCTGCCACTCCGCTTTTCCTAGAAGCCGGTGTGCCGATGAGCTTCGTCTCGCTTGTGTGGGCAGGCAACACCATGATGGCAATACTTGGCACTCATCTTGCCGCAAAATACAGCAACCGACTCAGCGATTCTGCAATTCTCGTCGTACCAGTAGCCCTAATGACAATAAGCACGATGACTATGGGACTAAAACTAAACATTGTTACAGTTTGGTTCTATGGCCTCATGGGAATAACTCAGGGTTGGACCGCTGCCACCATGCCACCCATGGTTCAACGTTATACCAAACCGTCCGAAGAAACATCGGTTCTCTCTTTTACCAAAACTCTCTCCCATCTTCTTTATATTCCCGCAGTTTGGATTATCGGCTACGCATCAGATATCAAGCTCACTTATGGACTACTTGCTACCACGATTATCTTCCTCCCCCTCGGTCTCATTTCTATTAAAACCCTAACCAAACACGCATAATTTGACTCGCCCCGCTTAAAAGCGGGGCATTTTTTCACCTTAAAAGTTAGACGCAACCTCTAAACTTCTACCTTCTTCCTTCATACATCGCCAAATAATCTTCCTCAGCAATTTTCTCAAGCTCCTTTTTTACGGCATTTTGACCACCTTGTTCAACCGCCGCCTTCAACCTCGACTGTATTTCGGCTTGTCTCTGTTGCCATTCGTGGTACTTTTCTAAGTCCTCTGGATAATTTCTATAATCCTGCTCGACACTTAACGGCCACGCACCAAGCACGTCATCGCGATGTTCGTTCCACTTGCTTCGACCACCAAAACCTTTATAAGTCACCTCCCTCTTATCACCAGAATTAAAGAACATAAACGCTTTTTGATATGTCTCATCAATACTGTCGTCAAAATGTTCCTTGTCAAGATGATCCACACTTACGATTCTTGGATCTTTTGTTCTTTTCGCATCAAATCTCGACAAATCAAACATTTGGCGAAAATCATCATTCAAATCCTCACCTATTTCACCACGCCATAAATACATCGCCGCCTCTCCGCTCAGACTCTCAGAAATAACACACAATTTTCCATTATACTCGAACGAGAAACCTACATAGGAATCCTGATTGTCAAAAAACTCTTTACTGCCAGGGAATGTGTCAATAAACCACTTCAAATTGCAATCTGGAAAATTATTTTCCACAAAATCACCATATTTTAACAAAGCATTACCTTTTTCGAGGCCAAAATCAAACGGCGTCTCTTTATAACTATTCGTACCAACTCCATACTGTGCTCCGTTTGTAGTTTTTTTACCAATAAACGTATACACGTCCTCAGCATTTTTTGCTCGAACACTTGCCACTAGAGCATCTTTGTAATTATCTACAATTTGTTCTATGGTGCCACGCCGCGCGTTACGAAGTACGGAAGTCCTAATCGCTCGCTTCTCATTATTTATTTCTTTTTGGAACCGCTCTCTAGCAATCGCCCTAACTTTATCCTCAAATGCTCGCGGATTATTATTAAAGAATCTAGTAATTTTCGCTTTTATTCCTCGCCCCGTATTTGGATCATCCCTATAAGATTTTATCATCCCAAGGAATTTATCTGGATCATTTGCAAAGATGTTATCATAATACCAACTTGCCTGCTTAGATGCTTCTCCGTTTAATGTACCTAAAGTATTAATAAAACCACCGAACGCTATGTCGGCAACTTCTGGGTCTTTAAAGTCAATCCCTATCCTACTCTGATTCTTTTTAAAATCATTGGTTTCAAAAATTTCTGTTAGGAATTCATCTGGATATAGTGATTCATTCCACCACTCCTTCCCAGACACATCAGAAACACCATCAGCGAGTCTTTTTAGAAACGCTTCTCGGACTGCTTCTTTATATTCATCCCCAACATTCACGCCTGGTATATCTAAGCCATCACAGATTCGCTCAACAGAAAGTATTCTTCCAAATTTTTCGCTATTCTTGTTCACATCTATAAATTTTCTAATATTATCATCAATATTTACTTCTAACATTTTTGTATCTAAATATTGGTCGATATCAAGATTCTGCCATTTCGCTTTAGCCTTAGCTACCCTTTCCGCTATCCTATCTTTACCACTTTTGATTGTCTTCCTACGAGCCCCTTCTACAAGTTTTTCAAAATCTGGATTATTTTTTATTTTCTCAATTATATTGTCTTCTGCTGTCTGTATTTTTTCCATCGCTTTTTTGCTAACTTCTGGGTTAATAGTGCGCCAAGGCTCATCCCATTTCCAGCCCTTACTATCGGCTATTTCCAAAGAATCGCCGTCCGATTGAATAAGGCGGCAATCCTTGTTTATATCACTATCAAGTAAATCAGCCAACTTGTTTTCCAGATCAAAAAATTGTATTTCAGATTTGTGCTTCTCTGTAGAATTTGAACCAGTGGCATACCCTAAAAGCGCACTGATAGTAACTTCCCGACTATTCTTGTCTACGCCTAGTTCCTCAAAAACAGCATTCACTGAAACTGGGTTTTCAGCAAAAGTTTTTGGGAAAAACTTCCCGTCCTCCAGGGACCAAAGAACCGCCCTCTCTTTAACTCCATCCAAATTTTTACCAACTTGTTCATCAATTTGTGGCAAATTTTTCTCAACTTGCATCTTAGCCACTATCGCCGCAACCTTTGATAGTGCTTCTTCGGTATTCGTAGAATAATATATACCCTGGACATACACAGAATCGCCAGCGACCCCAAGTGCCTTATCCCGTGCCATATTTATCCAACCGTCGCCAGTCGGTATATTGTCTTTTTTGAATGCAACATTATATTTATGCGTAAGATAGGTGTTTATCCTTTCAAGCATTTCGTCTTCGCTCGGAAAATCACGTAAGCTTTCAGCTATATCATCAATATGTCGGTTCTTTGCTTGTTCGGACGTATTAGGATACCAAATGCTATAAACATATTCAATGACCTCTCTATCATTTATTAAATCGTCCCAAACCCCACTTTTCGTCTCATTTTTTTCTTTATCGTGGAGAAACCTATCAAGAAGCATTTTTGGGTCGTTTTTTAATTTATCCCTAACATCTTCTCTCGCGAACCCTCGGAATGCAGTCTCTTTATCGTCTGACCTTTGCCATTCCTTGTAAGCCGGCGTTGGTGCAAGGATATGATACTTGTCATTAGAACCCTTCTCAAATCTATACCCCTGCTCTTTAAACTCTTTTACGGTTAGCGGGGCCCCAAGTTCATATGCCTCTTTCAGTAAATCTGGGTGCTTTTCCCAAAATGGATCCAACTTTTGTTCTGTCGACACCACCTCCAATGCTTCTACCCCAAGATTTCTCTTCTGCCCATCTTCTTCATTAATCTTCTCTTTATTTTCTACACCACTTTCTATCTCTGCTCTGTATTCTCCAAATGACGGCATCTTCGTCAAAACGTGCTCACCTGACGCTAGATTTTCACCAGTATCCTTTTTGGTATTTATAGACTCATCCACTTTGTTCCTTTCACTGCCCGCGTCAAAGCACGGAACAATCAATAATTACAAAAATATCCTTAAATGCATTATATCATAAACATGAGCGTAAACAAAAAACTATTATAGTTAGCAGACTTGCTTACTAATACTTTTGAACGAGCAAATCTAGGACAATTTAACAGAAAAATACATAAATAAAAACGCAATATCAGTATATGGTATATAATGGAAGCATGAATATCGTTGAAGTTAAAAATTTCAAAATGCGGTTTGGTGATAGAACCGTGATTTCTGATCTTTCTTTTGAAGTAAAGAAAGGTGAAGTGTTTGGTCTTTTAGGATCCAACGGATGTGGAAAGACGACGACGGTGCGGGCACTTTTGGGGTTTTATGCACCAACGGCGGGAGAACTTTTGATTAATGGCAAAAAATATAATCCTGAAGATGCAAAAGTAACGGTAGGTTATTTGCCAGAAGAACGAGGACTTTATCGCAAAGAGAACGTGATTGATACGATGACGTATTTTGGCGAGCTAAAAGGCCTAAAAAATCCAAAAGAGTGGAGTTTGAAATACCTAGAGCGAGTGGGGCTACTTGATAAGATAAATGAAAAAATAGAAAAATTGTCGGGCGGGCAACAACAAAAGATACAGCTTGGTGTTACTATCATGGGGAATCCAAAACTTTTGATATTGGATGAACCAACAAAAGGTTTTGACCCAATGAACCGACGACTCCTGATGGAGATAATTGAAGAGTTACACCAAAAAGGTACGGCGATAATCATGATTACGCACTATATGGATGAGGTAGAAAAATTATGCGATAGGGCATTACTTTTGAAAGATGGGGTGGCAAGAGCGTATGGTGAGATTCCGGAGATAAAAAAGAAATTTGGCGGTAAAAGTTTAGAACAAATTTTTGTAGATGTATATGGAGACGAAAATGAATAAACATGTTTTAAGTGTAGTGAAATTTGAAATAATGAGACAGCTTAAGAAGCCAGCATTTTGGGCGGCGACTTTGCTTTTGCCAGCTTTGATTGGTGGGATATATTTTATTAGCTTTATGTCTTCACGACATATAGAAGAAAATCCAACTCTAGATGAAAATGTTAAGGTGGCAATTACGGATGACGCTGGAATTTTGTCAGCCGGCGCGCCTTTTGTTATCAATGGCGATGAAGAATATGGGAAAGAAATGATAAAAAATGGCGAAGTAGATTTATATTATTACATTCCAAAAGATTTTTTGGAGACTAAAAAAGTGAATTTTTATCATGTTTCGGAGGGATTGGAGATTTTTAATAATGACGGGAATATTATAAAAGGATTGTTGATGCAAGATGTGGCTAGCCGAGTAGGGGATTTGAATACGCTGGTACTTACGGGGAATTATGAAGTTGTTGACAATAAATTGACAAAAGATGGTGAAGAGGCGAATGCTTTGGGTAAAGCGATTATCCCATTTTTTATTGGCATAGCATTTTTTATGTTTATTGTACTCTGTGGAAATAGATTCTTAATGACGGTAGTGGAGGAAAAGGAAAATCGGATTAGCGAGTTGGTTTTAACCTCGGTTTCGTCAAAACATTTGATTGTCGGTAAAATAATCGCAATGTTAGCGCTCGGTTTGATACAGATTGCCGCATTGATAATTCCAATTTTGATTATTGTATTTTTAAATCGTGATAATCAATTTATCAGTACGATTTTATCAATGATTGAGGTTGAGCCAGTATCGATCATTATGAGCTTATTGTTGTTTGTTTCGTCGGCGGTGTTTTACGCTGGCGCTTGTACGTTTGTAGGGTCGCTAGTGCCAACGGCGAGAGATGCGTCATCTTTTATTGGCCCGGTGATTGTTATGATGGTGTTTCCACTTTATTTTATGCAAATGTTTATGATGGCAGAGCCGAGTTTGATCGTCCAGATATTAACTTATTTCCCATTTTCGGCGCCAGTAGCTTTGATGCTTAGGAGCGGTTTTGGGACGATTACAAATTTGGAGTTTTTGATCGGTATTATTATAATGGCGATTTCGGCAGTGATTATAATAAAAATGGCCATTTTGTCTTTCCAAAAGAATGCAATAAACTTTGAAGTGGTAAAATTGAAATTCTTAAGGAAAAAAGCCAAATAAAAAAATCCCCAAACATTCAAAGTTTGGGGATTTTAGATATTAATCTTCTTCTGGGATAATAGCGAGATGAGATTCGTCGAGTTGAGACTGATCTACTTCTGATGGTGAATTCATCATAAGGTCGACACCAGAGCCATTTTTGGGGAAAGCAACAATATCGCGGATATTATCGGTGTTTTCAAGAATCATGAAGATACGGTCTAATCCAGGAGCGCAGCCGGCGTGAGGTGGCGCACCAAATTTAAAGGCATTTAGCATGCCGCCAAAACGAGATTCGACGTATTCGTTGTTGTAACCCAGAATATTGAAGACTTTGAACATTATTTCTGGATTATAATTACGGACGGCGCCTGAGCAGACTTCATAGCCATTCATAACCATATCATATTGATCGGCGATGATAGCAAGTTTGTCTGCGTCGGTTTTAGCTTCCTCAAGGACTTTTAGGCCTCCTTTTGGCATACTGAATGGATTGTGCCCGAAATCGAGTTTGTGATTCTTGTCGTCCCACTCGTAAAATGGAAAATCAACGACCCAGCAGTAAGCGACCTCTTCGGGATTTTTGAGTTTAAAATGGTCGGCGAAAGCAATTCGGAGTTGGCCTAAGACTTTATTGACTCTGACTTTTTCGTCGGCACCAAAGAAGACAGCATCGCCAATTTTGGCGTCGGTGAGCTTTTGGACGTCGGAGATTTCTTGCTCGGACATAAATTTGAGGATGGGAGATTTGGCTCCTTCTTCTGTATATAATATATAGGCAAGACCGCCAGCGCCTTCTTTTTTGGCTTTTTCGGTGAATTCATCAATTTCGCGACGAGTGAGAGAAGCGCCACCTTTGACACAAAGAGCTTTGACACAAGGGGTTTTGAAAACTTTGAATTCGGTATTTTTGAAAACTTCGGTGAGGTCGATGAGTTCCATGCCGTAGCGAAGATCGGGCTTGTCTATACCGTAAGTATTCATGGCAAAGTCATAGGGTAAGCGAGGAATTACGGAATCTTTAACAAGATATTTTTGAGCTGGTTTTGAATTTAGAACAAGTTTTTTGTGACCAAAATCGGTAGCTAGAGCAATATAGAGAGGTTCGATGGCTTGACGAACGGTTTCGCCGTCTTCGACAAAAGACATTTCCATGTCGAGTTGATAAAAATCACCATATAAACGATCAGCACGGGGGTCTTCGTCGCGAAAACATGGGGCAATTTGGAAATATTTATTAACACCGCCAACCATTAAAAGTTGTTTAAATTGTTGTGGGGCTTGAGGAAGGGCATAGAATTTACCTGGGTGCAATCTCGACGGAACAAGAAAGTCTCGAGCTCCTTCTGGGGAGGAGTTGGCGAGGATAGGTGTGGTGATTTCTGTGAAATCATGATTATACATGTATTCACGGATGAAACGGTAAAATTCGGAACGACGACTTAGGATTTTTTGCATGCTTGGACGGCGAAGGTCAAGATAACGATATTTGAGGCGAATTTCTTCGGATGATTTTTCACCATCGTCGTGAGTATTGACCGGTAAAGGTTGAGACTTATTGAGAAGTGTAAGTTCTTCTACAATTAGTTCAATTTTGCCAGTATCAATGTTTGGATTTACTAAGCTAGGATCGCGCTCTTGAACTTTGCCGGTGGCTTTAAGAACGTATTCGTCGCGAATAGTCTCAGCAAGGGCGAAGGAATCTTTTGAATTAGGAGTGATGACAAGTTGAAGTATGCCAGTGTGGTCACGGAGATCAATAAAAATGAGGCCACCGTGGTCGCGGCGGGAATTGACCCAGCCTTCAACTGTGATAGTTTTGCCTAAAAAATTTGACGATGCGTTTGCTAAAATTCTCATATCTGTTATTATACCACTTTTTTGTTTAACTTAATAGATAATCTAGTAAGGTTTGAATAGTAAAGCAACCAATAGTGGATTCATGAGAATCTTTTACGAGGAAGTAGTAGCTATTTGTGCGCTCGATTTCTTCGATGGCAAAGTTTAATGAATCGTTGACGTGGAGATAATGCACGGTTTTGTCCATGTATTTTTCGGCGCGGTCGGTTTTTTTGATTTCAAGAGTGTTTAGGGCTTCAGTGTGAATAATGCCAACAACTTTGTTGTGATTATCAACAACGGGGAAGTTGGTAAAACCAGATTTGTAAAGTTTGTCGAGCATGAGTGGACCGAGAATCTCCTTGCTATTTACAAAAACGAGGTCTTTTTGGGGGATCATGGCATCTTTGACTTTTCGTTCGTCAAAACTCATAATGGCAGAGATGCGACTACGATCTCTAGTGTTTAAAATTGTCTTAGGAGTGCGCCTAATGATGTCGATAAATTCTTCAAGAGTTTGGGGAGTGTATTTGGGTACGGGGGGTTTCTTGGGGCGATATTTTTCGAGCTTAGGATCGATAAATTTAACAATTTTTTTCATCAAACTTTCGAACATGATATAATCATTATATCATAAAGGAGTTAACATGAAGAAGTTTCAAGGTTTTTCTGCGGTTGGTGTTATTCTTGGCTTAGTTGCTATTATACTGCTTGGCGCAGGTATATTTGCGGTGATAGATGGTAATAATAGGGCAGCGGAGCTAAGAAAATATGATTTTTATTCAGTGATTGAACCAACGGCTAGTAATGGTATGATTGGTGATCATGTAAAAGGCAACCCTGATGCTCCGGTGCTGATTTTTGAGTACGCGGATTATCAGTGTCCAGCTTGTGCATCGATGAATAAACGGATTAACAAGATAGTTGAGGAGTCGGATGGAAAATTGGCTGTGGTATATAGGAATTTCTTGCTATCGTACCATCAGAATGGCACGGCGGCAGCGGCAGCAGCAGAGGCGGCTGGACTTCAGGGGTATTGGAAAGAATATGCAGATAAGTTGTTTTCGAAGCAGGCGGAATGGGAATACGCTTCGGCTTCTGAGAGAACAGAATATTTCAATAAATATTTTGTAGAAGTAACAAATGGAGAAGGGGATATTGATAAATTTAATCAGGATATTGCCAGTGAGGCGGTTTTTAAGAAAATTAGTTTTGATATGAAAATTGCTCAAAGGGCTGGGGTCGCGGGTACGCCAATGTTTTATGTTGATGGTCAATTGATCGACCTTACGAATAAACAGGGTGGGAGCGTGACGGTGAACGGAGAAGTAATTAGTTGGGATTCGGCACAGTCTGGTGATAAATTTGCAGAGTTACTAAAAAGAATTATAGAGGTTAAGACTAGATAATTTAGCTAGATAGCGTGCTAGTATCAAAAAATCCCCTTTCGGGGATTTTTGCATCGAAGTTAGATTTCGATGAACTCTTGCCATTCGGCAGGAGCGATTTTTGACTTTTGATGCTGTTTAGCACGTACGAGTCGTTTGATACGCATGTATCTGATTTTCTCCTTAGTGTTCTTCGCTCTTACGACCGGCCCACCTCGCGAAAGACTTTAGCCTGAAGTCTATTGGGAAAATATGAGCGATGGGGTATATTTTAGCAAAGATTTTAAAAATGTGCAAGCATATGCTTGGAATTGTTTTTTACAAAAAACTCTTGCAAAATATACATAAGTATAATATATATAATATTGTAAAAGGTCATACAATTTAATAAAAACAAAAAGGCTGTGTTTATGCAAAAGAAGGCATTTTTGGGTATATTTGCCCGTAGCACAAAAATCAAAATATTTAAGAGCTTAGGCTTTATGATTTTTGCTTCTATGGTATTTTCGGTTTGTGGATCTTCTCCTACCTTTGCCTCCACCCACTCCCTCTCCATGTCCACATCTGGTACAGTGAGTGTAGATGTCTCTACTACTGGTAACGGTACGGCTGTAGGACAAGACAACCTCACAATCATCTCCACTTGTCCAAATGGCTATACAGTAACCATCAAAGGTCCAAATGATACTAACCTTTATAAAGACGGCAATACAGCTAATAATGCCACTAACACTAAAATAACTCCATCTGCTGGTACTATCTCAAACCCACTCCCTATTACAGACAATACTTCAAATGGTGGAGCTAACTATCGTGGTACCTGGGGATATAGCCTTACCTCATCTACTGGTACCGGTAACTTTATTGGACTCACTAGTACTACCACTACCCTCTTTACTAAGAACACTGCATCAGGTGATGGTAATATTGCTCCTAATGGTACTAGTACTGGTACTACTGACACTATCCCCATCTACTATGGTGTTTCTACCACATTAGACCAAGCTCCAGGCTTATATACTATGTCTAGTACTAACAATAGTAATGGTGCTATCACTTACTTCATCACTACCCCTGAGTCTTGTACTTCCTACACCGTAGCTTATAACCCTACATCTACAGCAAATAGTACTACCCTAACTGGTACTGGTACTATGCCTAACCAAACCATAAGTGAAGACACTGCTACTAACCTAAACACTAATACCTTCACTGCTCCTACTGGATACTCCTTTAATGGTTGGAATACTAAACAAGATGGTACTGGTACCCACTATGCTAATAATGCCAGTGTGACTAATCTCATCCCAGCTGGACAGACTATCACTTTGTACGCTGAATGGTCTCCTAATTCTTATACTTGTACTAAAAGATACAGACTCCAGAATGCTGACGGTACCTTCCCAGACACTTATACATCAGACACTACTGAACAAGTCCCATATAATACCACTTGTACTTATACTAAGTCTGTAACTAACTACAAAGGTACTTCTGATGGTGCTAATAACTCAGCTGGTAGTACAGACCATAAGATGGACAGTACTAATGGTATTACACTAAGTCTAGATTTATATAGGAATACTTATAATTTAATAATTGATGAAGAACTTAATACTAGTGCCTTTAGTGTAAAAGCAAATAGTACTAGTGGCACTTCCATTGCTTGTTCTCTTGGGTACTATTCTGCCGGGATTAGGTATACTTGTTCTAACCTAATCTATGGCGCTAACTATTACTTATATCCAACCTATAATACAGGTTATGAGTTTAATAGCTACCAAAAGACCGATTCTGCTACTGGCTCCTACTTAAGCTCTACTAGCAATGTTAATGCCTATTATACAGTGGGTGCAGGGAATGGTGCGATAAAGATGACCGGCAAGAGAAGCACCTATAATCTCGTTATCACTGCAGATAGCTATACTACTGCCTTTAGTGTAAGAGCTGGTAGCACTAGTGGTACTTCTACATCCTGTTCTAAATCCAGTAATACCTTCACTTGTTCTAGCTTAACTTATGGCACTAGCTACTACCTATATCCTACCTTCGCTAGTGGATATGAATTTAACAGCTATCAAAAGACTGATTCTGCCACTAATGCACAACTTGGCTCCACCAGTAGCGTCAATACCTACTACAAAATGGGTGCGGGCAATGGTGCAATAACGATGACGAGTAAGATGAGCATAATAGCCTTCCAAAATGCTACTAGTGCAGATTGTGGTAAATTCATGTATGACAATCGTGGAACTGATACATACAAGAGTATTATTTACACTACTGCCACCATTAATGGTCTTTGTTGGATGACTAGAAATCTAGATCTTCCTGGTGGTACAACCTTAACTAGCTCAGATTCCAACGTCGCTTCTGATTATACTCTTCCAGCTTCTAGCACTAGTGGATTTACCAGTGATTCTACTGCCTACGTCTACAATAGCAATAGCACTACATGTGGTAATGGCCAACCCTGCTATTCCTACTATTCCTACAAAGCCGCTACTGCTGGCACTAATCCATCTGGTGGAGCAGCCATAAGTGATATCTGCCCTAAAGGTTGGAGACTTCCTACCCTAGCAGAATACATCACTCTTAGAAACACTTATACTACTGGTGCGACTCTTACTGCAGCCCCATTCTATGGCGTTTACGCTGGTTACCGCGGCGATGGCTGGCTCAGTACTGGTGGCTCGAATGGGTACTATTGGTCTAGTACGGCTGACGGGTCGGACGCTGTCGTTCTGGTCTTCTATTCTGGTGGAGGCCCCCTTAATGACGGAAGCACCAATACGAACTTTGTGGAAAAGAGAGATGGCTACTCGGTGCGTTGCGTCGCTAAATCCTAGCTGTTTGTTTTTCTCAGAACTCCGCCGAATCCGCTAAGTTAAGATTTTTTGTGAAAGACAAAGGGAATGTGGCTAAGTGGACTTAAAGTGATATAATAATAGTATGAAAAAGCGTGGGCGTTTTAAGTTTAAGATTAGGACTTGGCAGCTGTGCTTATTTTTGGTGCCTTTACTAGTGGCGGATGCGATGCTTTTGAGAGCGGGTCATATAAAGATGACGGAGCTAAGGGATGCGGTGCTTATGGCGGATGAAGCGGAAGATGACGACGCGCTTGCACAAGCATTGGCGGAGCTAAAAGATTTTGTTTTTTCGAACGTTGTGATAAATATAGTGGAAGAAAACGGTGTACAAAAAGTAACTTTTGGGACGGGGCCGTTTTATTTGGAGCATCAATACATTAGGGCGGCAAATGCGGCCCTAAAAGAGGCAGAAGAGGGCTTGACGTCCGATACTAATCCGCATGGAAATATTTATGCGGCGGCTTCGGCGGTGTGCCAGCCTCAGGCGATTGCGAATGGGTGGGGGTGGAATGACGCAAATTATATTAATTGCATGATGACCGAAATCAATAAATATCCGTCGGCGGATGAAATACAAGACCAGATGGTGGCGAATTTGCCTTCGACAGAACTATATCGCAAAAATTATGCATCGCCGATTTGGGCGCCGACGCTAACTGGTTTTATGTTGCTATTGACGGTATTGGTTATTGTTGTAATTTTTATCAAATTAATAGTTTGGGTAGTATTGAGGTTATCTCTGTTATTTATCTAAAACCTCTAAAAACCTCTTGACAACTAGGGCGTGGGGTCATAAGATAAGGGTATACTAACTTAAGGAGGAAAGCTCAATGGCTTACGAACATACCAATGGCAAGGGAGTAAAGTACTACTTGCATAAATCTGAAGTTACTCTTCGCGGTGGCAAACCACAGACAATTTACTTCTTCACCAAGGATGAAAAGGGCGGTAAAGGCACGCCATGTGATCTTCCTGCAGATCGTATGGTTTGTGAGAATCCACGCAACGGGTTCTTGACTCTCAAGAAGAAATAATTAGGGTATAAGAAAAAGTGTTGTAGTTTTTACAACACTTTTTTGTTGCTTAGATGGTGGGGGTACTTGGACTTTGCCTGCCTACGGCAGGCAATTCGGCGGGCGTCATCTCGGTTAATCTAAAACAAGTTTTAGATTAACGCTCGTCTCCTACGCCGAGCGAACTTCGTTCTCGTCCAAGTACCTATTAGCAATAAAATAAATCCCTAAAGGGATTTCTTTTATTGCTGGTGGGGGTACTTGGACTCGAACCAAGGACACTGCGTGTATAAGACGCATGCTCTGACCAACTGAGCTATACCCCCGCTACCCTATTTTACCACAAAATGTTATAATGGTAAGCATGAGCGGGGTAAAAACGAAGATTAGGCAACTAAAATATAAGTTGCGGCATGATTTCTTCACGATGGAAAATGTGGTATTGTTTTTGGCTATTATTTTGTGCTTGGTTTGGACGTATCAATCGATTTTGGCGATGTCTAGAAACTGGGAACTTTCGGAGAGATTAACCGCGGAAAAGAGGACTTTAGAACTTCTGGAAGTAGAAGTAGAAATGGCGGAGCTTGAAAATGCATATTACAATACAGACGAATATCAAGAACTAATGGCGCGAAGGTATCTAGATAAAAAAATGCCGGGTGAAAAAATGGTGGTGATGCCAGAAAATTCTGAGAAAGCAAAGAATAAATATCAAAAGGCAGTAAACAAAGAACAAGAAAAAACATATTCAAATTTTGAAAAATGGATGTCATATTTGTTTCCAAGTTATTAAGATCACTTAGTTTTGAATAGTGAAGTTCTTATGCTATAATGAGTATATGAGGGATTTGAAATCCGGCTTTACTTTGGTGGAGGTGACACTGTTTTTGGCGGTGACGGCATTATTGTTTTTTGGTGTGACATTGGGGGTGAGGGGGTCGATCTTCCAACAAAGATATAATGATTCGGTGCAGAGTTTTGCTGAGTTTTTGAGAAACGTTTATTCTGAGGCGGCCAATGTGGAACATACTGGGGTCGGAAGGTCTGACCAGGCTATTTATGGAAAATTGGTAACATTCGGTGAGTCTTATGATCTTTTTGGGAACAAAATAGAGAGTGATGTGAATAAAGTTTTTTCCTATACGGTTGTCGGAGCGATAGGCGAGATTGGGACTGGTTCTGCAATTAATGCCTTGAAAGATTTAGGAATAAATGTGGCTGTTAAGAAAAGCTCAGCTTATGAGTTGGCTGGTATTCCACAGGAATATACACCAAAATGGGGAGCTGGAATTCAAACTACTGCGGCTTATTCGGCTGGGTATAGTAAATTTACGGGAACACTTTTGGTGGTGCGACATCCAAAATCTGGCACGATGTACACATATTTTTATGATAAAGTAATAGAAGTAAATGGAACAATGAAAAGCGGTAGCGCGTCGGCTAAAAGTAGCTTGCTGACGAGCAAATTGGCGAGTTTTGGAACAAAGGAGATAGATATTTGTATTAATCCGCTAGGCAATGCAAAAAGTGATAGTAGGCGGGATATTCGGTTAATCAAAAACGCAAGAAATGCTTCAAGTGTGGAAATAATAAATCAGGATAGCACGGAGAATAGATGTAAATGAAAAAAACGAAAAAATTTAATGGATTTACGCTAGTGGAGCTGTCGTTGTCTTTGGTTTTTATTGCGACACTTTCGCTTATTATTACGCTAATTATTAATAATACAATATCTTCATATCGTCGTGGGTTGGTGCTAAAACAAATCAATACGGTCGGTATGGCAATAGTGGATGATATGCGTGCAGCAGTGCAGGGGTCTTCCACTAAAGCGGTGACAAGCGATTGTAATACGGTTTTTGATAATGCTGATCAAATTGCCAAATGTGAAGAAGAGGGCGGGAAAGGATTTGTGGCTGTAAGTAAGTCAGCGTCTAAGGTTGAGATTGGTGCTGGTAAGACGATTACGAATGTACCAATGATAGGGGCTTTTTGTACGGGTACATATTCATACATTTGGAATTCAGGATATTTTTTCACTAATGATAACGGATATCCAAAGATAGAAGGTGTCAGCAAGGCGAAGTTTGTATATGGCTCTGGTAGTGGTAATACTATAGAAAACTTTAGACTGCTAAAAGTTTACGATAACGACCGGGCGGTTTGTGTTACGGCGAGTAAGAACGGTCTTGATAACAATACCTTTGATATTAGAAGTTACGGGAACATAGTAAGCGAAGAGCCATTTGATTTGTTAAAATCAAATGACGTTGGGCTGGCCTTATATGATTTGACGGCATCAGCTCCGGCAGATAGTTCGGCTTCGAATAGTTTATTTTATGCGGTTTCATTTATACTTGGTACGGCGCAGGGAGGGATAAATATCTCATCGTCTGGTAATTTTTGTGCAACACCAAATGACTATGGGAGTCAAAGTTTTGATTATTGTGCAATAAATAAATTTAATTTTGCCGCGCGGGCAACAGGAGAATAGGACATGATGAAAAAAGCCAGAAATAAATTTAGAAAAGGTGCAGCGTCGTTTTATGTGGTGGCTTTTTCGACATTGATTTTGATTATTATCGCTACGAGTTTTGCAGCCATTATTATATCGGAAGCCACAAGGACAATGAATGACGACTTAGCTCAGTCGGCATATGATTCGGCGCTTGCGGGAATTGAAGATGCGAAAATAGCTTTTTATAACTATCAATCTTGTAAAGAACAAGGGGTTTCGGCGGTAAGACCAAATGGCGTTTCGCCTTTGAGCTGTGCGGAAATTGTTTGGTACATGGAAAATCCAGACTGTGATATGGTGGCACATATTTTGGGCAGGATTGGCGAGCTTGAGAGTGGTGAGGCAAGTGGTGGGGTTTTGATTCAGGAGACAACAAAAGGCGATAATATGATGCAGCAAGCTTATACTTGTGTAAAAATAAACACCAAGCTTAGCGATTATCGTTCGTCATTGTCTGAAGAAAATCCAACTAGGGCGGTAAGGGTAAAACTAGCAAATACGGTAGCGAATAATATTAAGAAAGTTAAAATAAGTTGGTATTCAAGCGCCGATGGATCGGACCTTGCATTTACTAATACTAATGCGTCGGCTACGAAAGTCCAATTTCCGACGTTAAGAAGTGCCAAAGCAGCGACTCCGCCGACTATAGCGGTTGGATTAGTGCAGACTACTAATACTTTTAATTTGTCTGATTTTGATAAAGTAAAGAATGGGGCTACGAACCGCGGTACAGTATTTCTAGTTCCGACAGATAGTTCGACCATGGCAAGTAAAAGTCTTGCGGATAATTATATAGGGACTTATGTCAATGGTGAAAATGTCTTGACGAGCGCTCAAGTAAGTAAGTCTAACGACCGTTCAGTAAAAAATTTACCCTATGTTGTATATTGCCCGAGGGACCTTACGAGTGAATTTGCTTGTTCTTTAACTATGGATTTGCCGGATGCGATTGGCGGAGCTAGAAGTGACGAAACTTTTATGTTGGTGATGTCGATCCCTTATGGTCAGCCAAATACAGATTTTGCGATGGAATTTTTCTGTGGTAATAATAGCTCTTGCGGTGCGATGACGATTGATGGTAGCCCGGTGGCTTCTGGTCAAGCTGTGCTTGAGGGGGTACAAGTGAATATAGACTCTACGGGGCGGGCTAATAGTTTCTATCGAAGGGTCGAGGCGAGGTTGGATTCGGCAGATACCTATTTTCCATACCCGCTTTATGCAGTGGAACTTCTAGATAATACTCTTGGCAAAAATTTGCTTGAAAAAAATATGACCGTGACGACTGAGTATAGCAAGAATGAGTATCCGGCAAATTTGAATAGCCTTCTGGCGGAGTAGAGTTCGTTGTTGCATTGAAATGATAAAGGTATAAGTTAGGTGGTTGAAACAGAGGCGACGGGTAGATAAAATAAGAATTGCTTGACAAAAAATAGTCTTTGGTGTATAATGAAAAGAGTGTTAGTAGTTAGCACTAGTATTTGCGATGTCGTGGGGTAGAGCAGCCTGGTAGCTCGTTTGGCTCATAACCAAAAGGTCGCTGGTTCAAATCCAGCCCCCGCAACCAAGTTAAAAAACAGCTTTTAGTTCAACTTGAGTTACCCCCCTAACTCAAGTTGAACTGAGGGCTGTTATTTTTTGGCAAGAAGTTTTTTGGCGGCAAGTTTGATGGCGTAGTTGAAATGATTGATTGAGTGAGGAGCACTGGCAATTTCGATAGCAGTGAGATTGTGACGTATGGCAAGAGAAAGTTCTGAAGCAAGGAGTTCTGCGTGAGGGGCAACTATGCAGGCGCCAATGATGTGGTTGGTCTTGTCGGAAATAAGTTTCACAAAACCATATGGTGAAGCGTAGATTTTGCTGGCAAATATTTCGGTGAATGGAATGAGGGCGGTTTTGAATTTGCGATCACGACGGGTGAGGTCGTCTTCGTTTAGACCGATAGTGATTACGGCAGGAGAGGTGTTGGTAGTGCGGAAGAATCCATTGTAATTGGCGGGATTTTTGGTTTTGTTGATGAGGTTTGATGCAAGTAGAGTGCCTTCGTAATCGGCGATTTCGGTGGAAGATTCTTTGCCAAGACAATCACCAATGGCGTAGATATTTTTGGTGGAAGTTTCAAAATAGCGGTTTGTAGTGATGCCGGAATTTTTATATTTGACGCCGGCGTTTTCGAGACCATATTCGAGAGATGGTTGGCTGCCGGTGGCGAGTACAACGCAATCGGTGCGAATCATTTTTTCGGTGCGGTTATTTATGAAAATAACTTGTTTGATGGGGGTGTTTTGCTCAAGGGCGACGACTTTGGAATTTGGAAGAATCATGATGCCAAGCTCGCGGGTGAAATAGTTAGTGATGGCTTCGCTGGCTTCTTTGTCTTCGCGAGGAAGAATACGAGATGAAGACTCTAGTATGATGACTTTGACGCCGAGTTCGGCGTAATAGGAAGCAATTTCGCAGCCTGTGGAGCCGCCGCCGACTACGACAACGACTTTAGGGAGTCGATGCGCCTTGATGGCGGTTTCGGGGGTGAGATAGTTGACTGTTTCGGTGCCAGAAATTCCGAGGGTCTTTAGTTTTGAGCCGGTAGCGATGATGAAAGCTTTGGCAGTGTATTTTTGGCTACCTACGGCGATAGTGTTTGAATCGAGAAAATTAGCATAGCCATGAATACAAGTAACGCCGGCGGATTTGAAGACATTTTGGTTATTGCCGCCACATTCGAGGATGGTTTTTAGTTGATGGGAGACGGCAGTCGGGAGACTAAAAGTAAAATCTTGGTTTTTGAATTCGGGAAGTGAAAGGAATTTTCTATAAGTGTGAGAAAAATCTAAGGCAACGTCGTAGGGGATGTTGCGAGTGTTAATATTGGAACCGCCAAAAAAGCGGCCTTCGACGATGGCGACATGTCTTTTGGCTTTGGCGAGGTTGGTGGCGGCGGCAGACCCAGCTGGGCCGCTACCGATAACTATATAATCAAAATTGTATTTCTTTCCCATTTTATATTATTTTATCACGATTTTTATAAACATAAGCTAAATCGGCATGATATTTTTTAAGTTCTTTATAAACCGACCTTTTGAGATCATTTTCGGTAATGAGAGATTTGTCTGAAAGTGTTTTTTGGACACTTTTGCAGGTAGCATCAATAAAAGATTCGGCTGCTCCAGCTGGAATACCAAGTGCGCGTGCATCGATTTTTAGTTCTTGACGGAGAGCTTTTTCGTTGAATGGTTCTGCTAGGCTAGTTTTCATTAAGCGATAATCCCTAAATTAATAAGTAAAATTGCGAGCAAAAAGTAGAGAGAGCAAAGAAAAAAACGCAAGAAAGAGCGGTTTTTGAGGCGAAATTTTAAAAAATCGGCGAGAGTGTGTCCAGTTTTGAAGAAGATACGGATGGCAAAAAGAGGAAGAACCGTGATTAGAGCATAGAGAATAATAAAACCAGCGCAAGAAAAAGGGGAGAGGCTGATATTTAATGCGGTGACAGTACAAAAACAGAAGAGGGGTAAATTAAAAGGTAACTCGGGCAGATTGGAAACTAGACCGAAAACAAAAGCGTCTGAACGTTTTTTGATGAATTTTGGTTTAGCGATGATTTTGGTGGCGATTTTCCTGGGAATAAAAAATTGCCCATTTTTTTGGATATAGAAACAGAGAGCAACGATACCAAGAGCAAAAAAGATGCCAGTAAATATCCAAAGAAGAATTGGGTTTTTGAAAGTAATAATAGAAACAGGTAATGCGGAGATAATCATAAAAGTAAGAAAAAAGATAAAGACGGTTATGGTCTCTGCGCCGAGAATAAAAAAGAGGCTGAGGTCGTCGGTTTTCTTGCGGGAATATTTACCGGAAGCGTAATGCAAAAAATTAGCAAAAATACTAGGGTTAAGCATCAGAAAAAGCGAAATAATCATAGACAGAATTATAATTCCCAAAGAGGCGAAAATACTCATGCTTTGATTATAACACAAAGGGGGTTGCATTTCTACTAAGAGCATGTTAGTTTGGCGTCATGAAAAAAATTTCGAGAATTTTGGCGGTGATGTTGGGGGCGAGTTTTATGATGGTTTTTGTGTTTTTTGGTCAGGTTTTTGCTGAGGCTTCGGCTGAAGATTTGGCTGAGGCTTCGGCTGAAGATTTGGTTGGGGCTTCGACCGAAGTTCTAGAAGATGATAGCCAAATTCCAGAATTATACATTAGAGCTGTTAACCCTGGATATATCGTGGAGGGAAAAAATAATGTCGGAGAAATGATTGAGATTGTCCGAAAAAAATCCGACGAACCGATTTTGCTCGCTGGAGCCACTGTAGGCTATACTAATTCAAGCGGGAATAGAACAGTTTTGTTTGAATTTCCCGAGAACAGTTGGATGACTGGCGAGAGTATCCTCCTTCGCTTAGCCAGCTCGCCGATGAGTGAGCTGGCAAACGTGAATTATACAAAGACACTGGCTTTTAAGGCGGGAATAGATTTGAGTGTGAATGGTGAAGTGGTGGATAAAGTTTGTTGGACAGGAAAGAATGATTGTTATGAGGAATTTAAGTCGAGCAATCCGACAACTTTGGTGCGAAACTTAAAAACAGGAGATTTTGAACACGTACTTGAATATGTACCCAAATATGAGGTAGCGGCATACAGGGTGGAAAAGGACGAGGAAAAGGAAGTTGCAAGCCAATGTAAGGGGTTAATTTTTTCGGAAATTTTGAGTTATTATGAAAGTTTGCAATCAGAGCAGTTTATTGAACTATACAATACTTCGGCGGAGCAAATTTTGTTAGACGGATGTAAAATTAGCTATAAAAACAAAACGTATGATTTAACCGGTGTAGTGCGAGCAGAAGAATATTATAAATATTTGCCGGCGTTTAGTTTGACGAAAAACCCAACCAATGCTGGAATTTTGGAGATAATCGATACGGATGGAACGGTGGTTGATGAATTAAGCTATCCTAATGGGCAGAGAAAAGGGACTTCTTATGCTTTGGTAGGATATAATGAGGCGGGTGTGGAAGTTTGGCGGACAACTTATGCTCCGACTCCAGGAGAAGCGAATAATTATCAAGAATTTAAGACTTGCGAACAAGGTAAAGTAATAAATGAGGCGACGGGTAATTGTGTAAAAATTACAAGTGTGGCTGAAAAAATTTGTCCAGAGGGGCAGTATTTGAATATTTTGACTGGAAGGTGCCGACAAAATGAAGTAGCTTCGGAAAAAACTTGTAAGGAAGGGTATTATTTGAATCCTGAGACTGGGCGATGTCGGAAAATTCAAGAGAACAATGGAACTGATTATAGCGTGGCACCAGAAACTTTTGAAGAAAAATCCTCATTTGTGGCTTTATATATAATTATTGGAGTTATATTGTTGGGGCTAGGGTATTTAATATATGAATTTAGGCAAGAGATTCTAAAGCTTTGGCGTAAAGTTTTTCGACGATCTCGTTAAAAACATCATCGCGGGGTTGATTGCCGTTAACTTTAACAAGTAGATTAAGGTTTTCGTAATGCAAAATTACAGGGAGAGTTTTTTCGCGAAATTCTTGAAGTCTAGTAGAAAAAATTTCGGGATTTTTGTCATCTTCGCGGTCGCCGCGGTCATTTAGAGTTTTGGCGGCCTCAAAACGCCTTTTGGCGTCAGTTTCGGAAATGTTAAGCAAGATAGTGGCTTTGATTTCGTGGCCGGCGCCAGCAGCAACGGACATAACTTGGTTTTCCTCGCCAGACCAGCGACCGATAGAAGAGAGAATAAGGGGATATTTGAAAAGGTCGCGGCGTTCTAGATAAGGCAAAACCCATTCATAAAAAACGTTGGTGGGAATAAGGGCGCCTTTGGCGGAGTAATTTTGTTTGGTTTCTGCTTCCATGGCGCGGATAATCATGCCAGAGGATAAGAATTTGGCGTTTAGGGCTTCGGCAAGACGAATACCTTGAGTGTCTTTGCCTGACATAGGTAATCCAAAGATATTGATTGAGCCGGTGCCAAGCCAGGTTTTGATAGTTTCGAGTTTTGCTTCCATACTAGTATTATAGCATGTTCTTAAGGAATGACATCTCGAAGATTGGCACTCTTTACTTTTTAGTGCTAATTTTATATAATAAAGTTATGAAAATTACTCAACGTCAGAAGGAAATTCTTTGTCAGATCATCGAAGAATATGCTGAGACGGCTTCGCCGGTGGGGAGCGTGACACTCGCAAAATTATTTGGGGTTTCTTCTGCTACAATACGTGCAGAGATGGCACGTCTTGAGACCTTAGGGTTAATTGCTCAGCCACATACTTCGGCGGGGAGAGTGCCGACGGATGCTGGATATAGATTTTATGTAAATGGTCTTAGTGGTGAGTTTGACGAGGACAATGTTTCGGGTTATGTGACTGAGATTCCAGAGATGCGAACCCCTGAAGATGGTACCTTGAGGCGTGGTATGCATGCGCTAGAAGTGAGGGTTAGTTCGCAGTCAAGAGCAGATGCGGCGATTCGAGGAGCGGTGGATGCTTTGGTGGAGTTAACGGGAAATTTGGGACTTGCAACGATAGGCGAGCAACTTTATCTTGCGGGGATATCGCGACTTTTTACACAGCCTGAATTTGGTGATACTAGGAGAGTCCAGTCGGTGGCTAAATTATTAGATAATTTGGAGCCATGGCTTAGGGAGGCGGCACCGGGTGAGGCTTTGAACATTTTTATCGGCCAAGAAAATCCAATTGGTAGGAATTCGGAGGTATCGCTGATCATTTCGAAGTTTCGTTCGCCGTTTTCGGACAGAAGTTACATCGGAGTGCTAGGGCCAACGAGGCAGAATTATTCAAGAGTAATGTCGCTGGTCCGACATGCCGGTAATATGTTAGAAGAAATTTTGGAGGATTAAAATGAAAGAAAAAAAGATCGATAAAGAGATTGACGAAAGGATTGTAGAGCTCACTAATGATTTACAGAGAACGCGAGCGGATTTTGAAAATTATCGTAAGCAGGTAGAAAATCAGAAGGAGAATGAGAAAAAGGCAACTCGACTAGCCACGGTGTATAAAGTGTTGCCTTTGCTTGATGATTTAGATCGAGCAATCGGCGCTTATGCGGAACTAAAACCGTTGGAAAAATCACTGGCTAAGACCTTAGAGAGCTTGGAACTTAAAAAAATTGATTCTAGCGTAGGCGTGGAATTTAACCCAGATTTGTTTGAAGCGGTGATGGTAGAAGGGGATGGTGAAAAAGAAGTGGTAGCAGAGACACTCCGACCAGGGTATTATTATGGCGGCGAGGTACTAAGACCAGCGATGGTAAAAGTAAAGCGGGGTTAGGGGTTTTGTGGGGGGGATTGTTACTTTAGCACGAGAAAACTTCAATTTTATGAAGCATAATCTTCTTGTGTTTTAAACATAATTGCTATATTATATATAATATAAAAGCTGTAATAGGCCAATGGTTTAACATGCACTAAAGGCATTCTAAGGAGGAATAAAAAATAATGCAAAAAGGATTATTTAAAATAAGACCATTTTCTGGAGTGGCTCCTAATATATATATATATATATATATATATATGTAGCTCTTTCTTCCATTCTTTTTCTAATCCTTTTTCCAACTAACACCTTTGCCGCAGAAACCGTATCTCTCTCAGTTAGCAGTAACACTGTTAATCTAGATATCTCTTCAGCTAACTTAAATGGTACCTTTAAGAAATCCTCACCTATTACCATCTCAGCTGCTACTTCTAACCTCACAGGATACACTCTAAGCATTGCTGCTACTAATGCTACTAACTCTAATAAACTAGTCCATACTTCAGATCATACCTCAACTCTTAATTCTATTACTAGTGCTACCACTGAAGCTACCTACTCAGCTCTAAATAACACTAACTATAATAATACCTTTGGCTATCTACCATCTAAATACGCTTCTAGCCCTAACACAGATTTCCGCCCAGCCCCTTCTGTTACTGGTGACATCCTAGAAAGAACTACTACACCTAACACTACTACCAATAACTACACTCTAGCTATTGGTGCTAGGATTGATAGTACCACTAAAGTAGGTAGTTATGCTAACACTTATATAGTCAGACTCATCGCTAACACCATTCCTTATTCCATTACCTATAATGATAATGTAGTTTCTAATATGCCAGTAGATGTAGTAGGTAATGCTTCTTCCACTACTGTACCTATCTCATCCACTATCCCTACAAGAGCAGGATATATCTTCAAAGGCTGGTGCAGTACTGTCCCCACCGAGGGCGGTTCGTTCTGTCCTGGTACTACCTACCAACCAGCCAGCAACTATAACTTAACCAGCCAAAGTAATGACTTAACCCTCTATGCTATGTGGGGAGGCTCCTTTGACCAAGCTTACAGTAATGCAGGTAAAACCAAAGTCACAGTAGGTAGTAACTCCTACTACACTCTCCAAGACATGAACCAAGAGATCTGTAATGCCGTGAGCCAAGATGAAACCACCTTAGTTGTAGATACAAGAGACAACCAACTCTACCACATTGGCAAACTAAAAGACAACCATTGCTGGACCCTAGATAACCTAGCTCTAGATCTCATTAACACAGACATTACTAACTTAAAAGGCAAGACTAATGCCAGCGATATTGCTCTAGAATACTTAAAAGGCATTAGAACTGGTACTACAACTGACCAATATCCTACGGCAGGAGTAGGTACCTTTACCAGTATTAGTGAATATTCTATTCCACGAATCAGCCTGGCCGATAAAGACGTAGTCCCACAAGGTAGTGATCCGCTAGCCAGTGAAGCCTTAGCTAATAATTGGAAAGTAGGCGGTTATTATAATTACTGTGCTGCCAGCGCTGGTACTTACTGCTGGGGGAATGGCACAAATCCTGCTGGTAGTCCAACTACTGATCCTAACTCGGGCACTCTACTAGACGTCCAAGAAGACATTTGTCCACTAGGTTGGCGAATGCCTACCAGTGCCGCAGACGGTGAATACCAAGCCCTTTACTCAGCCTATTCCAGTGACTACACCGATTTCCGCAGGGTCTTATCTACCCCTCTCTCAGGTTACTACGGCAATGGTTCGGCTCGCGCTCAGAGTGAAGCCGGCTTCTTTTGGACCTCTACTTGGGCCAATACCTCCATCATGAAGAACCTCCTCATAAATACTAGTAATATCACCCCTGGCGCCGGCAACTCCCGGAACATCGGATATAGCGTACGTTGTATAGTTAAGTAGTTTCTTATTCTTCCTTGCACGGTGATATTTTTACCGCCGCCTACCCTAGCTGCGCCAGGAATGATGATTTTACTTTTTCGTATAGGAGTGATAAACTTAAAGAATAAGTTAAAAGGATAAATTATGGCTGAATATAAATTAACTTTAGAAAAGCGTGAATTAACTGGTAAAAAAGCAAAAACACTTAGGAATAAAGGGTTTATCCCTTCGGTAGTTTATGGTGGTAAAGAACCGGCTTTGATGGCATCAGAATATGTAGCAACTGAAAAAGTTTTGGCAAAAGCTGGTTATCATTCACCGATTGATCTTGACATGGCCGGCAAGAAACAGCTTGCAATTGTGAAGAACGTACAAACTAACCCAGTTTCTCGTAAGATTATCAATGTTGAATTTCAAGCGATTTCGGCAAAAGAGGTAGTTGAAGCAACAACGCCAATAGTCGTTGTAAATTTCGAAGCTTCAGAAGCGTCGAAAACTTATCATTTTGCTTTGACTCAAGCAATTGAAGAACTCGCAATAAAAGCAAAACCAGCAGATTTGCCAAAGGGTCTCGAAATCGATGCTTCAGCATTAAAAGAAGTTGAAGACAAATTGACCATTGCGGATATTAAGCTCCCTGATGGTGTTGAATTTGTCGATAAAGAGCTTGATCCTGAGCAGGTAGTAGTATCACTTTATGATCCAGCTCTTGAGGCTGAGAAGCGTGAAGCTGAAGCAGAAGAGCCTGCAGTTGAAGCTGCCGATGTTCCAGCAGATAATGGCACTAAGCCTGAAGCTGAAGCTGAAAAAGCCGAATAATTATAAGATTTCAGTGTTAGCGATAAGCCTGTCAAGAAAAGCTTGGCGGGCTTTTTCGCTGTTGTCTGAATTACCAGCCCAGGCATAGAGGGCGGGATCTTGCAAAGCGCGAGCAAAAGAGAAGGTAACTGGCCAAGGGAAAGGGCCGTTCTTGACGATTTCGGCGAGGTTTTCGGTAGCTTGTTCCTCTGTCTGTCCGCCAGAAAGAAAGACGACACCAGCGAGGTCTGCAGGAACGTGGTTTTTTAAGACTTCGGCGGTAGTTTGACCAACAACTTCGGGGGTAGATTGCTCTGGCCATTTTTTGCCAGCTAAAACCATGTTGGTTTTGAGGATACAGGCCTTCAGATTAACTTGTTTTTCTTTGAGATTTTCAAAAAGTACATCTAGAATATGGCTGGTAACTTCGGCGGATTTTTCGATTGGGTAATTACCATCGTAGACGACTTCTGGTTCGACAATGGGGACAATGTTAGCGGATTGACAGATAGAGGCATAATCGGCTAGGATACGACAGTTTTCGGTAATGGCGGTATCGGTGGGGGTGAGGAGTTCGCCATCGTTAGTGAGGGTGATATTGAAGGCGGCGCGCCATTTGGCAAAGCGTAGGCCCATTTGATAGTATTCTTCGAGGCGAGATTTCAAGTTATCTAGACCTTTGGTGTAAGTCTCAATAGTGTCTGCTGGAAGGTTGGGATAGATTTCGTTTAGTGGGGCAAGGCCTTTATCAACCTTGATACCTGGAATAATGCATTTACTGGTAAGGTATTCGACGACGTTTTGGCCGTCATTAGTGGTTCCTCGGGCAGTTTCGTCAAAAAGAATAATACCACTTAGATATTTTTCGATTCCGGGGGTAGAGAAGAAGAGATTACGATAATATTGGCGATTATCGTAGGTGTCTTCGATGTCTAGTTGGGCGAACTTCTTTTTGATAGAGCCACCAGATTCGTCGGCGGCAAGGATGCCCTTTTTGTTAATCATGAGGCTGGCAGAGATGAGTTCTAAATTATCTAGATTGCTATCGGAATTGTAGGTGTTAGCGATTTCTTTGAGTTCGTCAAGAGAAAGGGCAGTGTTTATTTTGGCATTTTCGGAATTGGCGCGAGCGATCTTGAGGCTTTCTTCGACTGAGAACCCAAGAACAAAGCTGCCGAGTATTGTGGCGGATAGGATAGAATAAGCCGAAAGATGAGTGAGAGTATCAATATTTTCGATAATGATAGGCTCAGTAATATCGAGATAGGAGATTTGACTATCAGAAAGGTGGATGATTTTTTCGGCGGGCAGGGATGCGATTTGGGATACAAAATCAGATGTAGCAAGCGCGTAAGAGTTTTCCGACTGACCCCTGTTATTTTCGAGAAAAATTAAATCGGCTTTTGACAGAAGCGGGGTGAGAGATTCGCTACTATTAGGATGGACATAGAGGACTAATTTGGTGTTTTGAGAAAGTTCAAGATAGGCCTGGATTTTCTTGACGGAGTCAGGATTAAGATTGGCCGAGCGGTCAATAAAGAGATAATCGATGGCTTCGGCGGGAGATTGGAAGGCGGTCTCTTCGGACTGACTAGGTGTAAAATAAGTAACTTGGTTGTTTGCTACCAGGATATAGCGATAAGTGGAGGGGGGAGTCTTAAGGGAAGGTTGTTCGGTAGAAAAATCAAGATTGGAACCAGAAATGGTGGCGGTGAGCCCCATTTTTTGTAAAACTTCAAGAGAGACGGCGGAGCCACCGAAACTGCTGTTGCGATTAAAAAAGTGATGTTTGCTAGCATTAAAACTAAGGTTTAGCCATTCGGTGCCATCGCGGTCGGTTTCGAGAAATTCGGAGCGTGTGTCGAGGTTGAGATAAATATCTTTGGTAATGTTGCCCACCACTACGATACTCATAGTACTCCTAAGATACCTTTCAAGGCAAAAGCGGTGTCTTCGTGGTTTCTAACGGTGATAGTGTCGATGCCCATTTCGATAATAGGATAATCGTTACCACCAGGTTGAGTCATGTCGCCAAAGTAAAGGACGTCTTCCTTCTTAGCGCCTAGCTCCTCTAGGAGATGTTTCATACCGAAAGCTTTATTCATTCCTGGGGTGATGGCGTTGATTGAGGTAGTGCCACCAATTTCATAGTCAAATTCGGGAGCAAGCTCTTTGCAGCGAGCGACGATTTTTTCGCGTTTTTTACAATCGGGGTCCCAAGCGTATTTTTCTTCTGTGCCAGCATGCTGACCGAGGGCAGAAAAAGTAACTTGAGAGAGGCGGTTTTCGATGATTTCGTCGCCAGGTTTTAATTTATCTTCTTCCCAGAAGTTTAACTCTCTAGCGGCCTGCTCAATGGTCTGGCTGATTTTTGTAACTTGTTCATCGGTTAATGGGTAATTATAAACCTGTTTCCAGTCGCCATTTTCGTAACGGTAATATTGGGTGCCTTGAGCAACAAAGAGGTGAAGGTGCGAGAGTTGCTCTGGAGTAGGGTTCTTAAGGCGGTTGACGATTTGAATTAAGAATTGATCGAATTTTTGGCCGGAAATCGGGCAGATTTCGAAATGATCAAGACATTTGACAAGTAAATCGGCGATTTCGTCATTGATTGGAGTTTTTGCAATATTTAAAGTTTGGTCAATATCAAAAGCTAAAATTCTTTTCATGTTATAATTGTAACATGAAAACTTATATCGTGGGCAATTTTAAGTTAAACTTTACAGTCGGTGAAGCATCTATTTATCTTCACAAGCTTTTAAAGGCTTTACCGAATTATCGGGATATAGAGGTAGTAGTAGCGCCACCTATAATTGCGTTGCAGCCATTGTCGCTTCAAACTGATCGGCATAAAATAAAATTGGCTGCACAAAATGCGTTTTATAGAGATTACGGAGCTTTTACTGGTGAGACATCGTTTTCTCAGTTGCGGGGTGTGGCGGATTATGCAATTATCGGGCATTCGGAACGAAGGTATATTTTTGGTGAAGACGACAAAATGGTGGGAAAGAAAATTGCGGCAGCGATCCGAAACAAAGTTACACCAATTTTGTGTATAGGTGAGACAGAATCAGAGCGAGCATTTGGTGAAACTGCCGACGTAATTCGTGATCAGGTGATCGGTGGACTAATTGATGTTTCGGACGATGATTTGGATAAGGTGATAATTGCGTATGAACCAGTGTGGGCGATTTCTTCGACTAAATCAGCAAAACTAGCCACTCCAGATGAGGTTGCGGAGGCGGTAGCGTTAATCCGGAAGACTTTAGCGGACACTTACGGGGCGGGTCTGGCCGAAAAAGTGCCAGTTCTCTTTGGCGGGAGCGTAAATCCGTCAAATGCGGGGGCATATTTGACGGTGCCTGGAGTAAATGGGCTTCTTGTTGGTGGTTCAAGTTTGATTTTGAATGAATTTGCTGATATAATTGAGGTTGCTAAAAGAGTAAAGTCATGAATAATAAATATATTGATTTTGTGCCAGCAAAGAAAGGTACTGCTTCACGCCCAGAGATGGTTCTGCCGAAGCCGCAGGTGGCTTCTCGAGCGGGATCTAAGGTTGGAGTGCGGGCAGAGGCTCAGGCGAAACCCAAGGTTGGAGTTCGAGCAGAGGTTCAGGTGAAACCTAAGGTTGGAGTTCGAGCGAAGTCCCAGATGGAATTTCGGGTAAAACCTCAGATAGAAACTCAGGCAAAGCCTCAGATAGCGACTCGAGTAAGACCTCAGGCAAAGAAGGATGAGGCGAAATTCGCCAGAATAATAAAATCTCAAAAGTCAGCAGGGGCTCTTGATGATGTGGGGCTTGGTGTTATAGAGAGCTTAGGCGTTGATAATACCAAGGATAGTGTCACTGAGTTAGGTAGTACTGGTCTTTCTAAGGGGAGTGATAAGACTTTTAAGGTTCCTAAAAGTCCATTTATTAATCAGAATAAAGTTGAAAAGCGTCCACTTTCAAAAAATGTTTACCAGAAGAAGATTGTCGTTCCAGAAGAGAAACCAAAAGGACCAGTGACGATTATTTCGAAGCCAGAAAAAGATGCTCATGTGAGTTTGATTGTGGCAGTGATTTTGACAATTATTTTGGGGGCTGCAGCGGGAACGGTCGCGTTCTTACTTTTGCCAAAATAATTTTAGATATGATATAATATATGTTATGGTGGGATTAGCTCAGATGGTTAGAGCGTCTGATTGTGGTCCAGAAGGTCGTCGGTTCGATCCCGATATCCCACCCCATTAAAAATATGTTGCGAGTGTAGTACAGCGGTTAGTATACAAGTTTTCCAAACTTGGGATGAGGGTTCGACTCCCTCCACTCGCACCAGTAAAAAAGCCCTTTGGGGCTTAGTTTTTTATTCAAAAGTATGGGCGGCTTCTGTTTTTTACACTAAATGATTATGCTATAATATTATTATGGAAGGTTCTTCAAATTCAACACCAAATCTAGAATATAGTGGTTCACCCTTAGAAATTAATTCTATATCTTCATCTCCTAATGGCCAGATGACAAATCTTACTCCAGTAGGCAACAAGGATGAAGATGGAAAACGAGCCCTCATAATAACATTGGGTGTCTTAATTGTTTTAATTGTAGTTTTAGCATGTGCGATTCTATTAATAAATGCAAATAACACATCACGGGATAATGATAGCAACGATGAAACCGCAATGCAGAATGAAGAAAGCAATAATCAGAATGGTAAAGATGATGAGATACCATACCATGATGACATTGATTGTTCCCATTCTGAAGTCGACCTAAAAACTCTCACCGGAGAAGATAATCCAAATGTCTATAATGCTACAACTTATTTGCGTACAGATAGTAGATACTTATGTATAGAAGATTGGGGTGTTGCTTTATCGCTGCCAGACAATATAAATGCCGTTATATACACTCCCGTTATTGATAGCACTGCGGATTACACTTCTCATAGAATGAGTATAAACGCAGTAATTGATGAGAATAATAATGTGAATTGGGGCGGTAATTATATGCCTGATTCTTATTTTTCCGCTTTGGCCGGGTTAGAACGAGCTGAGCCTGAAAAAATGGATTATATTAAAAGGCAATATGGCATCACGGACTCCGATGATGTGTTTCTAAAAACAGACGGATATACCTACTTTGTTCTAAAAGCACGTGGCAAAGATTATGTTGATTACTACAAGCTTCTCAGTGATGGGTATGAGGCCGATTCTTTTGATATACCAGAGGCTTTTTATGATGACATCCTGTTGATTGGTGATCTTGTCAGTAATTTTAATAATTATCACGTTTACGATGAATCAAAAACCTAATTAGATTTTAATTAATAAAATAGTGGGATTAACCATGGTATAATAATTGAGTACGAACTTCATATAGTATCGTGCACCATTTTTGTTTTAGAAAATCTTTACAGTCGGGAGTCGGACCTGCGGTGCGACTCCCTCCACTCGCACCATTTTTGTGGTGTTGATTTGAAAATATAATTGACTTTTTTGCTAATATGTGCTATACTGTGGGTAGTTGATCTTTTTCAGAAAAAATTGAAGGAGGAAAAAACCATGAGCAAAAGATCAAGAAAAACCCCGGCCGGTGCAAAGCCGGCCAAGAAGCAGGTTCAGGTTGAGAAGAAGGAGGAGGAGGAGCTCACTCCGAAGGAGGAGCTCACTCCGAAGGAGGAGCTTATGAAAGCCATTGAGGCCTCCAAGGCTCAGACTGCTGAGCTCGAGCAAAAGCTTGAGCAAATGGAGCAGGCCGAGGCGGAGGCCAAAAAGCAGGCCGAGGCGGACGCCGAGGCACGTGAGGCCTTTGAGCGTGGCGAAACATACGAGCGTGTATACTTCGTACATGAAAAAGGCACGCTCAATCGCAAAGCTCCTATCTACGACCCGGCCGTGGCCAAGTCGCTCGACCCGAACTACGAGGTCGTTGCAGCTTTGCTGAGGAACGGCAAATTCGTTCGTCCTCTCACGGCCGAGGAAGCCTCAAAGCACGGCTTCTAGACCTTCCGGAGAAGTCCTAAAACATAGTTTTTAAGGCTTCTCCGCCTCCCGCACATTATTAAAAACCCAGACTTTTGTCTGGGTTTTTAATTTGAATAATAGGGTTAAAGATCGAATTTGAAATAAAATAGACATAAGCACAAAATACTGGTATATATATTGACAAAAAAGCGAAAGTGTGATACAATGTGGTTAGTCTGAGTTTTGGTGTGTTTTCAAAACAAGAAGACCATTTACAATCAAATCATCTCAGATTTCATTTGAAATCTGAAAGCTACTTTACTTCCCAATCAATACATATTTTTTCTGTCGTTTCCTTAAGGAGGGATTGAAATGACGACAATAATCATTTACGCGTTAGCTACGGCACTTGTCTATGCGACGGTGTTGCATATGACAAACGGAGGAACTTGGCTATTTAAAGCTGAGGAAGAAGGAAGGAAATTTGTAGGGATGAAACTCACTTTAGTTGAGTGGGTGACGTCCGGGGCCATCGGAGTGATGGTTGGAGCTGTCCTATACTTCGTGGGGCGGTTAAGTCCGGAGACCGCATGGATTGCGACTGTATTTGCAGTCGTAATGCTGGGTCTTTTCGCCCACCTCGTTCACTGGGGCAGAGGCGATGATGGTATCGGCTACTTTAGGGAGCTGGTAGGATTCATCGTTCTGGCGATACTGTTTTATGACCCGCTTAGAAGGTCATTTATCGCAGTGTCCGCTCTTTGGGACAATCCGTTCTGGACTTCGGCGGCCTATACTTTGCCGGCTGTAATTCTGACATTGGCGATAGGCAGCCTCAGCTCGGGGTTCTTCTTTTACTTGTCCGAAGAACTTTTGGATGAGGCAACTGGTGAGGATACCAGTGAGGAAGATGACGAAGATGAGGACGAAGATGAGGACGACGATGGTGACGATGACGACGATGGTGACGATGATGATGCCGCCGAGAAATTATCGGTAGCGTCCAAGGCTGCCGGCATAATGCTGACACTGGCCACTTTGATAGTGGTGGTTATTTTATTAATCACTGGTATTAAATGGTCGGAATTATCTCCTGAGGTGGAAGAACCAACGGCGACAGCAGAAAATTTCGAGGCAGAGGAACCGGTAGAGGAATCGGTAGATGAATCGGCAGAGGAGGTGCTTTTCCCGCTGTCATACAATTTGTCGCTTCTTCACGACGATGATCCGACTAATGATTGTAACTTTGGTTATAATCCTTACGAGGATGGTATGACGGCGGAGGAACTGTCTGTTAGACAGTTCAAGGTGGCTGGCGACGACCCTGGTATCGGGGTTGCGATGCTCGGAGCCTTCGACAGGGAACTCAAGACCAGATTCTTGGGCGAGTTCTATGACGAGGATATGAGTGACGGCGAATGGGCCAAATTCCTAAATGGAAAAGTTGCTTATTTTGCTGACTACCCGAAGGAGTACTATAATACGCTGCTCACTTTGGAGCGCTTCTTGAAGGAACACTCTGAAGCGAAGTTGATTCCGGCGGCCAAGGTCAAAGACCAGATGTCTATGATGAATTATGGTCGAGCTGACAGGCTGCCAGATATCGTCGTTGCTGAATGTGACGAGAAAGAGGCAGCGGTGTTGGTATACTCTGTCACCCTCAAAGATAGGACGGTCGAGGTGCCGTTTACGGTGAACTGTTTGTTCCAGTGGACGACAGTTATAAAGGAGATTAAAACTCCTACGCCTACGCCTACTCCTACGCCTACCCCTACGCCTACACCTACGCCGGAACCCGATAAACCAACGAAGGATCCCACTAAGGGAACCCACGTTGACGTCGGACCGAATGACGATTATCATGGATCAGGTCTTGATACGAATGCAGGCAAAGATGCTCAGTATTCGCTGAAAGACCAGCCGGAGAATTCCGACCATACGATGTCATATGGCGAGTATCGGGAGGTTGTTATCAAGCACGTTGCGATAGATAACGCGCAACAGACTGGTAACGACGACAATACCCCATCGAAACCTACTCCGGTTGATACCACTATAGATAATAACGGTGATCAAGGTGGTATCAATTCAGTGCCCGAGATAGATCCTCTCACTCGTACCAATGGTACAGCAATAACCAATAATGAAAACAATCCGTTGGGTGCATGGGAAGGCCTTGCGGATTAGTTGAAGTAGCTTTGGATGGAGTCCGGGGGCGGGACGGCCCAAGTACCTTAGCAAAAAAGTCCGGCGATTTTAGAATCGTCGGACTTCATCCAAGTTTGCTAAGAATATTTTGAAGTTTGAGATGATTTGGTTGTGAAGTCAGAAGAAAGTTAACAATTGAGACTAGCAAAACAAAATTTATTAAATATAACGATTTATTAATTATAACGAAAGGATTAACATGCGTAAAATTTATAAATCTATTTTAGGTTTATCTGTCGCTGTTGTAGCTATGGCAGGTACACTTACTCCTGCTCTTGCAAATGCTTGGGGTGACTCAGATAATGGTCGTCCAAGCTACACGTTAGAGCAAATCAATAATGGGGCTCTTGGTGATAAAATTACCTTTAACTCCATTTCTAATAACCAAAAAATTGGAAACGAAAAAAATTTCGTAGGCGCAAAAGTTGCTGGTTCTAATACTGAAACTTGGAACGCTAATACGATTGACGTAAAAGATGGCGAAACCTACACGATTCGTCTTTACGTTCACAACAACAGCCCTAAGGGCAAAAATGCGATTGCTAAAGATGTGAAAGCTACTTTTAGCATCCCAACCACAGTTGCTTCATCACAAACAATCATCGGGTATCTTGATTCTTCAAATGCTACCCCAAGTCGTTATTGGGACGAAGTGACTTTGAGAGCTAGTGAAAATATTTTCCTTGAATACGTTGAAGGTTCAGCTAAATATACGAACGCACTTGGCACAAGAAGCCTTGCTAATAATATCGTAACTTCTGGTGGTGTATCTTTAGGCTATGATAAGCTTGATGGTAATATTCCAGGTTGTTATGAGTATGATGGCGTTGTAACAATTGACGTCAAAGTTCACAGTTCGGTCACTACGAAACTTTCTAAGGAAGTACGCCTTAAAGGCACAAAAACTTGGAGCGATTCTATTGAAGCTAAAATCGGTGACGAGGTAGAATTCCAAATCGAGTACGTAAACTTACTTGCTGCGCAAGTTAATAACGTGATGATTCGTGATGTTTTGCCAACCAACATTGAATATGTGAATAATTCGACATATCTTTACAATGCTGCTTACCAAAAAGGTACCTTGTTAGATGATAATACTGTTGTTACAGATGGTATTAACATTGGTAGTTACAGCACCAACGGTAATGCTTATGTACGCTTTACTGGTAAAGTTGTAAATAAGACTTTGGCTTGTGGCAATAACCAACTCGTAAACTGGGCAAGTGCTACGGTGAACGGAGAGGTTTATAAAGACGACACTTCGGTGTTTGTATTCAAAACTTGTGATAAACAAGATGACAACAAAAAACAAACCCCAGTAGATGACAATACCGACAGGATTGTTAATACTGGTCCAGAAGCGATCGGAATTGGCGCACTTGGTGCTGGTTCACTCGTAACTGCTGCTGGTTACTTTATTGCTAGTCGCAAAAAAGCTTAATTTTCTTTAAAAGGAAATCTAACAGTCTAGGGTCCGAATTGAATTTTTCGTTCGGACCCTAACGATGACCGCTTCGCGGATGGGAAAAAATGGACCTTGAAGGTCCATTTTTGTTGGGAGACTTGATAATGGCTTATCGTTGAGTAATGCGGTGTTTTCGAGCGGGGTTTTAAGAGGGATTATCTCGCTTAATCTTTTAGTGCGGCTTGAATGACATGATCAAAAAGACAAGCAACGGTAAGCGGACCGATACCTCCGATTTTAGGGGTGATAGCGGTGAGGTCGGTGCGAGCGCGAACTTCGTCTTTAAGGTCACCTTTTAGGATGCCGTTTTCGCTCGCGGTGCCAGCGTCGATGACTGTGGCACCGGATTTTATCATGGAATTAGAAATTAGACCGGGAACACCAGTCGCTGTGATGATTATATCATACTGGTTAAGCTTTGTCAAGTCAGAGCCGTGGTGAAAGAGATCGACGTGGTAATTGGAATTTGTGAACATTTTGTATAGTGGGGCGCCGACGAGTTTGCCACGACCAACGATGGCGATTTTGGCAGCCTTGAGATTAATATCGTAGCCGGCGAGGAGCCAATTGATAGCGGTGGCGGTGGCGGAGTCGTAATCGCCATGGCCCGATAAGCCGTCGACGTCTTTTTCTGGGGTGATGAGGGTGGTAAGTTCGTCGGTTTTGGATTTTTCAAGAATGGGGAGTTGAAGAATAATGCTACTAATGGCGGGGTCATGGTTGGCTTGATGAATTTTGTCTGCAATGTCGGTGGAACTTTTGGCGAGGTAACTTTCAACCTTGATGCCGATATCATTGCCGTATTTGATTTTTAGTTGGACATATTTAGTGATAATAGGATTGTCGCTGTCGCGAATAATGAGAAGCTTGGGTTTTTCTTTCATGGTGGCGACTTGGTGGGCTTGGCGTTCTTTGATGAAGCCAGCGAGTTCTTTGCCATCTAAGATTTTCATAGGTTTATCTCCTCTGGTTCTTGTTCGAGTCGGTAGCCAAATTTGTCGTAGACTTTGTTTACGATTTCGGAGCGAGCAGAGGCGAGATCTTGGTAAGATTTGGCAGATTCGTTAATAAGGACGAGAGCGGCTTTATCGTTGACGCGGATGCCATGAAGAAGTGCGCCTTTAAAACCAGCTTGTTCGATGAGCCAACCGGAATTGATTTTGTTGCCATCATGGCCACGATAGACTGGATAGCCTTTTTGTTCGGCGATACGAGCTTCCTCATCGTTTAAGTAAATGTTTTTGAAGAAAGAGCCAGCACTAGGAGTGGTGAGAGGATCAGGGAGTTTGTCGGCACGAATTTTAGAGACAATTTCGCGAATACCTTGAGGGGTAAAATCGGTACAATGATTCTCGGCGATGTATTTTTCGATGGAATTATAAAAAGGACGAGGCATTGTACCAGGGCGTAATTCTAGGGTGATGGAGATTACAAAATAGCGACCTTTTTCGGTGGTATTTAAGAGGCTTTTGCGGTAGGAAAAATGAAGGTCGGATTTTTGTAAAGTTTTGAAAGTGTTGGTGGCGGTGTCGTAAACTTCGATTTCTACGAGAGTGTCGGCGATTTCTTGGCCGTAGGCACCAATATTTTGAACAGGAGCGGCGCCAGCGAGGCCGGGAATTTTAGAAAGGGCTTCGATACCAGTAAGACCACGTTCGCAGGCGAAGGCGACGACATTATCCCAGTATTCGCCACCCATAATTTTTATGTGGAGGGGGTCCTGTCGGCTCTTCTCCCTCCCCAAAATTTTTGCTTCGCAAAACATTTTGGGGTCCCCTTCCAGAGCCGCCACCCCCTCTGATAATAATTCTATGCCACACATGCGGTTTTTGATGATGACGCCGTTGAAACCTTCGTCGTGGCCGATGGTGTTGGCGCCGTAGCCAAGAATGAAAACTGGGAGGTTGTTTTTGTGAGCGAAATTATAGGCTTCGGGGATGTCGTCGGTTTTTTCGATTTCGATGACATATTTTGCGGGCCCACCAAGACGCATGGTGGTAAGATTTGAAATCAAAATGTTTTTATTGATGTGCATGATTTTATTATAGCATATCTGGGCGGGTCCTGTCGGCTCTTCTCCCTTCCGGGGCCCCTTCCAGAGCCGTCACCCGCTCATGTAAAATAAGCCTAGGCAGAATGAAGATGTTGATTTTGGTTTTGGAGTGTGATACAAGGAGCGAAAATAGGGTTGGTGAAGTTTAAATAATAAGATATAATATAATAATAAAAGAAAGGTAATACTATTATGGCAAAAAAGGATGCGGTGGCGGAAAAGAAAAACGACAACGACGGTAAAAATGAAGCGTTAAAACTTGCGATTGCCCAAATTACAAAACAATTCGGTGATGGCTCGATCATGAAACTCGGTGAGACGCCAAAAATGGATGTGGAACTTTTGCCTTCAGGGTCTTTGTCGCTCGATTTGGCGCTTGGCGGAGGCTATCCTAAGGGGCGGATTATTGAAATTTATGGGCCAGAGTCTTCTGGCAAAACTACTTTAGCTTTACATGCGATTGCGGAGATTCAGAAACAAGGCGGACAAGCGGCATTTATCGATGCTGAGCATGCACTTGATCCGGCTTATGCGAAAAAAATTGGGGTGGATACAGCAAACTTACTCATTTCGCAGCCAGATAATGGCGAGCAGGCACTTGAGATTACTGAGACTTTGGTGCGATCTAATGCAGTAGATTTAATTGTGGTTGATTCGGTAGCGGCTTTGGTGCCTCAAGCTGAAATCGACGGTGATATGGGCGAGGCCCAAATGGGGCTTCAGGCAAGACTGATGTCGCAGGCGATGCGAAAATTAACAGGTATTATCTCTAAATCACGTGCGACAGTGATATTTATTAACCAGATTCGGATGAAGATTGGTGTGATGTTTGGTAATCCTGAAACTACAACTGGTGGTAATGCCTTAAAATTTTATGCCTCGGTGCGTATAGATATTCGGAGAATTGGACAGATTAAAGAAGGCGAAGATATCTCTGGCAACCGAACAAAGATTAAAGTCGTAAAGAATAAAATTGCGGCGCCATTTAGGACGGCCGAATTTGACATTATGTATAATGAAGGGATTTCAAAAGCTGGTGATGTGCTCGATCTTGGCGTGCAATATGGCGTACTTGAGAAGGCTGGCGCGTTTATCAAATATAACGGTGAAACTTTGGGCCAAGGGCGTGAAGCGGTGAAAAAGTTGTTTAAGGAAAAACCAGAACTAATGGCTGAGATTGAGGCTAAAGTACGCGAAAAAGCTAATGAGGAATAAAATGGAACATCAAGGCGAAATTTGGCAAGAGTATGATTTTAATGGTGAAAGATTGGGTGGGATAGATCCGAACAATTATAATTATGATACTATTCGGCTTATGGGTGGCGCGGCAGTGATGCTTTATCGAGTCGTGAATGGCGAACTAGAATATCTTTTTCAGCACCGGTCTAAATTCTTAAAAGGAAATCCGGACAAATGGGACGTGTCTGCTGGTGGTCATACGAATTTGAATGAGTCGGTTTTGGAATCGGTAATACGTGAGAGTCGTGAGGAAATCGGGGTTGAGTTGGACCGCGATAAATTGGAGTTTGCGGCGGCTTATATAAGAATAGACGCAGACGCGATGGTTCATTTGTATTTTTATAATTGGGGTGACAGAATCGATGAGTTTTCTTTTGACGATCAAGAGGTTGAAGAAGTAAAATGGGTAAAATATTCTGAGCTGGAATCGTTTTTGCCAAATATTAAAAAGCCGCTCGCGGAAGACAAAGTGTTTTTTTATTGCCTCGAAGAGTGGAGCAAAAAGATTTTAGAAAAAAATGGAAATAATAAGTCTTAAAACGAAGAATGACGACATTGAACCCATGAAGATGAGTTCAAAACAAAATAGCATTGGTTTTACGGTTACAGGTTTGAAACAAGGAGCAAAAAATCCGAATCGGGTGAATGTTTTTGTGGATGACAAATATGAGTTTTCGCTTGACGTGGCACAGGTGGTGGATTTTAAGATTAAGGTCGGGACAAAGATTTCGGAAGAAAAACTAGCGGAATTAAAGAAGGCGAGTGAGTTTGGGAAATTGTACCAAAGAACTTTGGAATGGGTACTTGTGCGGCCGCGGTCGGTGAGGGAGGTGAGGGAATATTTACTACGAAAGCTCAGACAGTCCTCTTCGGAGACACCCCTTCGCGCCCGTAGTTACGGGGCTCAGTCGCTTAGCTCGCTCCCCGTTGGTCGCGAAAACTCCTCAGAGAACATGTCTGAACTTTCGTCAGAAATTATTGATCGTCTGATTGATAAAAAATATCTTGATGATCTTAAATTTGCAGAGTATTATGTGGAAAATCGATTCGTGAAGAAGGGAGTTTCCAAGAAACGACTTAAAATGGAGCTTGTGAAAAAGGGGGTATCTTTAGAGATTATCGATGAAGTCTTGAATGGTTCTGAGAGGAATGATAAAGACGAAATTCTCAAAATTATCGCCAAAAAACGCGCAAAATATGACGACGAGAAACTTATAGCGTATCTGTGTCGGCAGGGATTTTCGTATCAGCTGGTGCAAGATCTTGTTCGGTCTTACGAAATGGATTAACAAAATTTGGAATGAAGTCTTCTTTTTCGGCGCGTTGTTTTAAAATTTTTTCTTCATCTTTGACGATGATTTTATAATCGGTGATTTCGATGATTTCGTTGCGAGAAATAGTGAGCTCTGGATCGATAAAACTTTTGATGGCCGGGCGCTTAACAATGATTTGTTGAACCATAAAATCATTGTCGGTCACAGTGAAGTCGATAACGTGGCCAAGCTTGGAGCCTTTTTTAGTTTCAACCTTAAGGCCAGTGAGTTCAAAATTTAAGGCGATGGTTTTTTGGATTTTAACGACATCACTTTCTGCAACTAATTCATCAAGGTTATCAATGATAATGCCGTAGTTGGAATATTCGCGAATGCTAGTAACATCAAGAATGTTGGTAGATTTTGAAACCAAAGGCCCCCCCACAATAAAGGCAATGATTTTAAGACTGTCTGGTTCGACGATAGGCTTAATGATTTGACCGATTGGACCACCGGCTTGAACGCTCAGAACTGATGCTCCAATAAGACGAGAACTTGTGACTAACATAAGTTTATTATAGCATATAAGTTTTTGGTAGGATGTTTATTGTGTTTTGACGTGATGGTTTTGGGCTTCAATCCCTATATTGACGATGAGATTTTTATATTATATAATATAAAAACATGGAAGACCGAATTCTTTTAATTGATAAGCCAGCTGGTATTTCTAGTTTTGGTGTGGTGGCTAAAATCAGAGGTAAAATGCGTGCCGAGTTTGGACACAAGATAAAAGTTGGTCACACTGGGACATTGGACCCATTTGCTACAGGACTTTTGATTATTTTGACCGGCAAAATGACCAAAAAATCTAACGATTTTTTAAAATTAGATAAAGTTTATGAAGCCACAATGAGACTTGGTTATATTTCTACGACTGGTGATCCCGAAGGAGAGATTACTAAAAATGGTGATTTTGTTCCGGATTTTGAAATGGTTCAGGCTGAAACTCAGAAATTTGTTGGGAAAATTACTCAAATTCCGCCAAAATTTTCGGCTATTAAAATCGATGGTAAGCGCGCGTATAAATTAGCTCGGGAAGGTAAGGATTTTGAAATACCAGCTCGTGAAGTTACTATTTATAGTCTAGAGATTTTGGATTATACCTATCCAAATCTTACAATCCGTTGTCATGTATCTTCGGGAACTTATATTCGTACTTTGGCTGAGGATTTTGGAAGGGCACTAGGAACTGGGGCATACTTAACTGCCCTTCGTCGCATTGAAATAGGCAAATATAGCATAAAAAACGCTTTGAAACTTTTTGATGAAAAAGCCTCCGACTAATCGGAGGCTCAAGGAGTGTATCTAACGGCGATAGGCGATAATTGGACCAGAAAAGATATCGTAATCATCACTGTTGTAGAATATTTTTTGGAAATCCTCTTCGGGGGTGATGCCGTGGTAGATTTTTAGATTTACACAGCCTCGGATGGCTTTGTCACCAATTAGTTTTAGATCGGTAGGAAGGCCTAACTCCTTTAGGCGGATACATCCATCGAAAGCGTGATGCCCAATAACAATACAGGCGCTTGGAATGTTTGCCTCCTTTAAGTCGGGGTTATAATTTCGGGGGATACTAAAGGCATAGTTCCCGATTTTGGAAATTTCATTACTTAGGACAGCTCTTTTTACTTTGACTTTTTGGTTGAGCCATGGCGCGCCAACGTACTGATCAAAATCATACATGGGCCCGTGTCCGTGGATTTTGAGAGTGCCATTGTCGTAGAGCTCCCATGTCGCGCTATTGCCACAACGACCGCAACTAACCAAATGAGCGGGGATGGTGTATGTCAACAGCAAAAAAATTGACAGTATGGATATTAGCATTATCACAAACCCGAGCAACAAAAAGATCCATGTTTCCATAAATAAACCTCCTTTTAAAGAACAAAATAAGTCGATGCTTATTTATAATAATAGCACAAGTTGTTTGAAATGTCAAGTTTGGTAAACTTAAAAATAGCTAGTGTGTAAGTGGATTGGACTAAGGAATAATTATTATTAAAACCCTCTTGCTATTCAATCTTGCTTATGCTAACATAAAACCATTAAGGTCATATAAACATAACACATACATAAAAAGGATAAGGCTATGTTAAACAAACTAAGT
>Ga0310690_10001119_pt1 | contig 49973 bp, 48 predicted proteins | sample AusTroGonzalo_MG_2_FD_207661 | JGI IMG/M metagenome (GOLD analysis project Ga0310690, IMG submission 207661) | Bovine rumen microbial communities from tropical cattle in Woodstock, Queensland, Australia - Gonzalo_04 (v2) (version 2) | ecosystem: Host-associated > Mammals > Digestive system >... | reverse complement strand
ATGACGATAGCGGCGATAGCTTTCTATCTGGTGTCACTTTTTTCAATAGTCTACCTTTTTAACCATTTGGCGTAAATTATGAGTGTAATCAAACAGTTGTCTGAAGAGACGATAAACAAGATCAAGGCAGGCGAGGTGGTCGAGAGACCCGCTTCTATCGTGAAGGAGCTTGTTGAAAACAGTATCGATGCCGGCGCGAAAAACATAGTCGTAAAGATAAAATCCGGCGGCAAAAAGAGCATCTCCGTCACTGACGACGGGTGCGGGATGGACGAGGCCGACCTCTATCTTTCGCTCGAAAGGCACGCGACGAGCAAGCTTTCGACGGTCGAGGACCTCTCCGTGATCGAGACGATGGGCTTCCGCGGCGAGGCGCTGCCGTCGATCGCCTCAGTCACCAACTTTTCGATAACCAGCGCGACCTCCCACGGAGACGGTTACAGGATCGCTTCGAGATACGGAAAGCTCTCCGAGACAAAAAACGTTTCGGTGCCGAAGGGTACCGAGATCGTCGCCGAGGATATATTTTTCAACGTTCCCGTCCGGAAAAAGTTTTTGAAGAGCGATGAACGCGAATATGCGCTGATCCGTGAAAACATTATGAAATTCAGCGTGGTCCACCCGCAGATCTCCTTTTCGTTCTTCAGCAACGACAGGAACCTCTTCACGCTTCCGGCAGCCTCTTCGCCGACTGAGAGGATATCCGCAGTCTGGAAGATCGCCGCTCCGTACATCGGTTACGCCGAGGTCACGGATCCGCTTGTCAGGGTCCGCGCCTTTGTTCCTGATCCGACTGTCAGCATCCAGGCGCTTTCGGTCGTTGCGGTGAACCGGCGCATCATCTCGGACAGGCTCGTCAACGCCGCGATCCTCAGGACCCTCAAGGAGACTGTAGGCGGCGAATTCCGTACCTCTATCGTGATCTTTATCGACTGCGATCCGGCCTTCGTCGATGTCAACGTCCATCCGTCGAAGCAGGAGGTCCGTTTCCGCGACACGAACCTTGTCGCGCATCTGATCAGGACTTCGATCACTGCGGCTTTCGCGAACTTGAGAGCTTTGTCGCGTGATATCCCTGACTCTCCGGCCGTACCGGCGTGCGAAGAGCCTGAAACACCCGTCAGACCTCAGCCCGGGCCGGAAAGATCCGTAGCGGATGCCGTGACGGAGGTGGTAAAGACCGGAAATGGCGAAACATCCGGGATTCCGGCGGTCTCTTCAGACGGGCTGATCCACGGCAAAATTAAAAATACCGCTCCGGTAAAAGCGAATGTTTACAAAAAAGAGGAGCCTTCTGAAAAGTATCGGGAACCACTCCTTCCGCAGCAGGATACCGTGGCCCAGCGTGAAGAGAGATACATACCGAAACCTCCGGTCAGACAGCCCGGACCTGCGGAGCAGACTGCGCTTCAGCCGCTCTTCTCGATGAAGATAGAGAACTACAAAAAGGTCGGAGTTCTCTTCGGCGTCTACCTGATCCTTGAGGTCGAAAACGGTGTCATCTTTCTTGACCAGCATGCGGCGCACGAGCGGATGACCTACGACAGGCTCCGTAATATTTATGCCTGCGGAGAGAAGCTGAGCCAGCTTTTGATATCTCCGGTAATGATCAGGATTTCGCCCTCTGAAAAGGTTGCTCTTGAGGAAAACATTAATAAATTCACCGCATTGGCTTTTGATATCTCTCTTTTGGACGACTCTACGGCGGTGCTTCGGGCGATCCCTGCCATCGGCTTCGAGACCGATTGGGAAAAGCTCGTAAAGGGTATGCTCGGTGAGATCTCCGAGTACGGTCACACGGCTGAGTTCGACGACTTCCTGCTTTCACACATCGCGCAGAGGGCCTGCAAAACCTCGGTGAGACGCAATGACGTTCTGCATGATGCCGATATCGACGCACTTGTCGGGATGATCAACAGAAGCGACACTCTGACCTGTCCTCACGGACGCCAGTTCTTCTTCATGATGAGCAGGAACGAGTTCGAAAAGAGGGTCCAGCGCAAATGAGACCGCTCTTTATTCTGGGGGCAACGGCATCCGGAAAGACCGGAGCCGCACTCGATGCTGCGCTGAGGTTGGGCGGTGAGATCGTCGGTGCCGATTCCGTTCAGATCTACCGGGATCTGGTAATCGGCTCGGCAGCTCCGACGGAGGCTGAACGGGCGCTTGTTCCACATCACCTGATCGGTACGGAAGAGCTCGGGAACGAGATAAATGCCGGGATTTACATTAAAAAGGCAAAGGCTGCGATTTCGGATATAACCGGCCGCGGAAGGCTTCCTGTCATTGTCGGCGGGACAAATTTTTATGTCGATGCCCTTCTCAACGGCCTTTCTCCGGTCCCGGAGATCGATGCCGGGGTGAAGGCTGCAGTCGGTGCGGAGTGTTCCGGCAGAGAGACTACGGAGCTGTTCGAGGAGCTTGTCAGGATAGATCCTGTCTGGGCGGGGCAGATATCCTCAGGCAACGACAGGCAGAGGATCCTGCGCGGCCTTGAGGTCTTTGCGGCGACAGGGCTCAGACTCAGCGACTGGAACAAAATGGAGCGGACTGGCGGGCTCGGTATGCCGTGCGCGCTCGTCGGGATAGAGATCGAGCGTGAAAAGCTCTACGAAAGGATCAATCAGCGGGCTTCGCAGATCGTGGAAAACGGTGTGGTCGATGAGGTCAGACGGGCTAATCTGCGTGGTTTTTCCTCTAAAAACTGCAAGGCGCTGAGATCCATCGGCTACCTTGAGACCGAAATGTATCTCGACGGCTTGATCCCGGATACGGCGGCTCTGGTCGAAGAGATCGCCAGAAACACCCGCCATCTGGCTAAGCGTCAGCTTACCTGGCTCAGGGGAATGGATGGCGTCGTTTGGGCGAAACATGAAGAAGTTCAGACGGTTATAGATAATATTTGCAGGGAGGACGGGGGTGACTAGATACATCGAGACGTCTCCAGACGCCTTTCCGGTCCTGGCGGTCGAGCTCTTTAAAAGCCACGGGAAACTGCTGATCGAGGTGCCTTCACACAAGGAGGCGACGCTTCTCGCGAACGCGCTTTCCGCCTTCAGGCTGAAGTCGCTCCTCTTTTCGCCGCAGTTCCTCCTGCTTGAGCGGAGCGGAGAGGATTTCGACCTTCAAAAGTCGTATGCCGAGCTCGATTCCGATGCCGATATCGTCGTTACGACCCCGCTCGGAGGAGCTCTTTATCTGCCCGATTCAGCCGGAGGTCAGCTCTTCAGAAAGAATTCTTACTACCGGCTTTCGGAGGTCTATGCATCGCTTGTGAATGCAGGCTACAGGAGCGTCCAGATCGTCCGGGACGCGGGTGAGTTCGCCCAGCGCGGCGATATTCTGGATATCGGGACCTTTATCCCCGGCAAAGGCGTCCGGCTCGAGTTCTTTGACGACGAACTGGAGGATATCTCCCTCTTCTGGTACTCGACCCAGCGCAACAGCAAACACCTTGAAGAGGTCAGGATACCGATGCTCTTCTTCTCGAACAAGCTGCGCTGCGACTGGCAGGCCAGACTCTCTGACAAAAAGAACGGGATCCCGATGCAGGAGGTCCTCAAGTGCGAGGAGATGATCGGATCCGGACTCTTCGGCAAGTGGGATTTCTTTCCTCTGATCGCGGGCGAAAAGACTCTTTGGGACAGGTTCGACGGCAAGCGCGTGCGTTTCGAGAGAAACCGTGCGGAAACCATGAAGACCCAAGATCTTACGACTCTCAAAAACGAGAGATCGAAGCGTCTGGAGGAGGGGAGTTTCCTTCCTTTCGGGATAGATGCCTACTTCGACGCCAGGAGCATTGATTTCGATTTTGAAGTGAGCCAGCTATTTTCTGTTGCCGGCGAGATCGAAAAGTTCCCGACAGTCCACAGGACGCTTGCCCCGAATCTCCAGAAGGAGCCTGGTTTCGTCCTCAACAAGCTTGCCAAGGATAATTCGAATGTCGTCATCTTCGCGAAGCCTAACGAGGTCGATTCTCTGGTCGAGGTGGCGGCGAAGGGTGATGTCTCCGTCCTTCAGCTTGACGATCTGCCGGTCAGAATGTCGGCGGAGGCGGTCATCGTGATCGAGAAAAACGCATGGTTCTCACCCGAGGCCATCGTCGAGATCCCGTCAAAAAAGCTGGCTCTGCTCTCGTCAGGGATCTTCAGATTCAGTTCGGCAGCCGCGAAAAAGAGGAATTTCGAAGCTCAGGAGTATCAGGAGAACAAGATCTTCGAACTGAGCAGTCTGACACCGGGCGAATACGTCGTTCACTACCGCTTCGGGATCGGCGTCTACGAGGGGACGACGCGGATGAACGGCACCGACTGTCTCGTTCTGCGCTACGAAAAGGGCGACAAACTCTACGTTCCGGTCTACAACATGCACTACATTTACAGATACCGCTGGGATGAGGGGGTGCTCCCGAAGGTGAGCTCGCTCAGGAACAACGTCTGGCAGCAGACTGTTAGCCGTGTCCGCACCGAGATCGAAAAGGTTGCTGCAAGGATCCTTGAGCTTTACGCCGAGCGCGGGCTTGAAACAGGCATACCGATGGCTGTCGATACCAGGATGTACCGTGAGTTCGAAAAGGGGTTCCCGTACCGTGAAACTCCCGATCAGAGGCGCTCCATCCTTGAGCTTGAAAACGACCTGTCGCGCCGTGAGATCACCGACCGCCTTCTCTGCGGAGACGTCGGTTTCGGCAAGACCGAGGTCGCGATGCGCGGCTGCATGATCGCCGTCGCGAACGGGATGCAGGCTGTTATCCTGGCTCCGACGACAGTCCTGGTCTCGCAGCATCTGAGGACTCTCAGAGAGCGCTTCGCCAATATGCCGGTGAAGATAGAGATGCTTTCGAGGCTTTACGATAAAGCCAAGCAGAATCAGGTAGTTGCCGAACTGGAGTCGGGAAATGTCGATATCGTCGTCGGTACCCACAGGCTGCTCGGGAAGGATGTTAAATTCAAAAATCTCGGATTCCTCGTCATTGATGAGGAGCACCGCTTCGGAGTCGCCCACAAGGAGCGGATAAAGGAGATAAAAAAGGGTATCGCGACCCTTTCGATGACGGCGACGCCTATCCCGAGGACGCTCCAGATGTCGCTCCTCGGCGTCAGGAAGATCTCGTTTATACGGACGGCTCCCGGAGACCGCAAAAGCATAAGGACCTACGTTCTGGAGTACAGCGAGGAGATAATAAAGGATGCGATACTGACGGAGCTCGCACGCGACGGCCAGGTCTATTTCGTGCACAACCGGATCGCGAACCTGAGTGTCATAAAGACGCGCCTGCAGCAGCTGATACCCGGGCTGAGAGTGGCTATAGCGCACGGTCAGATGGATGTCGACGAGCTCGAAAGCGTCATGGTCCGCTTCGTCAACCGTGAATTCGACCTGCTGCTTGCGACTTCGCTCATCGAGTCTGGCATCGATATCCCGCTTGTGAACACGATCATCATCGACCGCGCCGATCTCTTCGGGATGGCGCAGCTTTACCAGCTCAGGGGCAGAGTAGGGCGCTGGAACCGCGAGGCGAAGGCCTTTTTCTTCGTCCCGAGCCTCAGCAGGATAACGCAGGAGTCGTATGCAAGGCTTGCGGCGATAAAGCGTTTCGACAAGCTGGGGAGCGGTTACGAGGTGGCGATGGAGGATCTCAGCATCCGCGGCGGCGGCAACATTTTGGGGATGAGCCAGTCCGGAAAGCTCAAAAACGTGGGCTACGATACCTACCTCGAGATGCTCAAAAACAGGATCGAAGAGCTGAAGACAGGCGTCCCGCACGTTGACAACAACTTCGATATTTCGACCGATCTCAACGCGAACATTCCCGAAAGCTACATCGCGGACACGGAGCTCAGGATTGGATTCTACCGGAAGATAGCCGAGATCTCGTCCATCGACGAACTCAACTGGATCCGCTCTACTCTTGCGGAAATGTTCGGTAAAATCCCCGCGGAGACGGAGAACCTATTCACGCTTACGAGACTCAAAATCATCGCGATAAGCTGCGGCGCGGTTGCGATATCCATCGCAAAGAGCCGATTCACGATAACGTTCGGATCCGGCTTCATCCCGAAAAACATGGATGAGCTTTTCGCCTTTCTGACAAAGCACAAGGGCGTCTTTTCCGGTGGAAGCGCGATCAGGTTCGAGATCTCGGGGATAGACGATGTCGGAGAGATCATCGTCGGGCTCAGGGAGTTATGTTAGGAAATTTTAACGCTTTGAGTAGAATGGCTTGTTTACTTTTCTTTTTTTTAGGAGAAGAGAATGGAGATTTTGGTCACAGGCGGTGCCGGATTTATCGGCTCCCATACATGCGTTGAGCTCGTTCAGCGCGGTTATGATGTCGTAATTATTGATAATTTCGTCAATTCAAACAGAAAGTCCCTTGACCGGATACGCGAGATAACCGGAGTTATGCCGACGCTTTACGAGGCTGACGTCCGCGACGAGTCCGTGCTTTCGAAAATTTTCAAAGACCACGAGATCGGGTGCGTCATCCACTTCGCCGGCCTGAAGGCTGTCGGTGAATCGGTAGCGCAGCCGCTCAGATACTATGAAAACAACCTCGGCTCGACCATCGCGCTTTGCAATGCTATGAAACGCAATTCCGTGAAAAAACTGATCTTTTCATCGTCTGCAACAGTCTATGCCTCAGGTGCCGAGCCGCCTTTTTCCGAAGAGTCGCCGACTGGCGGATGTACGAACCCTTACGGCTGGACCAAGTATTTCGGCGAGCAGATAATCCGCGACGCCGCAAAGGCCGAGGGCGACTGGAGCGTTGCGCTCCTCCGCTATTTCAACCCTGTCGGAGCGCATGAGTCTGGGCTTATCGGCGAAGACCCGCACGGGATCCCGAACAATCTGATGCCCTTCATCTGTCAGGTCGCGTCGGGAAGGCGCGAAAAGCTCAGCATCTTCGGAAACGACTATCCGACGCCGGACGGCACGGGAGTCCGCGACTATATCCACGTCGTTGATCTGGCTCTGGGACACGTTGCGGCGATAGACTATCTTGCAAAAAATGCCGGAGAATCGGTTTTCAACCTCGGGACCGGCAAAGGCTATAGCGTTCTGGAGATGGTCAGGACATTTGAGCGTGTAAACAACATAAAGATCCCGCATGAAATCGTCGGAAGACGCCCCGGAGACCTTGCCGTTTCGTTTACGAAGACAGATAAAAGTGCCGGGGTCCTTGGCTGGAAGGCGAAACTCGGGCTTGAGGAAATGTGCCGCGACGCATGGAACTGGCAAAAGAAAAATCCAAACGGTTTTAACGATTTATAGATTGTGAGGCGACGATGCAGGCGATAATTTTAGCCGCAGGAATGGGCAAGAGACTCAAGAATCTGACTCAAAACAATACCAAGTGCATGGTGAAGGTCTGCGGCGTGACGCTGATCGAGCGTATGCTCAGGCAGCTCGAGAGGCATGATCTCAAAAGGATCGTCGTAGTTGTCGGCTACGAGGCGAAGGGACTTATTGATTTTATCTCGACTCTCGGGATCAGGACACGGATCGAGTATGTCGAAAACCCGGTCTATGACACGACGAACAACATATATTCATTATATCTGGCGTGTGATAAAATGGCGGAGGACGACACTCTGCTTTTCGAGTCCGATATAATTTTCGAGGAGCGCCTTCTTGACGGGTTGATAGATGATCCGAGAGATACTCTGGCACTTGTTGACAGATACGAGCCCTGGATGGACGGAACATGCGTAAAACTCAACGATTCAGATGAGATAACCGATTTTATCCCAGGCAGGAAGTTCCGCTTCGATGATTCCGGTGAGTGCTTCAAAACGGTTAACATCTACAAATTTTCGAAGGATTTTTCTGAAAACTGCTACATTCCATTTTTGAAGGCCTACCAAAAGGCGTGCGGAGTTAACGAGTACTACGAGCAGGCGATAAACCTTATCAGCAGGCTCGATGAACCGGGGATCCGGGCCAGACGTCTGAGGGGAGAACGCTGGTACGAGATCGATGATATCCAGGATCTTGACATCGCGGAATCCCTGTTCGAATCTGATCCGGCCAGGAGGCTGGACTTGTTTGAAAAAAGGCGCGGCGGCTACTGGAGGTATCCGAAACTTGCGGAGTTCGTTTCATGCAGGAACGGTTTCTTCCCGCCAGAAAAGATCCTTGACGAAATAAAGTCCAGCTTTGAGGATCTGATCCTGAGCAGGCCTTCAGGCGCTTCGGTCCTCTCTCTTGTCGCGGCCAAGGATTTCGGCGGCTCGGCAGAAAATGTCATCGTTTTTAGAGATCTCGGCAGCATGATCCGTGCCTGGACTGCGGAAAATGCAGGGAAAGTCGGGATCATCGGCTTTGACGAAGGGCAGACCGGATTACCTGAAAACAGTGACTTCGTTTTTTGCAACGCAGCTTTTGAAGATAACTTTACTTTTGGCTATATTGCCGATTTTATTGAGAAAAACAGGATAAAGTCGGTCGTTCTGGCAACTCCTGACCGTATCAGCGGTGCTGCACTTAATAAGGATGAACTGCTGAAGCTCGTTTCGTGGACCAAAGAGAGGGGTGTAAGGCTCGCCTGCGACGCGACCTTCGCCGAATTTTCGGATGACTGCGGTGCTGCGGATCTGACGGAGATCTGCCTGCCTGCTGAAAATGATCATCTTTTTGTCCTCAGGGATATTGCGGAGGCCTACGGGATGAACGGTCTCGGACTCTCCGTTATGGTCGCCGGCGGCAGTTCAGCGGCAGAGCGTATGAAACGGGATCTCAGTTACCTTTGCGGAGTGGACGCCTTCGCCGAGTATTTCATGCAGGTATTTGAAAAATATAAGAAAAAATACTGTGCCGCTATCAGATCGTTTTGCGCGGAGAGGGCCAGGGTCGAGGCAGAGCTTTCAAAAATCGGGGCTGTCAGACTTTACCGTTCGCAAAGCACTAAACTTCTGATCGAACTTAAAGCTGGATGCAGCCGTCCGCTTGCGGAAAGGCTTCTGGCTGAATACGCTATTTTGGTCGAGCGGCCGGTCGGGCTCGGTGAAAAGTTTATACGGATCGCGCTGAGGGAGCCTTCGGAAAACGACAGACTGATCGGAGCGCTTCGTGAAATTCTCTAGAAATACTGAACTTTTTAGCTAATATCTTTATGAAATTGAGATTTAGACAATGGGAGGTCGTAATGAAAAGCTTTTTTAGATTGTTGATTCCGGCGGCGCTCTGCTGCCTCATTTTCGCCTGCTCTCCGGCTCACGTCGGCATCGTTTCCGAATCGGAGATGTCAAAGCTTACAGTCAAAACCGACATGTCGTTCGATGACGGTAAGATCGAGCTTCTGGGCTACTTCGTCGAGCCCATCAAACCGCGTCACGGCGAACCCTTCAAACTCACTACCTACTGGCGCTTCAAGGAGCAGATACCGGAAGGCTACGAGCTTTTCTTCCACTTTGAAAGCGAGAACGGCGAGGAGCGTTTTACGAAAAATCAGAAGTTCCTCGACGGTGCCGTCAAGGAGCTCGCTCTCGGAAAGATCATCATGAACAAGACCGAAATCGATAAGATCCCTCAGTCGTTCGATACCGACGAGATGTATATCCGCGGCGGTTTTTTCAAGGATAAGGACCGTCTTGCTCCCGATGCTAAATCAAACGACGGCAAGAACAGGATGAATATCGGACATCTCAAGATCACAAAGCCGAACATCAAGAGAAAAAGCATGGATGTGTTTGTAATTGCAGGAAATTCCCGCGATCAGACGAAGATCGACGGCGTGCTCAGAGAGTCTTACTGGCAGAATGCGTCACGCGATGACAAGTTCTGGGTCTCCGACGGTTCCGCGCTCAGCAAGGCTGAAACGGCTGTCATGACGGTCATGGATCACAATTATCTTTATGTCGCTTTTGACGTAAAGGACACCGATATCCATGCTGAGCTCAAGGAAAACGACGCTCCGATCTACGACCATGACGATGTCGTCGAGATCTTTATCGACCCGACCGGAACGGCGGATCCCTACTACGAGATCCAGGTATCGGCGGCCGGCGTAAAGTTTGATTCGAGATTCAACGGAAGGAGAAAGAACCGGACCGACAGCTGGGATTCGGGCATCAAGTATGCCGTAAACCTCAACGGAACGCTCAACGACCCGTCAGACGAGGATATGGGCTGGAGCGCTGAAATAGCAATCCCGTGGAAATCACTGGTGCAGACTCCGCCTAAGGACGGCGACACATGGAAGGTCTTCTTCCACAGGATCAACAGATACAGCAACAAAAAATCGACAAGCGAAGACTTCACGTCGTGGACTCCGGCATACTCCGGCGATCTTCACAACATCAAATTTATGGGTAACCTTGTATTTGTCTATGAGGAGATTCTTTAGTTCACTCTTTTTTGCTGTTTTCCTCTTTTCCTCAGTGCAGGCAGAGGAGTCCGAAAAGACCAGGATCCTGCGCGAACGTCTCGAAAGGGAAAAGAGCGAGGTCGATTACGACATGAAGGTGGCCGAGCAGGAGTACGATGTGACGCTACTGACGGCCTTTAATACTCTTATTAAGTACAAGAAGCTGATTTTCCTGGAAAAATCTACCAGAACGATGCGGAAGAGCTGCCTTGTTTTTGATGACAAGTGCCGCCATCTCTACGATATGTCGCTTGTCTATCTTAAAGGCGAGATGAAAAAAACGAAGGAGCAGCTCGACGAAAATGAAAAGCTGCTCGATGAGGCTGTCGTGAGACAGAACAGCCTGAAGGAGAAGCTGGAACTCCTGAAAAAAGGTGTGACGGTCGAGTTTAAAAACGTTACGATAAAGCCTGTTATTCCAGAGCTCAAGTCGAACTTCAGCTGCATTCAGCGCAGGAACTGGAACCCGCGCAGAGGGGCCTTCGTGAAGGCTGAGTCCGCAGAGAAAATCCCGTTCGATACAGTTGTCTCCGATGTCGTGGCTCTTGAGAAAGGTTTCGTTATTTCAATGGCTTACGGCGAATATAAACTTTATTACGCCTATGCCGGCAGACCTCTGGTACAGCCGGGCGAACGCGTTATCTCGGGAACTCAGATCTTCAGCGGGTCGGAGGGGAACCTCAACGCGCCGGGGACAGTTCTTGTTTTTGTTACGAAAAACGGCAATTTTGTTAATCCTGGATTCATGTGCAGGTAGATTTGGCTGCTGATTTTTTAGATATCGCCGCTTTCGGCTACGATGAGTTTTTTGCTTCATCATTCAAAAAGGAGTCCGAGAGCGGTGAACTTCCGGCGCGTGTCGTCGGGCACAACCGTCACTACTACGAGATCTGCTGCGAAAGGGGCAGGATATCTGCGAAGATGAGCGGGGCGATCAGGTATGCATCGACCCTGAAGTCGGAGCTTCCTGCCGTCGGTGACTGGGTCGCCGTCTCGATCCGCCAGGACAAGGGCTACATCAGGAGGCTCCTTCCGAGAAAAAATTACTTCTCCAGGCGGAGTGCCGGCGGAGTCGTTGACGAACAGGTCATCGCAGCCAATATCGATACCGCGTTCCTGGTCATGTCGCTGGATGAGAACTACAACCTGAAACGTCTTCAGCGCTACCTTTCAATAGCGGCAGCCGCCAGGATAAAGCCGGTGATACTGCTAACAAAATCAGATATTTGCGAGAATGTTGATGAAAAGGTCGGACAGGCCGCGGCAATCTCGGAAAGGGTACCTGTCTATGCCGTTTCGTCGCTTTCAGAGGAGAGCTTCGAACTTGTGAATTCACTTATAAAACCCGGAGAGACAGCTGTCTTTGTCGGCTCGTCGGGAGTCGGGAAATCGACTCTCGTCAATATGCTTCTCGGCGAGGAGAGGCTTGCTACGGGCAGGGTCAGCGCCGCGACGAACAAGGGACAGCACACCACTTCGGCGAGAGAGCTCATCCTTCTGAATTCAGGCGGGATCGTAATCGACACGCCTGGCATGAGGGAGCTTCAGATGTGGCAGGACGAGGAGCTTACCGGCTTCGGTCAGATAGAGGAGCTTGCGAAAATGTGCCGCTTCGCCGACTGCCTTCACGAAACCGAGCCTGACTGTGCCGTCAAACAGGCGATAGAGGAGGGGACTCTTTCGGCTGAGCTCTTCGAGATGTGGAAGAAGCAGCAGGCGGAGACCCGCGAGCTTAGACTTCAAAAGGAGAGGTCGCTCAAAATCCTCGAAACGAGAAGGGCGAAAAGGAAAAAGGGAAAGTGATTTTCCCTGGTCAAATAAATCAGTTAAGTCTTTTGATTTGTTAAGATTTTTTAATCGACGATGATCCTGGTGATGTGTTCCGGAAGGCGCGCAACGACTTCGTAGTTGATCGTTCCTTCGAGTGAGGCGATATCCTCTGCGCGGATGATCTGGTCTCCCTGACTGCCGATCAGAACGACTTCGTCTTCTACCTCGGCCTCCGGGATGTCCGTGACGTCAACGGTCGTAAGGTTCATTGCGATCCTACCGATTACCGGTGCGCGTTTGCCGCGGATCAGGACGTATCCCTGGTTCGAAAGGTGTCTGTCGTAGCCGTCACTGTAGCCGATCGGAAGTATCGCGATCGTGGATTCGCGTGTCATCTGGTGCGAGCAGCCGTAGCCTACATAATCGCCGGCGTTGATCTTTTTGATCTGTCCGATCACAGTTTTCCAGCTGAGGACAGGGGATAGGATGTGCTCGCTTCCGTGACCGAACTCCGTGATGTAGGAGAGGTATGTCTCCTTCGAAGGCCAGAGTCCGTACTGCGCGATCCCGAGCCGGATCATGTTGAAGTGCGTCTTCGTGAAGATCGTTGCCGCCGCGCTCGATGCGAAGTGGAGATCGAAGCCTGAAAAACCTGCGTTTTTGATAAGCGCGACCTCGTTTTTGAAGCGTTCGATCTGCATCCTTGCATAGGAGTGGTCAGTCGTGTCTTCGATGTTGGCGAAGTGGCTGTATGCCGCCCTGAGCTTTACATGTTCACACTTTTTCAACACGTCGAGGAATGCAAGAAGTGCGCTCCCGGATATCCCCTGACGGTTTGTGCCGGTTTCGATCTTGAGGTGTATGTTGAAGATCTTATTGGCTTTTTTTGCCAGTTCCTCGTAGAGCTCAAGGTTTTCGATGTTGTAGCAGACGACTTCGATGTCGTTTTTTACGGCCGCCTCGGCAAAGCATTTTATGGTCGGTCCGAGGACGACGATCCGCTGGGTGAAGCCTTGTTTCCTGAGAGCGAGAGCCTCGTTGATGCTGTGGACGCAGAATATCCTGATCCCGCATTCGTCCGCGAGGCTGGCGATCTCCAGCATTCCGTGACCATAGGCGTTGGCCTTGATGACGACCGAGATATCGGTGCCCGGCATAACGCGGTTCTTGAAGAACTCAAGGTTTTTGCGATATGCCGAGCGTGATATCTCTATCCAGTTTGAATAGTGGGCTTCCATTACTGCTCTTCTTCTTCAGGTTCCGGATCTTCAAAAAGGATGTCTGCGCCGGGATAGTAGCCGCCGTTGTCCTCAAGAAGCTCTTCGATCCTGAGGAGCTGGTTGTACTTAGCGATCCTTTCGCTTCTGCAGAGGCTGCCTGTCTTGATCTGACCTGCGTTGACTGCAACTGCAAGGTCTGCGATGAAGGTGTCTTCGGTCTCGCCGCTTCTGTGGCTGACGACTGTCGAATAGCCCGATTTGTGCGCGATTTCGATCGTGTCGAGCGTCTCGGAAAGGGTTCCGATCTGGTTGAGTTTGATAAGGATCGCGTTTGCAACGCCGTACTCGATGCCTGCGCCGAGTCTCTCGATGTTGGTTACGAAGAGGTCGTCGCCGACGATCTGGATCTTGTCGCCGAGTCTGTCGGTCATAAGCTTCCAGCCCTCCCAGTCGTCTTCAGCCATACCGTCTTCGATCGAGAAGATCGGATATTTTTCGACGAGTTTTTCGTAGTATTCGACCATCTGCTCAGCCGTTTTCGGAGCTGCGCCGGACTTTTTGAATTTGTAGATACCGTCTTCGTAAAGCTCTGAAGCCGCTACGTCGAGTGCGAGAACGACGTCACGGCCAGGAACGTATCCGGCCTCTTCGATAGCTGCAACGATGACCTGAAGAGCCTCTTCGTCATTGGCAAGGTTAGGAGCGAAGCCGCCCTCGTCGCCTACACCTGTAGCGAAGCCGTTCTTCTTGAGGATCTTCTTGAGCGAGTGGAATACCTCTGTAGCCATCCTGAGGCCCTCGCGGAAGGAGTCTGCACCGATCGGCATTACCATGAACTCCTGGATGTCGACGGTATTGTCAGCGTGCTGGCCGCCGTTGAGGATGTTGCACATCGGAACGGGGAGTGTGTTCGCGCTGAGTCCGCCGATGTAGCGGTAAAGCGGGATACCGAGCGAAAGAGCCGCAGCCCTTGCAACAGCCATCGAAACGCCGAGCATCGCATTTGCGCCGAGGTTCGACTTGTTTTCGGTGCCGTCGAGTTCGATCATCGTTTCATCGATCATTCTCTGGTCAAGAGCGTTCATGCCGACGATCTCTTCAGCGATTTTCTCAATATTTTCAACAGCATTGATAACACCCTTGCCGAGGAATCTCTTCTTGTCGCCGTCTCTGAGCTCAAGCGCCTCGTGAACGCCCGTGCTTGCTCCGCTCGGAACCATCGCAGTCGTTACGACGCCGTTGGCAAGCTCGATCTCGACCTCAACAGTCGGATTTCCTCTTGAATCAAGAACCTCTCTGCCTTTAAGTCTCATAATTTCGGTCATTTTAAAATCTCCTGAAAAATAGGTTAATAAAAAGAACGCAGAATTATAGTAGCAAGTGATTTATTAACAAGAAAAAAGGGGGAAGAAAAAAGGGCTGGAATGTTACAGCAGCCACCCCTTATAGACCGGCAGATAAATGATCCCGACTTTTTCCTCAAGATCTTTAAGAAGTGCCGCAAACCGCGAATGAGCCGTTTCCGAAAAATGAGGTTTCGGAGGAACGAGCTCTACCTGACACACCTGACACTGTTGTAGCCGTCCTTAACGCTGTCGTGCATAATCCCATCAGTGACATCCATGATCCATGCGCCGTTCGTATAGCAGACATTGGTAGAGGAAGACCAGAACCATCCGATCGGCGTATCAGGGAAATATGAATACGGTGAATCAGATTTTTCATAGTTCATTAGGGAAAAAAGCTCGTTTTTGTTAGGCAGTCTCCAGTCGGAATATCCCGCATAAGTCGAATCTTCGCAGTATTTCAGTGCCTGCTGCCATGTCTTGTCCGTTACATACTCTTTCTGCCACATGAGACCCGTTCTATTGTCGGTCACAAACTTGCCGTCCGAAGATGTTGTGAAATCACTTGATATAGCAGGCTGTATCTCATCACCGCTGACACAAAGAACTTTGTAAGTTTCGGTTTTCGAGTATGCACTTCCATCATACCCGTGATAGTTTCCATAATAAGGCACAAATACATAAGCATAACTCGCATCTCCTTTGTACTCTTTCGATGTCCAGAAATAGGAGCTGCTCGATGTAGGCATTCCCGTGAAATTGGAGTTTGTTGCCGGATTGTACATGCTGTTGTCAACGATTGTCATAAATTCAAGCGGACTCGGAACACGCCATGTTTTGATGCCGCCGTATTTCGAGCTGTTCAAATCAGCACAGTGGTTCGATGCATCATCCCAAGTGTAGGTGTCTTCTGACGGCGACTGTTCCCAAACAAGACCTGTATTGTTATCAATAACTGTGCCTGACTGAGCACCAGTGCCCGCGGTGAAGCTCTGGGCTGTACATTTGCTCGTATACTGCGTATCCTGACCGAAAAAGTCTGCATTTGACGAGGTCGGACAAGTGATTGACGAAGAATCATTATAGCAGAGAGTCTGACCTGTACAGATTTTTGCAGTGTCGGTGTTGTCGCCGGTCGTCGAACCGCCGCCGCACGAAATCATTAGAAGCATTGCTGCAATAACAGCAAAACAGACAAAAATTTTCTTCATAAGAACCTCCTGGAACAAAAAACCGTTTAATTTATTGGGAAAAGTCGCAGAAACAAAACATGCCTCTCGAAAAATCAAAAACAACAAATGATAGAGAAAGGGGGAATGAATGCAAGCTTAGCAGATGAGTGTCAGAAAGATGTTTTTAGAAGAAAATGGAGTGGGGAAGGGCGGCGGAATCAGCCGTGTCTGACGGTGAATTCGCCGTTTTCGACAGTAACGAGAGCCTTTGTCTTCGGCGGCAGCTCGCCTTTGAGGATCGAAGCCGCGAGCAGCGTTTCGAGGTTCTTCTCGAGGTAACGCCTGATCGGTCTCGCGCCGTATTCCGGGTTGAAGGACTCGTCTATGATCTTCTTCATAGCCGCATCGTCAAGTTCGACGCTGAGCTCTCTGTCGGCAAGCAGCTTATTGATGTTTTTGAGCATCAGGTCGGTGATCGCCTTCAGGTCGTCGTCGTCAAGCGGGTTGAACATCACGATGTCGTCGACACGGTTGATGAACTCAGGCTTGAAGTGCGCCTTGATCGACTGCATGATCGTCTCCCTGTCGTGTTCGGAGAGCTTGCCGCCGCCTGCGTTGATAAGCCCGCTGCCGAGGTTCGAAGTCATAATGATTATCGTGTTTTTGAACGATACCGTCCTTCCCTGGCTGTCGGTCAGTCTGCCGTCCTCGAGTATCTGGAGCAGCAGGTTGAAGACCTCGTCGTGAGCCTTTTCGATCTCGTCCAGCAGGACGATCGAGTATGGTTTACGCCGTACAGCTTCGGTCAGCTGGCCGCCCTCGTCGTAGCCGACATATCCGGGAGGCGCACCGATAAGACGCGAGACTGAGAATTTTTCCATGTACTCGCTCATATCGATCCTTACGATGTTCTCTTCGGTGTCGAAGAGCTGACCGGCAAGCTTTTTGGCAAGTTCCGTCTTGCCGACGCCTGTCGGACCGACGAAAATAAACGAGCCGAGCGGTCTGTTCGGTGTCGTGAGACCGGCTCTGGATCTGAGTATCGCATTGGAGATCGTCTCGATTGCCTCGTCCTGGCCGATGATCTGCTCCTTCAGGCGCATCGGGAGCTGCAGGATCCGCTCCTTTTCGGTCTGGGTCATGTTGCTGACCGGGATGCCGGTCCAGCGGCTGACGACCTCGGCTATCTGTTTTTCAGTCAGGACTTCGGTTATCATCACGTTCTCGCTGTTGCTCTTGGCCTGAGCCTCGGAAAGCTCCTTTTCGAGAGCGATCAGCGTGCCGTACTTCAGTTCGCCGACCTTTGCGAAGTCGCCGTTCCTGTTGGCCATTTCGATCTGGCTGTTGACCTGCTCGATCTTCTGTTTGATCCCCTTGATTTTATCGATGAGAGCCTTTTCGTTCTCCCAGATTTTGTGCTTTTCGTCGTAAAGTTTGCTGACTTCGGCGAGTTTTGCCTCGAGCTGGCGGATCTCCTCCTTGGTCGCGCCCGAATCCTTTCTGCGGAAGCCCTCGAACTCGATCTGAAGCTGCAGTTTTTTACGCCTGATGTCGTCCAGTTCAGCCGGCATACTGTCGTTGTCGGTCCTGAGCATCGCGCAGGCTTCGTCGATAAGGTCGATCGACTTGTCCGGCTGGAAACGGTCGGAGATGTAACGGCTCGAAAGTTTGACCGCCGCCACGATCGCGCCCTCGGAGATCGTGATCCCGTGGTGGACCTCGAAACGCTCACGCAGACCACGCAGGATCGATATCGTCTCCTCCTCGTCCGGCGGCTGGATGATAAGCGGCTGGAACCTTCTTTCAAGGGCGGCATCTTTCTCGATGTACTTTCTGTATTCATCGAGGGTGGTCGCGCCGATGCAGTGCAGTTCGCCTCGCGCCAGCATAGGCTTCAGCATGTTCGCAGCGTCGATACCGTCGCCCTGACCTGTGCCTACGATAGTGTGCAGCTCATCGATGAAGAGGATGATTTTGCCGTCCGATTCGCGGACCGCCTCGAGAACGCTTTTAAGACGTTCCTCGAATTCGCCGCGGTACTTCGCTCCCGAGATCAGCGAACCCATGTTGAGCTCGAAAATCTCCTTTTTCTGCAGGCTCGCCGGCACGTCGCCGTTGACGATCCTTCTCGCAAGGCCCTCGACGATAGCCGTCTTGCCGACACCCGGCTGGCCGATGATGACCGGGTTGTTTTTCGTTCTCCTCGAAAGGATCCTGACGATCCTCCTGATCTCACCGTCCCTGCCGATCACCGGGTCAAGTTTGCCCGATCTCGCCAGCTCGACGATGTTTCTTCCGTACTGCTTCCAGGAATCTTTGCCCGGAACTTCATTCTGTTGTCCGTAACTCATAATCTGCCTCCATTTGAAAACTGCATTGATTTATAGACAGAAAAACGCCGCTTCAAGCCCTTTTTTTTAAAAATTTTGTGCTTATAACAGGTCACTTTTCATCACTTGAAAATTTTACCGGTCTGCAAAATCGCTTCCGCGATATATCTTTTTCGTGTATCTAATTTTAAAGATTTCTATAGTTATATTTCTAAATATTGATATATAAATTTGACATAAGCAACATTTTTATTAGAGTGGGATCGCTTTGGCGAGCAGTTGAAAAAATGGATATCTCAACGGTTTGTCTCATTAGGATATTATTTTTTCGGCTTCGGATGCTTGGAGGATATCGCAATGCATTGCAGGTAGTACGAATAATAACTTTTTTAATGAGGTCACCGATGAATACATCTGAAAAATTAAAATTGATAAGAAAAATCCTCGATCTTCCTCAGTGGAAGATCGCCGAGCTCTGCTCTGTCTCCCAATCCTACTGGAGTGAAATCGAAATGGGTGAAAAACAGCCGAACGGCGCAATAATCCTAACACTTGTCAGTGATTTCAAAGTCAACCCGCAGTGGCTCAGGACAGGATTCGGCTCCGTTTTTTCAAGAGGCTGCCGTTTTGAGAAGGACTGTCCGTTCCAAAGCTATGCGGCCTCCTGTGAAAACGATCCGACAGCATCGGATTCCGTCAATGAAAAACGTATTTCCTACAAACCCGGGGGAGGCGTCAGAGAGCCGCTCGTCTTTTTCCTCTGTCCCGGAAAGCTGAGCAGCGGAACCGAGATCCTTGACATCCTTCTTATCGATACCAGGATCAGGGAGATCGACAAAAAGGGGACCTTTCTGCTTGAAAACGAAGAGCGCGGGCTTTTTGTCTTCTGCCGCAGCAGCGATGATAAAAGGCTCCTCACCAAAGAGACCCGCTGCCTCGGAAAGGTCGCTTTCGTGATAAAAAGGTTGTGAGATCCGCATGAAATCCTGAGGCGGTTACGAAATTCCTTCTTGTTCTGCTGAGCCCAGGTCATGACATCTCTGGGGGAAGGTGAGTGACGTTTCCATCCCGGCTGCGGATCGGAACTCCTTTCAAAATCCTCCCTTCGTCTCCTGCACCGATCGCAAAAAAGTGAAAAATTTATTCACTTGGGCATTATACGCCCAACCTCACCGGTATGATGCGTCCGGTTTTTTTTGATCAAGGAGGTCAGAATGTCAAATCTTGAAAGGATCGTTTACATCAATCACATGATCAAGACGAAGGGTTTCGTCACGAGAAAGGAGGTCTCAGACCGCTTTGAAGTCCACATCGACACGGTCAAGCGCGATATCGAATATATGCGCCTTTTCCTGTCCGCGCCGATAAAATACAGGCAGAGCGCCGGCGGATACGTCTATGAAACGCCGTTCGACATGCTTTTCGATTCGCTCGAAGACGCCGTGCTTTACTACATTTTCGTAAAACGGATCAGCGAGTCGCTCAAACTTGACGGTCTGCCCTACATTCCGGTGATTTCCGACGAGATCCTTAAAAATATTTCGGGCTACATCCCGCCCGATTTCGACGAGATAATGGATCACATTTCCTACGATTCATCCGATATCGACCTGATGGACATGAAGGATTTCAGGAATATCATCGGTTCTTTCATGACGAAAAGGTGCGTTCAGATAACCTACCTGAATGCCGACGGTGAAAAGAGCGAGCGCCTCATCGAACCTCTGAAACTCATGAACTACCTCGGCAAATGGTATGTCATCGCCTTCTGCCGCAAAAGAAACGCTCTCCGCGTTTTTCTCCTTTCGCGCTTCCTTTCAAGCGAATTGAGCAGCGAAAAATTCGAATATCCCGTCACGAAGCGTGAACTTGACGGATATATCGACGGCTCTTTCGGAATGTTCAAGTCGGAAACCTCCTCAACTGCCGTGATCCGCGTTTTTGAACCGGCATACTACTACGTCAAAAACCAGATCTGGCACAAGAATCAGAAAGTGAACGACTGTGTTATCGACGGCAGAAAGTGCCTTGAGATAACTCTTCCCGTCGGCGACCGCGACAAAGAGATAATCGCCAGAGTTTTATCATATTCTCCAGACAGCGAGATCGTTTCGCCGCCTGAGCTGCGTAAAAAGTGGCTCGACAGGATAAAAGAGCTTTATCAGAAATTCTGCGAGAAATAGGGATATTTCAATGACTGAAAAGAAGATTCCTGCGAATAAAGAAATAATCGCGATGATCCCGTCGAAAGACGTGCGCGAATATCTGATCAGAACAGGCTGGCAGTTCAGTGAATACGAGCGCGATATCCTGCGCCGCTATCTAAAACCGAAGAACAAAGCCGACTACGAAAGCGTCTGGTACGACCAGAATTACATCACCCTGCCGCATCCTTTCAGAAAAGGCGATATCGTGGCAGTCTACGGCAAAGACAGAAGGAAAAGACCTGCTATCGGGATCATGTGGGCTCCGAAAAGCGACGAGGATTTCTGGAATTTCGACAAACGCACGAAGAATGACCTCAAAGGTTTCGTTGATTTCACCGATGTCTGCACCACTGTCGATTTTCTCTCTCCAGAAAACGGCTTTTTCCGTCACGCTCACCCGAACCCTGTCTGGATCGAATATGCGGAACTTGACGAAGATTCGCCCCAGGCCCGCTTTTTGAGAAGCGCGGTAAAACTCCAGAACGGCGAGGGTTCTCTCGAAGAGACCGATGAACTTCGCAGCGAATACGTAGCGAGCATGAGAAAACGACGTTCACAAAACAACCGCTAAACTAAAAATCCTGATTTTTTCTCCCCTTGGACATTATATGCCCAGTCTCTTGCGTAAAATAAAGTGGTTTTAGGTTTATTATCAATAATTTTTAGGGAGAGTAAAATGAGTATTTTCGGTTCAGGTTTCGGTGGTTTCGGCAAATCTAACAATCCTCTCAATGATTTGACTCGAACAATCATTCAAAAACCACCTTTTCCAAAGAAAACGCGCAAAAAAGCCTGCGATTTCAAGCGCACGGTCTCCGATTCGGAACTTAGAAAAGGCGATGTCATCGGTGTCCACAGGATCGGCGGAGTTTATGACCACTACGGCATATACACCGGCAGAGGCAAAGTCATCCATTTTTCCAACGAAGGAAGCGATTTCGGCAGCGATATCTGTGTCCGCAGGGCGACGCTCTCACAGTTCAAAGACGGCGCGTCGAATGTTTTTGTCATCGACTTTGAAGCTTACCGCGATTATGTCGAAAATCCCGAACTGTTTGACTTCGGAGGACTTCTCAAACTCGCTATCGACTCCTTTTTCGGCAACGAAATCACCATCTATTCCCCCGAAGAGACCGTCAAAAGAGCCGAAAGCCAGCTCGGAAAAGGCAAGTACAACCTTGTGTTCAACAACTGCGAGCATTTCGCCGTCTGGTGCAAGACAGGAGTTCACGAATCGAGTCAGGTGCAGAGATTCATTGAGGCACTTGGTGACCCAACAGTAAGATGATAAACACCTGATTCCATTAGATAAACTTTGCAAGTGGTTACAAATTGTAACCAGTTCAAAATGATTGCTGCAGACGGGAAAATGCGTCCGACTGACTGCATGACAACGGAACAGCTTTTCCGCTTGATTCAGTCGGTTCCATCGCCGAAGGCAGAACCTTTCAAACTGTGGATGGCGCAGGTCGCAAGAGAGCGGCTCGACGAAATCAAAGATCCTGAAATTCAATAAACCGTGCTCTGATTGCATACAGGCAGCTCGGCTACTCCGAAAGCTGGATAAACCAGCGTCTGAAAAGCATGGAAATCAGAAAAGACCTGACTGACGAATGGAAAAGGCGCGGACTACAGGACGGTGTTCAGTTTGCAACTCTGACCGACATAATTTACAAGACCTGGGCGGGGAAAACCGCCAAAGAATACAAGGAATTCAAGGGTTTGAAGAAAGAAAATTTGCGTGACAACATGACGAATCAGGAACTTGTTCTGAATATGCTTGCCGAGCTTTCGACAACTGATTCTTCTACACGACAGCAAGCCTTCTGTCATTGATGAAGACGAAGAATCGAAATAGCCAAAAAATAGCCTGCTAAAGCAATCCTAAAGAGTAAGCGAAATGAATTGCAAAAATTCTTCAGGTCGGGCATTATGCGCCCAACATCTCCAGTATTTTATTGTAGTTTTTTGTTTATTTATTCGGTGCAGCGTGTATAATCCGGCGGTTGTTTTAGGTGTTTGATGAACCAAAAAAATGCTGAACGGATTTTTATAAAAGGATGAGAGGTTTGGCACAAAATGAGAGGCGGAGCGGTGCGGAGTTTTCGGAGTGATGTTCGGGAGTTGGGTGTGTTTTCAAGGGGTTGTGTGCGGTGCGCGTAATTTGTCACAAAACTGCCTTTTATATGCCTTTTTCTTCGCTTTGATCGGGAGATCAGAAAGCGCAAAAAGTCCGCTGTCCGGGCGGTGTCGAAGCCTAAGCCTTCAGAATCACTAAAAAATTTATCTATGGTAAAAAAACGAAAAGAAGCGAATTTTCAAAAAGACTAAGAAACTAACTAAGAAACCAAACAAAATTAAGTTTCTTAGTATCTTAAAAACCAGTAAAAACCGCCTTTTAAAGACAATTTAAAGACTAAGAAACCAACTAAGACTAAGAAACCAAAAAAAAACGCAATTTTGCGGCTATTGTCCGGCTGCATTTTTGAGTTTTAAAAAAAGAGCCGGATTTCAGCCGTTTTCAAGTTTCTCAATCCGAGAACGAAGTTCGTCAACCTCGTTTTTCAGATCAGAGATAAGTTTTTTGTCCCAGATAAAATTTAGACAGTCTTTCTGCCTTTCTTCAGGCAATTCAGAAAGCATTTTGAGTGCAGTCGAAAGATTGCCGTTAGGATCCGGAATATTGACAAGCCGATCCTGAGAGCCGGATCTGAACATCGTTCCTTCACCGGCAAGTAGCCAATTTAGGTTCACGCCGTAAATTTTACTTAACTTAATAAGAAATTCCGACGTGGGCTTGACTTCACCACGCTCATATTTACTAATGGTGGTGAGTGGCACACCCAAAGAGTCTGCAAATTTTCCCTGAGTCAAATTTAAGTTTTTTTCTCTTAATAATTTCAGACGTTTGTTCATTTTTTCACCAAAATAAGCAAAAGTTACTTGACATAAAACCAAAATTGGCTAAAAAAGAGCCTTGTCAAGCGGTTCAAAAATGAACCACGGAGTTATTTTAGGAGGATTCATGAAAAAAACAAGTGGAAAAAAATTAAACGCGAAAGCCAAACAGAGAAAGCTGGCGTTCAGAGGTTTTCTGCTCGACAACGAAACAACGCAAAGTGCAATCGCAAAAGAGCTGGGTGTTTCTTCGACGGCGATCAGAAAATCTATCGAGCGCGGAGCCTTCCAGAAAGGACCTTTTGCGGAGTGGTGGAAACAAAATATAAAAAACGCCGAATCAAATTCGGCGGCAATTAACGGAGCGAGGGAGGCCGCGCATGACATGCTGCGGCAACAGACGACGCAAATGGTCGAGCAATGAACGAAGTGAGGAGGTAAGAATGAAAGAGAGGATCTGGAAAGAGGTTAAGGAGTTTTTAGCGGTAAGTATTGTGGGCGCGGGGTTCGGCCTTTATTTCGGATGGGCGTGTGCGCGTGACATTGACAAAGACTGCGAGCGAGAGTGCGGTCTTGAGCCTTACGCGAACGCGCCGGAATACTGCCAGGGTTTCTGGGAGGCGAAGGGATTGACAAAAAACACCGCCGATAAAATCGCCGGACAATAAACGAAGATCGAAGGTAGTATGGTTTGGATTTCAGTAAATACGGCGGCTGAGCTGCTTGAGATTTCAAAGCAGTATGTCAGAAAGCAGTGTGCGCTAAACAAATACACGGTGCAGACTGTGTCAAGCAATGTGGGGAGAGGCGGTGTTTCGTATCAGATCGATCTGGCAAGCCTGCCGGAGAGGGCACAAATAAAATACTGGGAAACACGGAACGACGTGACGACGGAACGGCGTGACGGGAAACCTGACCCCTCAGCCGCTGCTTCGACAAGCTCAGCAAGCGGCAGCTCCCCTGCAACAGGAGAGCCGGGAAAGGCGACCTCACCCCAAACCCCTGACCTCACCCCGACCCTCTCCAGTGTGGCGAGGGCCAAAGACAGTGGCGAGGGGCTGACTGATAGCCGGATTCAATCCGGCACAACAAACGAAGCTCAAAGGTTGACGCGCAATGAAAGGAACTCAGCGGTGAGTGCGGGGCTGAATGCGAAGAACCGGGAGGTTTTAGAGAGGAATTTAGAGGTCATTGAGTTTTTTAAGGGGCTGAGGGGTGAAGAGATCGACAGCGCGTTGATTCAGTGGAACTCTGAGCACGGGGATTCACTGAATAAGCGTACTGTTTACCGGATTCTGCAAAAATTCCGGGACGGGGGTGCTGCTGCGGTTGCCGGGAAATACGGCAGTCTGGCGGGAACGTCGTCGATCACGGATGAGTGGTGGCACAAGTTTATGCAGGTGTATGCGTCTCAGGGGAACCAGGCGTCGATCACGGCATGCAGGGAGGTCGTCCGGGGCTATGCGATAACGATGGGACAGATAGAGCCCGACGGAGACTTCCCGAGCCGTGACGCTTTCAGGAGGCGGCTGCAGCACGAACCGCAGGCTGCGCTCAACTATATAAGGAAGGGCAAGGACTATCACAAGCGGAACGATGCATTCTGGCTGAAGGTCAATTCGAATTCGATCGTGTGCGGCGAGGTGTTCGTGGCGGACCATGCGAAGTTCGACTTTTTTGTGAGGACGAAGGACGGGAAGCTGTCGCGCCCGTGGATCTCCGCGATGTGCGACTATAAATCAAGGATGATCGTGGGTTACGATCTGTTTACGGACGAGCCGAACGGAAACCATATTATTATTGTTATGAAGAGGTCGTTCGAGAATTTCGGTATTCCGAGGATCCTGCTGTTCGATAACGGCAAGGATTACCGGAGGAAAGATATCGGCGGCGGAAGGATGGCGGCGACGTGCGATCTGATCGACAGGTTCAGGCCGACGATCGCGGGCGATCTGGGGATCGATGTGCGGTATGCCATCCCGTACAACTCGCAGACGAAGCCGATCGAGAGGGTGTTCGGAATTTTCAGGCAGTATTTTGACAAGTTCATGCCGGCTTATGTGGGAAGTGACGGAAAGCAGAGGCCGGACAAGACGAAAGAACTGGAACTCAGGGAGAGGAGGAAGCAGACCTCACCCCAAACCCCTCTCCAGTATGGCGAGGGGCTTGAATCCGGCAATGAAATTGCACGGAATAAACGGAACTCAGAGGTGGCGCGGAATAAACTGAACGGAGAGGTCGCGGTGCTGGAGTTCGATGAGTGGGTGAAGCTGGCGAAGGAGTTCATCAATATTTACAACCACAGGGTGTTTGCTGCGGGTAAGGCTGCCGGGCTTTCTCCGGTGGGTATCTGGCAGCAGGATGCTCCGGCGATGAGGGCTCCGAAGGCGGAGGATCTGGCGATTCTGTGCGCTTCGAGCGGAAATCCGGTGAAGGTTACGAGGAGCACGCTCACAGATACGAGGACGGGTTCGAGATACTGGGCTGCGTGGATGAACGAGTGGCAGGGCTCGAAGCAGATGTTCTTTATGCGGATCGATCCGGAGAGGCCGGAGACGGCTTTCTGTTTCTTTGCGGATGAGACGGCGAAGGGTATCCGGATGGGTGCGTTCGCTGGAACGGCGGCGCGGATGGAGAGTGTTCCGCTGTTTGATGATTCGGAAAAGGCGAGAGAGCTGCTGGCAAGGCAGATGGAGATCAAAAACAGTGTCACGAAATATGCAAAAAATACGCTGAAAAAGGCTGTCGGGGACGCGCTGAGTCCTGAAGAGATCATGGATTATATGAGGGTCAGCGTGATGGCGAGCCATAAGGCGGCGTGCGAGGCGAGAGGGATTTCTGCGGAAGATCCGGCGGGTCCGATGACTATCGATATTACGAAGTACACGGGTGTCGCGAGAGAGGTCGAGGCGGAGAAGACGAAGGGTGTGATGGATTTCAAGATCTGGCAGGGAAGCCCATCTCTCTTTTCTGATGACGACAGCCGGGGAAAAAGCCGCCGCAGGGGTAACGGCAAGGAATCCGGCAATGAAATTGCACGGAATAAACTGAACGGAGAGGTTGAGGAGGAACCGAAGATCGTCAGGTTCCGGAAATATGTAATCACGAAGGAGGATGAAGATGAGTAAGAGTGCGAGAGAGATGATCAGCGAGCTTATGAGGGCCGGCTACTCGCAGGCGAAGATCGCGAAGCTGTGCGGGGTCTCTACGGCGGCGCTGAATGCCTATCTGAAGGGCAGTTATGCGGCGAAAGACCTTTCGCAGATCGAAAAGAAGATCATGTCGGGATGCAAGACGGAGATCGAGAGGCTTCAGAAGAATTTTGAGTCGGTGCTGCCGTTCCAGCCGAACACGGAGACGGCGGAGATCGTGCTGAGTGTTGCGCATCTGTGCCACACTTCAAGGCGCATGGGTCTGATCTACGGTGCTGCGGGTGTGGGAAAAACGAGGGCGTGTCTGGAATACTGCGCCCGGAACAAGAACGCTGTCTACATTGAGGCGAGACCTTCTTTCACGGCGAGGACGCTGATGAAGAATCTGGCCGAGAAGCTGGGCTGCACGCCGAAAAGCAACCAGTATGAGCTCGAAGAGGAGGTGATCAGAAAGCTGAGAAATTCGGGCAATCTGGTGATTGTCGATGAGTGCGAACATCTGAACCACAGGGCTCTGGAAACGCTCAGGACGGTGGTCTTCAATGCTGCGCACACGGGGCTGCTTCTGGTAGGGCTCGAAACGCTGAAGTACGCGCTGATCGGAACGAGAACGAAGAACGAGTATCTGAGTTCGAGATGTCTGGTCAACAGCAGGGTGAAGGCTCTGGGCGAGGATGAGACGGCAAGTCTGATCGAGAGGTTTTTTCCGGGGGCTTCAACGGCCATTAAAAAGGCGTTTTTCGAGGGGACTAAGGGGAATATGAGGCTGCTTGAGAACACGATCTTCAATGTCAGGGAGCTTACGGAACTGAATCCGGACGTTTCTTTCACGGCGAAGCTGGTGCAGGCGGCTATAGCGCAGGCGGTGCTGGCGTGAGAATCCGGCGATTCAATCGCGCGGAATGGACTGAACGATGGAGGATGGCGATGGAAATTACAAAGAATCAGATCAAGCTGATACACACGCTGAAAACGAAGGCGGCACTCGACGACGATCTTTACCGGGACATCCTGAGCAGATACAGGGTTGAGAGTTCAAAGGAGCTGGACACGGCGCACGCGACGGCTCTGATCCGGGATCTGGGAAGGCTCGCAGAGGCAAGAAAGAGGCTCGAAAGCGCGACTCCGAGACAGAGGCGGCTGCTTCTTGCGCTGTGGTATCAGGTGTCGAGGGCGGAAGATTACGACACGAAAAAGAAGGCGTTTGATGCTTTCCTGGGAAAGAGATTTTCAATAGAGGGGATCAATGCGCTGAAAAGAAGCGATGTCGAAAAGGTTGTGAAGGCTCTTGAGGCGATGGGTGCTTCGAGAGAGAGATTTCAAGAACAATAAAAATGGAGGAAAAGATGCCGAAAATCAGAGAAATCGACGGTATTAAGTACTGGCTGGATGCTGAAGGCTCGATGAGGCCTGAAAGCGCGGTCAGTAAGGCTGACAAGCAGAAAGAAGAGGTCATCGACGGAATTTTCCAGGCGGTTTTCTGTGCAAAAGAGAACCTGCAGAAGTTCAAAGCGGCGACGCAGGAGGCTCTGGACGGTTACATTGAAAAACAGGCGAAAAAGGCGAAGGTCGAGGGCTGGAAAGGGTCCTACTCGCTCCAGAATTACGACGGAACGAAAAAGATCATCGTTGCGAACCAGGAAAAGCAGAAGTTTAACGAGAAGCTGCAGTTCGCAAAGGCGAAATTCGACGAATGGGTCATCAAGAAAACGCAGGACGGCGATGCTGACCTTGCCGAAATCGTTCAGAAGGCTTTCGAGGTTGACAAGGCGGGCGAGATCAACAAGTCGTTTCTGTTTAAGCTGCTCAGATACAACATTAAGGACCCGGACTTCAAGAAGGCTCAGGAACTGCTGAAAGAATCGATCGAGACGGCGGGATCAAAGATTTACATCCGTTTCCAGGAAAAGGACGAACACGGGGAATGGAAAACGATTTCGCTGGATTTTGCGAATTTGTGAGGCAAGTGCCGGATAAAATCCGGCGCAATGAACGAAGCTAAGGGGTGACATGAAACAGGCTTTTCTCGATTTCGTAGCCGAAAACATGACGATTGACGACATCCCGAGCGAGGGGATGCGGATGATCGCGGAAGACTGCGGAATCGAGGTGGCCCTGAAAATCATGCAGAAGCTCGCGGGGACGCGGTTCTCGGTGCCGAGATACTGGCACAAGATCATTGCCGAAAAATACATTGTGGCGAACGCTTCAAAGCCGGTGAACGCGCTGGCGGTGGATGTGGGGCTCTCGGACACGATGGTGCTGAGAACGCTGAACAAGAAGGTGACGGAAATCGGAAAGCCGGTCCAAAGGACGGTTTTCGACTATCTGGATGAGGATTAGATGAACAAGACAAGAAGAATCGACGTGAAGGTCACGGACGAGCAGCTGAGGGTGCTTTCCGAGAGGGCGACGGCGAACAATATGACGCTCTCGGAATTTATGCTGTTCTGCGGGATGAATGCGCGGATCAGCGCGGAGATCGGAAATTTCAACACGTTCAACAGGCTCGAATACGAGATGGGCTTTATCGTCAAGATGAAGGAACGCGGCGAGATCAACCGGGAAGATTTTGACCGGCTGAAAGCCGCTCTTATTGAGAAATATTCAAAAACAGGCGGACAATAGTCACAAAAAGGAGGATGAAATATTCAAAAGGATGAAACAGGCGAGAAAGCATTTCGGGCTTTCGAGCAAGGAGATGGCTGACAAGTGCAAGATTTCAGCCAATTATTATTCGCTTCTGGAAAGCGGAAACTTCAAGGGGAGTTTTACGGCGAACGTGCTTGCAGGGTTCGACGGGCTGGGTGTCAGCATCCACTGGCTCTACACGGGTGAAGGCAGCATGCTGAGAGTCCAGGAGGATCAAGAGTTTTTGCCGGAAGTTCCGAGGGTTTACGAGGCGATCAAAGACAGCCGCGCTGCAGCGATCGAAGAAAATGAGATCCGGGAAGAGGCGGAAGAGACGGTCAAAAGATGGAGAAAGCCGACGAAAGAGGAGATCGAAGAGGCGGCGGAAGAGATGCTGGAACGCAGATCGGAAAGCGCATGGAGAAAGCAGTATGTTCCGAGAATCGACCGCAGAGGATGCACGTGCAGACGCGGTAAAAGAATCGGCAGAATTTTGAAAATAGCTGAACTGATCGACACGATCATGGGGGGGGGTAGATGATTATTAAATTTGCGACCATGGAGGAGGTAGAACATGATTGTCAGGTTTGACACGGAAAAAGAAGCATCCGACCGGTTCAAGCTGCTGTATGTCCAGGCTCAGGAAGATGTCAGGAAAGGCGAACTCAGAGCCTGTGACATTATTAAGTGTGAGCGGAGACTAATCGTTTTTCGGCAGAAATTTCACACGTTTTATTATCTTGGGCGCGAAGGCGAATTTCCGTGCATTCACGCTAAAATATGTCCGCACGGAACGATCGAAGATTTGCAGACGCTTTGGAAAATGCAGCGCATATTTGAGGAGGTGTAGAAAAATGAGAATATTTGACTATTTTGAAGACACTCTGCTGAGCCGCATCCAGGCGGTCTGCATGACGATTATTTCGTTTCTCCTGGTGATCCTGGTTGTCGGATTTCTGGCCTTTTTGATCGCGGTTGCGGTCGAGGGTGTTCCGTGCAAAGATGAAAAAGAGCCGGGAGACGTTTCAGGAAACGTCTCTACGACGGGACTGCCGAACATCGACACGGAAGCGGCGTTAGATCTGCTTGAGAAAGGCGAATGCCTGGGCGGAGCAATCGAAGAGAAACAATTTACTATTTTTATCTGTAAGGGAGAGAAATGATGGAACTGGCAAAAAAAATGGCAATCGAATGTATCAAAGAACTGTGGCATGACAGGGTTTTTGATAAGAAAAACACTGAGATGAGCGAGGAATCGAAACAGAAAGTCTACGAAACACTGAGTGGTGTTGCGGTGCAGTCGTTTGAGTTCGGTTATAAATTCGCGCACGATGAAGCGAAACTTGCGGGCGCTGCGGCGCTTATGGCTATGACGATCAGCGATGAGGACATGGAGAAAATCAAGGAAAGGATGAAAAAGATGGGAATGCCGGAAAACACCGATGACGAAGAAGAACTGCAGATTCCGGGCGTGATAATCGTTACCGACGAGATTAAGAAGGAATATCCAGAGCTGAAAAATCTCAAAATGATACAGAAAGAACCCTCTGACTATATGACTTGGAATGACTCAATGCAATATGCTAAGGATCTGGACTTAGGCGGCTTCACCGACTGGAGACCTCCGACAATGGAAGAGCTTCGCGGTATTTATCGAGCGAAACAGGCTCTCGGCATTGCTGATGATGAAGAATGGTACTGGTCCGGCAGCGAAGCAGGTGCCTCCGGCGCGTGGAGCGTCAGCTTCGGCAATGGCCGTGTGTACGGCAACAGCAAGTACAGCCCGAACTATGTGCGCTGTGTCCGCTGACCTGACCGCGTTTGGTTTTTTCTTAGCGCGTCAGCGCTGTTTGCCCGGCAGGGCGATTTTCTTTTAATCTTTTTTATTTCTCAGACATTCATTGGATGCTTTCAGTTTAAATATGTACGTGCGCATGCGAGTGACGTTATTCAGCAGTTTCAGGAGCTGGACTTCGCGGCTGTCGCCGGGATCGATCCTGTCGTAGACGGGTTCCGGCGGCTCAATGCAGAGCTGCTTAATGTCCGGCTTCGGCGGTCGGTGGTTCGCAGTAGCCGAACAGCTCGTTAATGCGAGGAATAATACTGTCAAAATCAGTAACATTTTCACAGATTTCTTCATTTTTTTGTAGCTCCTGCCGCTCCTGAACGGCGATGTTTTCGAGGGAAAAGAGGTATTGCCGGACGGCTTTCACGTCATCGGCGGCGGTTGAAAGCTGATCGATCAGTGCCTGGTTGCGGTTTTTGAGGTCGGCGATCTGAGAGCTGAGAGTTTCGATCTTTCCGATCTCGATGCGGATGACAAGGAACAAGATCGAAATGACAAGGGCGGCGATAAGGCTGATGATGAGGCCGCGGTGATCTTTGATCCATTTTGCGATGAGGACAAGGGTTGTCATGGCTTTCTCCTGACCTCACCCCTGCCCCTCTCCAGTGTGGCGAGGGGAAAGGGAAAAGGATATTGTTGACAACACGAAAAAACGTTGTAATATGATAATGATTTTGGCCGGAGGGTGTGAAGTGCTACGCGAAAGCGAACCGGCGGACGGCGGTCGGGGGAACTTAACCTGGTGTTGAGCGGCTTCCAGGCACCCTCAATTCTTTTTTTCATAAATCAACTCACTTTTTCTGCTTCTTAAAAGAGACTCAATGTGAGCCTCGTAAAAACTTGTAACAAACATCTCATCTTTATTTTTTGTAACCTTTACAGGAATTTTATAAACACGTCCGACGCCTGTTTTTTTGTCAACTACGCAAAAATGCAAGGTTTGAGAGCCCGTGGATGCGGTTTTTTCAAGAAAGATATAATCCGGGTTCCAGATGCCGCCGGGGAGCCGGTGATAATCGGTTTGTAAAAGATCGTCGTGTTTTCCCAGATGCTCGATGACGGTGTCGCTCGAAAGATTGACAGTGCTTGTTTTCGACCCGGTTTTTTCACGAATCAGCGGTTCGATATCCGGCGAAAGAATGCCGATGATGCGATACTGCCCTTTTTCTTTGCTTTCCATGAATTTTTGGAAAGGCTTGCTGGCGACACTGTTTCGCTTGCTCTTGAAGACAACGGGCTTGTAAGTGTGGAAAAAATCAAAGCCGACTACAATAAAAATCCTGAAAGACTTCTTAAAATAGGTATTGTCGGTGCAGTAAAAGCCGGTAAATCGTCTTTGCTCAACTCTCTTTTCTTTGACGGAAAAGATATTCTTCCGAAAGCTGCGACTCCGATGACTGCGGCTCTCACTGAACTTTCCTACGGTGAAAAGTGTGAAATTACAGTCGATTTTTTTACAGATGAAGATGTTCAGGCATTGAAGGACAAATCAGAAGCTTATTCCAGAAAGGTAAAATATTATGAAGCTGCTCAAATCGAAGCTCTTGAAAATGAGTGGAAGCAAGAACACCGCGGCGGAAAAGTTCCGTCCGAACTGCAAAAAGAATGGAAAGAAGATGCTGAAGTTTACGCCGAAACCGAGATTTTAAAGGACATAACGCTTGCCGGAGCTTATCAGCAGTATGAAAGTATAAAAAAATCCAAGGTTAAAAGAAAAACAGGAAGCCTCACTTTCTCCGTTCAATCCATTGAAGATATTGCCGGCAAACTTGAGACCTATGTCGGAGCTGACGGTGATTATATGCCTTTCACCAGCAAGGTGTTGATCTCTCTGCCTATTGAAGCTCTTAAAGAAATCAGCGTTATTGACACTCCTGGATTCAACGATCCTGTTCCGTCGCGGGATGAAAAAGCCAGAAAATCTCTGAGAGAATGCGATGTCATACTCATTCTCAGCCGTGCGGGACAATTCATTACCGAAACAGACAAGCAGGTTTTGTCAAAAATCACATCCAAGAACGGAATAAGAGAAATTTATGTCCTTCCAAGCCAGATAGACACTGAACTTTCCAATATGGAGATAGTTGAAAAAGCTGACGGGGATCTGGACAAAGCTGTCGGTATAATCAAAGGAATTCTTGAAGAAGAAGCCGTAAAAAAACTTGAAGATATAAATGAGGATCATGCTTTTGACAGCTTGTTGAACAATGTTAAAGAGAGAGTTGTTCCGGTTTCAGGTATCTGCGAATCAATGTATAAAACTTTTGACAAAAGAAACTCCTGGGACAGCGACAGAAAGCACACTTTGGAAAGTTTGTCAGAAGATTATGCCGATTATTTCCCGGAATCTGGAAATGATGTTATCAAAAGTTCTCTCAAAAAACTCGGGAATATAGATCTCGTGGACAAGTGCATCAGGGAAGTAAAATCCAGAAAAGAGGCTATATTTGAAGAAGAACTGTCAAAATTCGGTGAAAAATACAGAAATGCCGCAAAGGGGGTAAAAAATGCTGTTGCCGAATACCTTGATAATAAACAGGATATTTTCGACAGGCAGGATATAAAATCAGCGGAAGAAGAGATCACTGAACTTGAAAAAGCCTACAATGTTATTGCTCCGGAAATAGAGAATGCTTTTGTCGATGCAGTTAATGACTGGTTCGGAGAAGTGAGAAACGATTGCAACAGCATGCTTGATATGTCAAAATCCGAAGCCAAAAGCGGTGTGCAGGCTGCCGAGGGATCTTATACGCATAGTTGGACAACCGGAATGTGGTGGTGGAAGAAACATCACAGCGAAGAAATTACGACAGCCAATGTTTCCGCTATCAAGAATTCGATTGACGAGTTTATAGACTTCTATAACGATCATCTGCCGTATTTTCTTGAATCCGAGATAAACAGACTGATAAAGGTTGTCGTATCGCAGATTCAGAGAATCTGGTCCGAGAATGTTTCTTGTGGAAAGGAGTCGCCTGTAGAATTCAGAAACAAAATCCGTTCTCTTGTTTCCTCTATGGATTTTTCATATAGTTTAGCCTACAAAGGGGAAAGATTTTTATGTGAAGATTCCGGCAGGATCGAGGGAAGTCGTGCCGAGAGATGCCTTGACAATGCGCGTGATTTTATAAATACTCTCTGCCGTGAATTTAAGGAAATTGTTCTATCCGCAGCCGAGGATGTAAAAGAAAAATGCAAATCATACGGATTTTCCAAACGTCTTCTCGACGGATACAAAAAGCAGCTTGAAAAAAGGCTTTCAGATCTTCAAACCCCGAAAGTTGCAATGGAAAATTTGAAGAGAATGAAAAAAGAATTGGGAAAAATTGAGTGCTGATGACGGGGTGCGTTATGGAAAATCTCAATGAAATTCTAGACTTTATTTCAGAACTCGTAAATTCAAAACCGGATCTGAATAAAAATTTTGAAAAGTATAAGGAACTTCTCAATGACAGATACATGACTTTCGCCAAGGAGAATGACAGTTTTGCCGATGAGGCGGGAGCTCTTGTAAAACTTCAGAATATTGCCGGACAATTGGAGTTTCTGACTTATGACGAGGCTCTGCTCAATAAAACTGTTGTCGCTGTAGCAGGAAATTTCTCAAGCGGCAAATCATCATTCTTGAACAGTTTCTTTCAAAAAGGAACCGAAAACAAGCTGCAGAGAGGAGTGGATCGCACAACGGCAATTTCAGCTTATGTTCTCAATGACAGAAATGAAAATGTGGTCGGCTATTCTTACAGAGGCGGCAAAGTAAATATTGCGAACAGTATATTCAACCTGCTTGATCACCAGCACTTGAGCGGCGACCTTAAATTGATAATGCCCTTGATTCACCATATCGTTGTCAGAAATAAATTCGTAACTGATTTTAAGAATTTATGTTTTATCGACACTCCCGGTTTCAATTCAGGAAAAGAGAGCGACACTGACTACCGAACGGCAATTTCCGCTATTTCAAATGCAGGTGCTCTGCTTTGGTGTTTCTGTGCAAAATCGGGCGTTTTGACAAGCGACGAAATAGGAATCCTTTCAGAGATTTATTCAAAAAACAAAAACATTAAAATTTATGTCGTCGCAACCCAAGCTGACAAAGTAAAAGCAGTTGATGTGGAACAGATATTGAATAAATCCGAAGATCTGCTTGGTAAACGGCGAATAAAAATAGAAGGTATCTCCTCTTATTCATCAAAATACAAATTTAATGAACAGCCGGAAAGATATTCTTTTCACAAAGGAATTACTCTGAATCAGTTCCTGAAGAACATTGATGTAGAGAACACGCAGAAAGAAAAGATATTCCTGAAAACGGTTGAAGAAGTTTTCGATGATTATATCAAAGCTGACAAAAACCGGATCGACAAGCTGGAAAAACAGATAAGGACCTTGAATATTCTCGAGATGTCGGTTCAGACAGTTTTGAACAATAAAGAAGCGATTATCGGCTGGCTTAAATCAAGAATCGATCACAGAATTTTTGATGCGAGAAAATTTACTGAAATGCAAAATGCCTTGAATGACGAAGATGTATTCGACGGAATTGATGAAATTAAGCCGGATCTTGAGGAAACTATCCGTAAAGATAAAGAAGACATTAAGAATGCGGGCAGGTTGTGCCGGGATATGAAAAAAGCTGTCGCAGCTGTTTTTGGACACGAACTGAATGAAAGTGAATTAGAATCAGGTGAAAGGGCTTTTGAGCAAAAAATGAAATTTTGTACAAAGTGCGGGGAAATGATCAGGCCTGGAAAAAAATTTTGTCATAAATGTGGAGAACAAGTGAGATGGTAAAATGTGTAAAATGCGGAGCCCAGTTGAAAGCAGAGGATTGTTTCTGCGATATATGCGGTGCAAAACAGAAAAAAGAAAAAAAATGCGAATGCGGATTTATTCTTGAGGAATTTTTTGCTTTTTGCCCGATGTGCGGAAAGAGCCTTGCCAAGGAGACTAGTGCTGACATAAAAAAAATGAACAGTATCAAACTTGAACAAAAAATTCTCGGAATGAAAGAAGCCTTTGATTTTGTTGACAGTCATGAGGAGTCTGATTTATCAACACTCCTTTTAAATGCCGTTGATGACGGCGAAGTCCCAATTGCCGCAGCTTTGTTGGAGGCTGGAGCCGACATAGATGTTTGTGATGATGATTATTCTTCAACTCCTTTGATGAAGGCATGCGAAAGCGGAAACAATGATATGGTCAAACTTTTGTTATCTTATGAACCGGATCTTTATGCTGAAAATGATGATGGAGAAACAGCCCGTGATTTGGCAAAATCAGCAGGTAAAAACTACATTGTCAGGTTATTAAATGAGGCGGAATCATCAGACAGCAAAAAGACTAAAAAATCTGACAAGTTAGAGAATTTTTCAACTTCTATTGCATCTCTCACATCTTTGTGGAGAAAAAAATGAAAAAATGTATTAAATGCGGAGAATTGCTTCCTCCTGACGCAAGATTTTGCGATGAATGCGGAGCGAAACAAACAGAAAGCGTAGTTTGTTCAGAATGCGGAACAGTTCTTGATGCAGATGTCGCTTACTGTCCGAAGTGCGGAATGCCGGTCGAAACGGAAGAATTAACGCCGGAAATGATTGAAAAAATGCTTCCTCCGGAAATTATTGAAAAAGTATATAGCGGAGCTTATAAATCCGAGGAAGAATTCATTTCATCACCTGAAGTCAGAAAGATAATGACTGAAATGGCTGTAGATTATGCCATAAGAAAATCTAAAGAGAAGTGAAGAAATTATGCAAATTGACAGCTTGAAAAGAACTAAAGGCTGAGGCAAGTGTTATGAAATGTATAAAATGCGGTGCATTGCTCGAAGATAGTTTCAGGTTTTGCGATGCATGCGGAACTCGGCAAAAACCAACACTGAAATGCAGCTGTGGGCGTATTCTTGAGGATGATTTCAAGTTTTGTCCAGAATGCGGCAGAGCAGTAACCAAAGTAATAGGAAATGAATTTTTGGACTCTCTGTTGAAAGGAATAGGAACTAACATGTTCTTAGACAGAGGCGACTATATTGAACTCAAAAAGCCTGTAGGCAATATCCGAATGATCGAAAAAGGCTGCTCTAACTACATGATGGATTGGAATCATGCCATGGAGTATGCCGAAAATTTGAGAAAAGGCGGCTTTACTGATTGGAGAGTTCCTACAAAAGAGGAACTTGAAATAATCTATAAAATCAAGGATGCGTGCGGAATTGAAAATGTTAATGCATGGTGGTTTTGGTCTTCTACAAATTTAGAATGTTTAAGTTTTTTTACAGGTAATTGGTGTCATGATGATAGTAGTTCAGCCATAAATACTGTTCGTTGTGTCAGGTAGCAAAAGCTAAAAATAACATTAGAACCTTACTGTTTTCCTCAAAAAACTCCTAAAAATAAAAGAAATCTGATTTTTTCTCCCCTTGGACATTATATGCCCAACCCAGCGTTTATAATCATTCTCGTCAACTTAATTTTATGGAGGAAATTATGACAAGTTTATTTGAAGGCATTGCAGAAGCAATGGAAGGCGTTACTGAAACGATGAATGTAGAGGCGACGGAAGATGAAAACAACACCATTGAAAGTTCGGAATGTGATGAATCAGAGGAAGATCCTGCCGATTCCGAATGCATTGGCTGCGACTCCGGTGAAGACGAAGAGAGCGAAACGGAAGAGTGCGGCGAGGAAAGCAGCGGCGGAGAAAACGAGCCGGGTTTGATCGAGAGTATTTTCGGTTTCATTGACACGATGAAAAACGATGAGGTGTCGCGTGAGGTCGCTTTCGAAGAATTCGGGGAAATGTGCCGTGACTCAATCAACGAACTCTGCGACATCCTTAAGGAATTTCCGAAGATTTTTAAGAAAGAGTAATCTCTTTATGCACGATTCCAAGAGATTCTAAAGTATCTATTTGCACCATTCCAAGCGATTTTCAACCTTAAAGACCTCAAAAAATATAAAAATTACCCGCCCTGAAATGTATCTCACTGAACAAAACTGCCGTTTTCGGCAATTTCGTTCAGTGGAAGCATTGATGGCTGAGCTGAAACCGCCAACTTACCGAATGAAATTTCGCCAAATCACCGAATAAAAAACCGCCAACTTACCGAATGAAAATGCGCCAAATTGCAAAGCAAAATTCCGCCAAATTATATAATAGAAATCCGCCAAATTATAAAATTGCTTGATTTTATTAGCACTTTTACGCTTGTTACATCAGCCACGCGAAATAAGCAGGAAGGCACAGAACTTCGCCATCTTTCTGGTAGTCTTTAGTGTAAAGCAGAATTTTTTCTCCAACACGCGAAGAAAATTTTTCGCAGAAAAGATCTAGTGATTTATGGGTTTTGTAGCCTGACGACTTGACTTCTATCGGAACGATTTTGTCTCCTTTAGAAAGAAGGAAATCTATTTCGTAGTTGTGGTTGCTGCCATCAGGGAAAGTGTAGTAATAAAGCTCGTTTCCGGCGGTACGCAGCATCTGCGCAACTAAATTTTCATAAACATATCCGAGATTTGCGGAAAGTTTATCTGAAAGCAGCTTGTTGTAGATGGTGTTTTCGGTGTAATCCTTATCCCAGAAAGCGAGGGTCACAAAAAGCCCTGTGTCGCAGAGAAACATTTTGTAGCGGTTAAAATCGCGGCTTAAACCCATTCCGACATTCGGATCGTTCGCATGGTAAGCCATTGTCACGACCATGCTGTCGGCCATGTCGGCGACAACAGTTTCGATCGTCCCGTTTGCACGGCCTGAAATCGCGCTTGAAACCATGTAGCGGTTGGCATTTCCCGAGAGTTGTGCCGGAATATCCATAAAAATACGCGATGCATTCCCGCTCGGATCTATTTTTCTGAAATCATCGTTGTAAAGCGAGAGAATTTCGCGCTTTTTTTCATCTACCTGCTCAAGATTATTGGTTGTTATGTAGGTGTCTACAGCTTGCGGCATTCCGCCGATGACCATGTAAAGTCTCAAATCACGCATCCACTTGCGGTGCAGAGAATCTCCGATCGCTTGTTTCATTATGAAGATTTGACGCATGGAATCACCTGAAATGTTGTCGCCGAGAGCCCAGCGGAACTCTTCAAAATCCATCGGATAAAGCACCAAGCTGTGTTCTTCGCTTGGAATCACGATGTTTTCGACATTTTTCTTCAAAGTCAGCAGTGAGCCGGTTTCGATGTAGTCATAGCGGCCGTCCTTGACCAGATGTTTGATTGCCTGGCGCGCTAAAGGCTGAAGCTGCACCTCATCAAAAATTATTACAGAACGCCTTTCATAAAGAGTTACATGAAAAAGGTTCTGAAGACGGAAGAAAAAATAATCGAGGTCGCGTATATTACCGAAAAGTTCGTCAATTTCGGTTGAAGCCTCCGAAAAATCAATCAGGATATATGAATCATACTCTTTTTTTGCGAATTCTTCGACCAGAGTCGATTTGCCGACACGCCTCGCACCTTTTATCAGAAGAGCTGATTTCCCGTTACGCTCCTTTTTCCAGCGGAGCATTTTTTCATAAAGTTTCCTTTTGAATATCATGTTTTGCCTCAACAAACAAAAAACGCAGTAATTTAACACGTTTTTGCAGAATCGCAAAATTTTTTTTGTCAAAAACAGCACTTTTCGCAAAATTTTTTTCGCTCAAAACCGCACTTTCCGCAAAATGTTTGCGCTGGTGAGTTCTCTGCTGCGCTCAGAACGCCGGAAAAAATTTTTTTCATGTTTTTTTGCACTTGGACATTATATGCCCAACCCACTGTCTATAATCTCTTTCGTCAACTTTTTTTATGGGGGAAATTATGACAAGTTTATTTGAAGGCATTGCAGAAGCAATGGAAGGCGTTACTGAAATGATGAATGTCGAGAGGACGGATGATGAAAACAACACCATTGAAAGTTCGGAATGTGATGAATCAGCGGAAGATCCTGCCGGTTCCGAATGCGTTTGCGACGATTCCGGTGAAGACGAAGACAGCGAAACGGAAGAGTACGGCGAGGAAACCAGCGGCGGAGAAAACGAGCCGGGTTTGATCGAGAGTATTTTCAATTTCATAGACACGATGAAAAACGATGAGGTGTCGCGTGAGGTAGCTTTCGAAGAGTTCGGGGAAATGTGCCGCGACTCAATCAACGAACTCTGCGACATCCTTAAGGAATTTCCGAAGATTTTTAAGAAAGAGTAATTTCTTTATGCGGCGGTTTTAACAAAATGCCGCCGCAATTTCTTGTTCAGCTAGTTTGGATTTCGAGGGCTTAAAATGCCAGCTTACCGAATGAATTTTCGCCAAATCACCGAATAAAAAACCGTCAACTTACCGAATAAAAAGTTGACATTTTACCGAATACGTGATATTTAACCAATGATTTTTGGATGTTAAGACCATGAACAATTACAAGAACCGTATCGTAGACAAATTGATTGAAAGAAAGCTGAAAGGTATTGGTGCAGTCTTAATTGAAGGACCGAAACTGTGCGGAAAAACCACTTCGGCGGAACATGCATCAAAAAGCGTACTTTATATGGCAAATCCCGACGAAATGGCTCAAAACATCAGAATTTCGCAGTTGAAACCGAGCCTTCTGCTGGAGGGGGAAACTCCGAGACTTTTGGATGAGTGGCAAGTTGCGCCGTCGCTTTGGGATGCGGTGAGGTTTGAGGTAGATCACAGAAACAAAGTGGGGCAATTCATACTTACCGGTTCTGCCGTTCCTGCCGACAGAGAAGCTATTTTCCATTCCGGAACTGGAAGAATCGCGTGGTTGAAGATGCGGACGATGAGCCTTTTTGAATCCGGAGAATCGAACGGTTCTGTCAGTTTGGAGGATCTCTTTTCGCAAAAAAGCGAAATTTTCGGGAGAAACAACATAAACGATATAGAGGAAATTGCCTATCTGGCATGTCGCGGAGGATGGCCGACAACACTTGAACTTGAAAGAAACATCGCTCTGGATCATGCCTACAACTATCTGCAAGCTATTGAAAATGTTGATATATCAAGGGTAGACAATGTAAGGCGTGATGTGCAGCGGACAAAAAAACTTCTTAAATCTTACGCAAGGAGTCAGGGTAGTCAGGCGGCGAACGAGGCAATCAGACAGGACATGCTGGCGAACGATTCCGACAAACTGGATACCGATACAGTCGTTTCGTATATCAACGCGTTGAAAAAGATTTTTGTCATTGAAGATATGGAAGCGTGGAATCCCAATATCAGATCCAAAACGGCAGTCCGTACTTCCGACACGAGATATTTCAGCGATCCATCTATCGCAGTCGCATCTCTCGGACTCGGACCGAGCGATTTGATAAGCGATTTAAAGACTTTCGGGTTTATTTTCGAAACCATGTGCGTGAGAGATCTGCGGGTATACGCCGACTCTCTGAACGGGCAGGTTTATCACTATCGGGATAAATCGGGATTGGAATGCGATGCCGTGATCCATTTGCGCGACGGTCGTTACGGACTTGCTGAAATCAAGCTCGGCGGCGAAGATGCCATAGAATATGCAGCCCAAACATTAAAAACCCTTGCAAAAAGAATCGATACGGAAAAAATGAACACTCCGTCTTTTATGATGGTCATGGTAGGGAAAAGCGGCTACGCATACAGGCGGGAAGACGGCGTTTATGTCGTTCCGATAGGCTGTCTGAAAGATTGATTGTTTTTCTCTCAACAGTGCTGAAAAATCCAATAAAATCAATAAATTTTGCGAACCTGTAAGCCATGACTAAAAAATGACGTAAATTTACTAGTCTGATAGCATTTTTCCGTCAAAATTGAATTTTACAGAATCGCTGGATTAACAGAAAAAAGTTGACTTAACCGACGAAAATCACTCCGAGCGGACGCAGCGAACATAGGTACTGCTCGACTTATTGGAGTAGTCCACTTTCCCATGAGCGAAATTCACGATCCATGCGTAATTAGTAGCACCCCGATAAGTAGAGGAAGACCAGAAATATTTGCCCGGCATATCCGGAAAATCTGAAGCAGGATCTAGTTTTTCATAATTCACAAGAGATGCAAGCTCGTTTTTGTTGGGAAGCCGCCAGTCGCTAAATCCCGCATAAGTCAAAGTTTCACAATAATTAAGAGCCTCCTTCCAGGTTTTGTCGGTCTTATAAGTTTTTTGCCAGATGAGTCCAGTTTCTGAGTCTGTAACAATGACATCGCTGTTTACGGTCGAAGATTCAAATGAACCTAACGGCAATGTTGCCCCTCTCACACACCTGAAATAGCGTGGATAGGTCTTACTCCGGCTGCTCACATAACCACTGCCGAAATCCACAGTCCATGCATCACTAGTATCGTTCTGATAAGTAGAGGAAGACCAAAAATCTTTTGACGGAGTACTTGGAAAATATGTCGTGTTTATTGCGGGACCGTATGATGAGTTGTAAACAATCGTCAGAAGTTCGTGCGGATTAGGCAGTCTCCAGTCAGAATATCCCGCATAGTTAAGGTCGCTGCAGTATGAAACAGCATCTGCCCAAGTGTAGGTTGAAGTCGGGATAGCCTGCTGCCACATAAGACCTATTTTGAGAACGGTTTTTTCATCTTCAACGCTGTCGTCAATCGAGAAACTTTGAGGGTTGCAGTAACCCAATGCTGCATATTGAGCATCCTGACCGAAGAAATCGTCACTTGACGAACTCGGACATGTCATTGGAGAATATGAATCATCGTAGCACGATGTCTGACCGGTGCAGATGTTGCCGAGTGCTGTTCTTTCTTTGCAGCTTGAACCGTCTCGGTAGTAGCCTGATGCACACTTGTATCTGCATTCTGTTGTGCTGGCAGTCGTGTTGTATGTGCTTGTATTCGAGGGACTCCACGCAGAACCTGTCCAAGTCTGGGTTACAGTTGAAACAGTGTTCCAAACTGTATTCGCTGGTTTTGCAGTGCAGTTTACAGTCTGTTTTGCAGCATCGCAGGTTTTGCTTGACGAGTTCCAGTTGTAATTCGGGTTGCATTTGAATCTGCATTCGCTTGTGCTGGCAGTGCTATTGAAACTGCCTGTTGTGGTCGGAGTCCACGAAGAGCCGTTCCAAGTCTGCGTGATGCTCGAAACTGTGTTCCAGCTTGCATTTGTCGGCAATCCAGTACAAGCAACACCTGTTTTTGTGTTGGAAATACAGCTTGCTCCGCTGTTTTCAGTGTGGTAGCCGTCGGCACATTTGTATCTGCATATTCCTGCCGTTGTATTGTAAGTTGATGTGTAGTTTGCAGGATTCCAGGCAGAGCCGTTCCATGTCTGTGTAAACTTGCCGTTTGCTCCGTTATCGTTCCAATCTGTGTTTTCAGGTTTTGTGGTGCATTCAGCCTGTCGAGTTGCGGCAACACATTTTGAAGTTGAGCTGTTCCATTCGTAATTTTTATCGCACTTAAACCTGCATTCAGCACTGCTCGGATTCGTGCTGTAAGTTCCGGCAGTTGCAGGAACCCAGTCAGAGCCGTTCCAGGTCTGAGTTATGCTTGAAACCGTATTCCAGACTGCATTTGCAGGAAGTCCTGTGCAGTCAGCTGTTCTTGTGTCGGCTGCGCAGCGTGAGTTTTTCCATGAGTAGTTCGTGTTGCACTTGAAGCGGCATTCCGCACTGCTTGGATTCGTGTCGTAAGTTCCGGTCGTTGCAGGAACCCAATCTTCGTCGTTCCAGGTTTGTGTTATGCTTGAAACCGTGTTCCATTCGGCATTTTCCGGCAGTCCTGTGCATTCCGCACTCCGTTTCGCGTTTACGCAGGCTGCACCGTCCCATTCGTAGTTTTCCACACATTTGAACCGGCATTCCGCAGAGCTTGCCTCTTCGTTGTAGCCTGCTGTCGTTGTCGGAATCCACTCTTCACCGTTCCAAGTCTGTGTGATTTCTGAAACCGTGTTCCAGGTCGCTTTATCCGGAAGTTCGAGGCAGTCGCGCTTTCTTTCAGTTCCTTTTACGATCCTTGTGCAGCGTACATACCTGTAGTTTTCTTTGCTGTCCTGATATATCCCGGCATTGCTGAAATCAACATGCCACGCACTGGCATCATAGTTCGAAACGGATGTCGCCGACCACAGCTGGTTTGAGTCACCGAGTTTGCTGTAGCTTCCGTCTGTTTCCGGAGAGCACGCCTGACAGCTTTCATCCAGACAGTAGCCTCCGTCGCAGGTTTCCGTGACAGCGCATGATCCGCCGGTGATCGTTCCGGGGCAGCTCTGAATCAGATCCCTGAGTTCTTCGATCGTCGGCAGATGCCAGTCAGACTGCTCGCGTTCCGTCAGATTTTGACAGTAATCTTTCGCTTCCTGCCAGTTCAGTTTGTTTGAGGTTTTTACAGACCATATAAGAGAAGAATTCTGCTGACTGCCAGGTTTTTCTTCTGTCGTTTTACTCTCTCCGCACGATACAAAAATCGCGGAAAAAAGACAAATCGTGATGAGTAAATAAAGATTTTTCATTTTTTCCTCCTACCAGTTCAGTGTTAGGTAAATTGAGCTGTCGAGCGGGTTCGCTCTGAAAGATATTTCGGTTTTTTTGACCTCTTTTTCGTCTTCGAACTTTATACTGTAAAACACGATCCCCGTTGTGATCAAAGCGGCGCCGACTGCAACTCCGGCAGCACCGAGAGCGGTGAACATCTTTCTGTCGTCGTCCGCATTTTTGGCTTTTTTTCTGTATTTTTCGGCATCTTCAGGAAATGTGGCGTTGTGATAAGCGTTTTGGTATTTGTCGTGCCACTTCTTTGATTCGCTCATTTCATAGAACGACAATCCGCCAAGACCGGCAAGAACGGCTCCCGTGACAAGCGTAGTTGTCGCAATTATCATCCTTTTGCGTTTTGCCGACTGTGAGTTTTCTAATTTTTCGTTCGCCTCTTCCTGCTGTCTTTTGGCTTCGAGTTCCTTTTTTGCTTCTTCGCTCTGAAGACCGCTGATTTCGTCAAGCGTTCTCGGAGCGGCTGTCAGAGTAAAAGTGCCTAAACAGAGTGTCAGAACAGGTAACAGTGCTAAAAATCTAAATAATTTCATAGTGTTTCCTTCTAAAAATTATTCTTCTGATTTCTCTTCTTTAGGAGCCGGAGCATTGTTGGGTTTGGCAGTTTTTCCCAAAACACTCGGAGCTGCCGGTTTTCCGCTTTTTTCATCAGGAATCCTTATGCAACCCTGGCAGTTTCCCATTTCGCATGAAAGCTGGCAGTATCTGAATGCGTCGCTTCTTTCTTTAGAAACTTCGTCATAAACAACCAGTTTGAGCGCAATTCCCTTGACCCATGCCGTTTGGGTGTTGCTGCTCTTTTCTTCCTTTACCATCGTGATGATCATTCCGTCCGCCATTGCAGCGTTGATCGCATTGAAAGCGGCGAGCTTGGCAACAGGAGAGAGTTTCTCGACATCGACTGCGGAATTTTTTGAAAAAAGATTGAGTTTCATTCCTGCAACCTCTTCCGCACTGACAACGTCTTTCGATTTGTTGTCGGCTTTTCCTTCGATCATTCCTGCAACCTGAAATCCGATCTCGATAGGTCGAGACCAGACACGCATCGCTTCAGGCGAAAGTTTCGTCTCTTTCGAAACGCTCATAGTGGCAACCGACGAGCATGAGCAAAGCAACGCGACAACGGACAAAACCAATGTGACACCAAAAAATCTTTTCATCTTTTCCTCCAATGAAAATAATTAGTAAAAAAGGTCAATTCCACGGATGACCGTCAAAACCGGTCTGCGATTCTATCCTGTGCATTGGGCGTATACCGCCCAGGTGAATAAATTTTTTGAAAAAGTACGCATTTTGCCCAGGCACTGAATTAGCTCAGCGATCCTCTCTCTTGAGGAGCCAATCTTGATAAAAATTTTTTTTAGATTAACTCTTCATGGCTTTGGTTGGTTACGAGGTTTATATGAATATTTGGATTATAAACGAGACGGTCGGCTCGCGTATCCACGGAATGGTTTTTCGCCCGTATTATTTTGCAAAGGAGTTTGTGAAACTTGGGCATAAAGTCACTATTTTTTCTGGTTCCTATACACACATTTATTCGAAGTTGCCGGTAGTGAACGGCTTTAGTACGAACGAAAATATCGATGGAATTGAATACTGCTGGTTAAAAACCCCGGTCTATGGTAAATCGCAGAGTATCGGACGGATAATAAATGCCTTTACATTTGTGGCGAAAATGTTTCTGCTAAACAAAAAGAGATTTGGAAAGCCGGATGCAGTGATCGTGACTTCTCCCACTCCGTTTTCGATTTTGAACGGATATTGGATAAAAAAGAGAACCGGTGCAAAACTTATTTTTGAAGTACGTGACATATGGCCTCTTACACTGACTGAAATCGGGCGGCTGACCGACAGGCATCCTTTTGTAAAGTTTCTCCAGTTTTTCGAGAATTTCGCATACAAAAATTCAGATAAAGTCGTCTCTGTGCTTCCAAACGCATTCGAGCATATGAAAAATCACAACCTTATTGAAGAAAAATATATTTTGATTCCTAACGGAATAGATGTGGACGATGCGGAGAAGAGAACCCGCCTGTCTGACGATCTGCTTTCCAAGATTCCGAACGATAAATTTTTAGTAGTTTATTCCGGAAAATTTGGAATATCTAATAATATCGAGGTACTTCTGGAAGCAGCTGAAAAGTTGAAATACAATGAAAATATAACCTTTCTGCTTGTCGGAAACGGTGTCGAAAAGGAAAACTGCCAAAAGTATATTGCTGAAAGGGAGCTGACAAACGTTATTCTTTGCGAGCCGATTCAAAAATCATCAGTTCAGACGCTGCTTCAAAAATGTGATGTCTGCTACATCGGGATGAAAAAATTACATCTTTACAGATTTGGTGTCTCTCCGAATAAAATATTTGACTATCTCTACTCAGGGAAACCCGTAATTTCAGCAATCGAAGCCGCAAATGATATTGTCGCGGATGCTAAATGCGGAATTTCGATAAAGCCGGATGATTCGGATGAAATTGTAAGGGCGGTGAATTTTCTCTACGCGAAAACTTCGCAGGAGCTTGAGGAAATGGGTCGCAATGGACACGAATATGTCGTAAGGAACCACTCTTATTCTGAACTGGCAAAGAGGTATCTGGATATCCTAAAATAATCCTGCGCCGCTATCTCAAACCGACGAACTTCGCAGCGAATACGTGGCAAGCATGAGAAAACGACGCAAAACGCACAATTTGGAAAATTAAACTAAATCCTGTTTTTTCCGCCTTGGGCGATATACGCCCTCCCCATCAGTGTAAAAAAAAGCTGAAAATGATTTTTTCGGAAACTTTTTTTCCAAAATTTTCGGAAAAAACGGTCCTTCCAACGTTTTATAGAAGTGTGAATGGTTTGTTTTTTTTAACTTTATGGAGGATACGATGAGAAAACTTTACGACCAGATGCTTGAGAACATTAACAACAACAAGGAAATGACTGAAGATGCAAAACGCGGACTTATGGAAGATCTGCTTAAAATGAGCAAAAACAAAGCCAACATTCTCATTACCGGTGCAACAGGCTGCGGCAAAAGCTCGACTATCAACGCTCTTTTCGGCATCGAAAAAGCCGAAGTCGGCACAGGGGCCGATCCGCAGACGATGTCTATCGAAAAATATGACTACAACGGTCTCACTCTCTGGGACAGCCCTGGACTCGGCGACGGTCCGGAAGCCGACAAAAGACACGCTGAAGGAATCATTAAAAAACTCACGGAACGCGATGCAGACGGAAACCTGCTTATAGACGTGGCTCTCGTCATCCTCGACGGCAGCAGCAGGGATCTCGGAACGTCTTTCGAACTTATCGAAAAGGTCATCGCACCGTGTATCGGAAAGAACAGCAAACGTCTTCTCGTCGCGATAAACCAGGCCGATATCGCCATGAAAGGCAAACACTGGGATTCCGAAAATCACAAACCGGACGAAACTCTGGCTGCATTTCTGAAGGAAAAGGAAAAATCTGTCCACGAGAGGATCCTCAACGGCTGCGGCATTTCGGTCGATCCGATCTCGTATTCCGCCGGCTACAAAGAGGAGGGGTGTCCACAGGAACCTTCATACAACCTTGCAAAGCTGCTTTACTACATTATCGACAGCATTCCAGAGGAAAAGCGTGTCGCGACCTATCTTGAGGCAAATGCGGATCAGAAGGTATGGCAGAGCAACGATGCCGACGACTATCAGGAGAAAATCGTCAGGAAACTTAGTTTGAAGCATCTTGCAAAGACAACTGCTGAAGGTGCTGCACTCGGAGCAGTTCTCGGCTCGGCGATTCCGATAATAGGAACGACTCTAGGAACAGCAGCAGGCGCTGTGATCGGATTTTTCAAAGGTTTGTTTGACTAAAAGGAGGATAAAATGACAGGAATCAATTTCAAAGAGTACCGTCTTGACGAAATGAAGGAAAAATTTCAGTTCCCACCGCTCAATATTCTGCTTATCGGCGTTACGGGAGCAGGAAAAAGCTCGACTGTCAACGCACTTCTCGGCAGCGAAGCGGCGAAAGTAGGCTATGGTGCCGACCCTGAAACAAAAGAGATTGAAAAGTACGAAATCAACGACTGCCTCTATCTTTACGACACTCCCGGACTCGGTGATTCTCCGCAGGAGGACAGCACACACATCAAAAAAATCATGTCTTATCTCAGGCTCCCGTATACAAAAAACGGTGTCCGCGGCAGACTTATCGACAAAGTCCTTGTTGTTATCGACGGTTCGACGCGCGATTTGGGATCCATACAGAACCTGCTCAACAACTATATTTTTAACGAAATTGAACCGGAAAACGTTCTTTTTGCCGTAAATCAGGCAGACATGGCGATGAAGGGCCGCCACTGGAACAGCAAAACGGGCAGGCCCGATGAAACATTGGCGGAATTTCTCAGTGCAAAAGCCGATTCTGTCAAAACAAGGCTTGCGGAAGATACCGGCGAAACCATAACAACCCCCGTCTGCTACTCTGCCACAAACGGATTTAACCTCAAGCAACTGATTGATTTTATTATAGAAAACTGCGGCTCACAAAGAAAAGAGGAATACCGCGAAACAAGTTACAGCTCCTCAGAGAGCGACATCCCTTCAAACGGAAAAGTTGCAGGTCACACAGCTGCCGGAGCGGCTGCCGGAGCGGCAATCGGTTCGGCTATTCCTGTAGTGGGTACAGTGGTCGGCGGAGTAGTTGGCGGTGTTGTCGGTTTTATTTCAAGTTTTTGGGACTGATTTTGCAAAAATTTCCGGAAAAACGTTTTTTTTACGCTTTATAGTAGCGGATTTGATGGTTTTTCTATTTTGGGGAGGTGTTCAATGCTTATTTACCCTTTTGGTTTTAAAGGCACACTTGCTCTAAAAATTGTTGTAGCTGCAGCTGTAGCTCTAAGGAAAAAATCACTTTATGCTTTCAAACGCACGGTCTCTGATTCGGAACTTAGAAAAGGCGATGTCATCGGTGTTCACAGAATCGGCATACTTTATGATCACTACGGCATATACACCGGAAACAACGAAGTCATCCATTTTTCCGACGAAGGGGGCGATTTCGGTGATGACACCTGTATCCGCAGAACGACACTAACGCAGTTCAAAGACGGTGCATCGAATGTTTTTGTCGTATACTTCAAAAACGAATTCACGGTTTATTCACCGGAAGAGACCGTCAAAAAAGCCAAAAGCCTGCTCGGAAAAGGAAAAGACAAATACAGCCTTTTAACCAACAACTGCGAACATTTCACCACCTGGTGCAAAACCGGAAAACACGAATCGAGTCAGGTGCCGATCTTGTTGGAAGCGGCGGCATGGGCTGTCAATAGGGGTATTTCACCTGCGGATATGATACTTGAGTTTTAGGTTTATTATCAATTTTTAGGGAGAGTAAAATGAGTATTTTCGGTTCAGGTTTCGGTGGTTTCGGCAAATCTAACAATCCTCTCGAGGATTTGACTCGAACAATCATTCAAAAACCACCTTTTCCAAAGAAAACGCGCAAAAAAGCCTGCGATTTCAAGCGCACGGTCTCCGATTCGGAACTTAGAAAAGGCGATGTCATCGGTGTCCACAGGA
>Ga0310690_10001118_pt1 | contig 49983 bp, 37 predicted proteins | sample AusTroGonzalo_MG_2_FD_207661 | JGI IMG/M metagenome (GOLD analysis project Ga0310690, IMG submission 207661) | Bovine rumen microbial communities from tropical cattle in Woodstock, Queensland, Australia - Gonzalo_04 (v2) (version 2) | ecosystem: Host-associated > Mammals > Digestive system >... | reverse complement strand
GTTCTCCTGCATCCGCCGCAAGACCGCGCCGGGGCTCGTCACCGCCCTGTCCAAAGGCTCTTTCGGCATGTACTTGATGCACCTGTTGTTCCTTGCGCCGATCGCGGGCCTGGTCATCGGCGGAGACTCCGCCTCGCCCCTCCTGCCTGTCTGGCTCGCCATCCCGGTCATCGCCGTCCTCACCTTCGTCTGCTGCGCGGTCACGACCAGCCTGCTCTCCCGAATTCCGGGGAGCAAGTGGGTGATCGGGTGTTAGCGAGGCGCTTATAATCAATCTGTTCCAGCAACCCGGGTGCCAACTCCCGTCGGCTCGGGGGTATAGGCCGATGTGTCAATCCAGCCACTTGCTCCACCCGGTTGCTCGATCAAAAGCTGAAGTCTTGTAGTTGTCTCCGTAATCTGTGTACAGGTAGTCACTTTCATCCTTGCCGGCATACAGGGAGATACCCAGGCTAAAAGTACCTTCCTTGGTCGTGACGGGCTTTCCGTCTGCTGACAGGATGTTAACGGCGCTAACCCGGTAAACGTTGGCGCCTGTGAGATTGTGGATGGAAGAATCCGGGGCCTGGTCGACAACGACAGCGGCATGCATGTCTGGCGCATCCTCACGGAAGACGAAATCCGCTATCTGGCCTCAACGGTCAAAACCTTCGACCTGCACGAGACCTATTTCAGCCAGGCGACGGTTTTAAGTGCGGAGGATTTCGCCCTTTTCTGCAACCTGGAAAGAATCTCCTTCCTCGAACTGAACAACGTAACGGAACTGACGCTGGACGGTCTGGAGAAGCTGACAGACGTCCAGTTTCACCACGGAGGGCAGATTCGCATCAAGGACTGTCCGGAACTCCTCACCCTCAAGGTCAACACGCCGTCCAACACCCTGCAGTTCATCAGCATGACGGATGCGCCCAAGTTCCGCACCGGCACGATCGGAAGACAGCGGGACTATCCTTGCGAGAACAGTCTGCTCGTCACGCTGACCAACGTCAGCAATAATGCAATGGGGAGTCCGGCTTTCGATATCTATTACCGCGAGTTTCATCCGAAGATCGACACATCACCGTCACAAGCCACCATTGGGACGTTGGCCGCAACCGGGAATAACCGATACGAATCTTCAATAAGAAAAAGGGGGTTGCTTAGAAAACAGGTGCCTTATCATAGACAGACTGGAGCGTGTAGGCCGGGTCCTCGGTGGTCCAGGCACGGACGACGGTCTCAATGGGCTCGCGGCCGGAACTGAGGAACTCGCCGGTGCCGTGGTTGGTGTAGCAGTGCTTTTCCTGGCCGGGCTTGTCCTTGCCGCCGCTGTCCCAGATGGCCGCCGGGAATCCATAGGCGCGCGCCGCCTTCGTGACGTATTCCAGCCAGTACAGGTAGAAACTCCACCGGCGGGTGTCGTTCTTGTCGCGCATGGAGCAGCCGTATTCGCCCAGATAGACGGGGATGTCACTCTTGACGTACTTATCCAGCAGGTGCCCGAAGGTGCTCTTCACGTAGTCTTCGTCGCCTTTCTTGTCCTTCCTATCGGCCGCACCGGTATGGCCCCAGTCGGAATACTGCTTGTCGCCGATGGTGAATTCCGACGGGTCGTAATAGTGGAAGGAGACCATGATCCTGTGAGCGGGGTCCGTCGGCAACTTCAGGTAATCCACATACTTGGGGTTGGCCGCGTATGGGGCGACGCCCAGCCAGCGGGAGGTGTTGTTGCCGCCGGTGGCGCGGACCGCATCGACAAAGACCTGATGCCACTCGTTCAAGATGTTGCACTGGCGGGTCGGGTCCGCCTCGAAGTCATCGCTGCCGCCCCAGCCGCCATCGTTGATCTCGTTGAACCCTTCGAACATGAGCCAGGAGCCGTAGTTCTTGAAGCGGTTTGAGAGCTGAGTCCATACGGCCTTGATCTTCGCTTTAATCTCCGCATTCAGGGCCGGATCGTTCACGGCGTCGCCGATGTTCAGCCAGTAGACCTCCTTGTACCGGGCAATAAGGGCTTCGCGCTTGCCCGCATCGACCCTTCCCTCCTTGATACGCTGGTCCAGCTCCTTCCGGAAACTGATGAACCAGCACTCGTCATGGTGGGTGTCCATGACCACGGAAAGACCCGCATTGTTGGCATAATCAATCACTTCCGCCACCCGCTCCAGTCGTGTCGCGTCCAACGTGTAGTCCGGTGCCGGGCCGATAAAACGGGTCCAGGTAACGGGAATGCGAACATAGGTGAAGCCGTAGGACTTGATTTTGTCGAAGGTCTGCCGGGTGGCCTTCTGGTTGCTCCAGCAGGTCTCGTCAGGCCAGCCGTACTCGCTGTCGGAAGCCGAGAAACCGTCCTCCAGCGCGTCCAGTTGGTTGCCCAGGTTCCAGCCCACGCCCAGTTCCTTCATCCGCTTGACGGCGTTGTTGTTCGGTAAGGCCGGGTCGGGCACCACCGTTTTCCCCGCTTGCGTAACCTTAAAGTCTACGGAGGGGACGCCGGTGGCGGAGAAGGTCAATGTGGCCGTGCGGGCATCGTATGTCCCGTTGGCATCGACCTTTATGGAGATGGTTTGTTTGAAGTCGATGAAATTTCCCTTGGTGACGCTGAGCCAGTCCGGCAGGGCCGACAGCGACGGAATGGCGGGCGACGTGACGGTGAGCGTGAAGGTCCCGCCCTCGGCAGGCGCGTCCCAGTCAGCCTTGGAAAGCGTGATGGCCGTCGGTGTCTTCTTCTGGGACGGCTGGGATATTACCATCGCATTGTTCTTTTCCTGACAGGATAACCCAAGAACGAATGCCGTAATCAAGAGAAACAGTCGGTTTTTCATACTTTCAAATGAAACACTTTTCCCTGGCATTGTCAATACCCCGTCGCCCGCGAACGCGCTTTAAACGCATTATTGACCCTGAAAGACGCAAATAGAAGAAGTCGGTTCGCTTTCCGCACCTCGAGGGGGCCTTGGCATCATCGTTACCGGCGTCAGCGGAATCTGGCCGTTGTCAAGTATCGCGGCCTGCGGAAACGATCTCTGTAAGTATGTGTCTGTCAATGGCTTACAAAACACCAACCGGCAGACTCTCTGATATTTCGGCAGGCCTGCGGGTCGCCGTTTTGGAAGCGTCTCGTAATCAGTGCGTTATGCGCATGCGCCACGCAGACCCCTGTGTATCTTCCCCAATCCTTGACCAAAAACAGCATGGCTACGGTATCGAGAGTTCCGCACCGTTCTGCAGCCGAAGGGTGCGGGTCGTGCCAGCGTAGGTGAAAGTGAGGTCCTTCGGGGCGCCGGTGGCGGAGAAGGTAAAGGTGACGGCATCACCGTCTTTTTTCATGTCAAAGCCAATGGTGTCCTGTCCTATGCGAAGGCCGCGCACGCGGAGGTGGTCCCACGCGTCAGGGAGCTGCGGGGCGAGCGAGCAGGTGCCCTCCAGGGCGTTGCAGGTCCAGCCCAGCATCCCGCGGATGGCCGGGCCGGTCACGCCGGTTTCGGACCAGCACTGATAAGCCGTGATGCCGCCGCTCCGGTAGGCATTCCCCCGGAGCACTTCCGGCACGCGGCCGTGGGTGCTGCCGCTGTAGCACATCAGGTTCCCCATCAGGTGGTAGAACGCCGCCTCCTTCAGCCCCAGGGTGTACTCGGCCAGGGCCACGGAGCCGGTGAAAAGCGGCCAGATGTTGCTTTCGTCATAGGCCCCCACGTGGTCTTCGTCCCGGGGATCGCCGCTTTGGCGGACACCCCACGGCTGGGTGAAATGGGGCTCGTAGTAGCCCTGGACCGTGCTCAGGGCCTTTTCGGGATCCGTAACACCCAGCCAGACCGGGACGGACGCCAAAGCCAGAAGCGAGCTGGTGAAGGAACCATCTTCGTACATCCCGTAGTTATAGTATCCCGCGGGATTCCAGAAACGGTCCAGGGCGGCCTTGACGGTGTCGGATTCCTCCGCCCACGCCTTAGCGAGGTCCGCGCGGCCGTCCAGGCCGGCCAGCCAGGCGCCGTCGGCGAGGGCCCTGGCCCAGATGCCGGAGAGGTAGAATTCCGTGTTGTCCGCAAAATAGTCGCCCCCTTCCAGCCAGCCGTGACCCACGTGGCGGATCTCGATGAAATGATCCCCGTCCGTGTCGGTGGAAAAGCAGAAGTCCATGGCCTTGTACACATTGGGCATATGCGCGCGTACAAAGCGCTCGTCGCCCGTAGCGCGTAAATAATCGGCCATCAGGATCACAAAGAGCGGGGTGGCGTCCGAGGCGTCGAAATGGTCGGAACCGCTGGTCGTGAGTTCGTGGAAGATGGGCCCGTCCTCGCCCTGGAAGTCCGAGAGGACCTCGAGGGTGGCTTTGACGGCGGCGAAATCCCCCATCCCCAGATAGGCGAAGCCCGCCAGCTCGGAATCGCGGCCGAAGTACCAGGCGTAGCCGGGACGGCCGCTCACGCGGTGTCCACCGCCCCATCCCCGGAGGGAAGAAGCATAGCCGGCCATCAGGGCCGATCCAATGCCGGGGGTTTCGGCGAGGAACCCGCCGGCCGACACGGTGGCCCAGCGGTAACCTTCGTTGAACGCGGAATCCGGCGTTTCAATGCGCACCGCCTCTTCCAGATAGCGCTGCCAATGGCGGGCACTGCGGGAATATACCTCGTGAGGAGCCTGGATGGCTTTCCGATAGGCCTCCAGGGCTGTTTCCGCCCCCTCGCTGCCTGCGGCCATCACGAGGTCGCAAGCCTGTTTCCCGGAGGCGTCCAAGGAGAAGGACGCCTGGAGCTGGAGGCGGTCCCCGGCCGCGCCCTCGGCGAGCAGTTTTCCGGGAATATCGGCCCCGATGAGGGAGACGAACTCCCCGTCGCCCGTCGTCAGGGCATAGAGGCCGGCCTCATCGGACCAGCCGCCGCGGATGGACCCCAGCGCCCCGGCGTCATAGGGCCACATATAACGCATGTTGGAGGAGAAACCCACCACGAGACTGTCCACGGCGCCGTCCCACTGATAATGGGCCACTACGACCGGATCGGCCGGATCGGCCGTGATGACCTCGCTCACCCGGATGTCTCCGACCGAGTAGCTTCGACAGATGCTGTTGGCCCGGAGCGTGACACCGAAGGCTTCCCGGAGCGGGAAGAGGCTCCCGCCGGCCGCCACCGATACATTCAGATCCTTCAGGGACATCACGGGATGGGTCCATATTTCTTTGATGCCGCCCCGTTCGTCGCAAACCGTCATGCAGCGACGGGAAGGAACGACGATTTCCTGGGCGGCCGGGGCAAATGACAGGGAATCCCCGCCCTCCACAGCCGGATCCCAGCGTGAGGCCTCGGCGACACGGGGGCCGATGTGGTCCGCCTCCGGGAGCGGAGAGCCCGTTTCCACGACGGCGGGGTCATACTGCCAATACCGTTCCGGGCTTTCACAGGGGCCACCCGTGAGCCAGTTCACCACATTTGCCGTGAAACGGCTCAGAATCTTTTGGTTATAATTGGGGCGGTCATAATACAGGAACGCTCCGATGGAGAGCAGGCGGCCTTTTCCTACCGGCTGGATCCAAATGACTTTCCGGTCCGGATGATAGTAGATCAGCTCCCAGAGGGTGGCGGCAATCCGGGTTCCTTCCCGCTGCGGGGCATTGGCCCCGGAATAACCCAGGACACGGCACCGGTTATCCTCGTGGCCGTGCCAGACATAGGCGCCGCCGTGCATTCCGTCGAACAGCGGATGGCTCCGGAAGGCGTGATAGCCCATTTTGCGCCCGAAGCCGTCATCCTCGGCGTCCCAGCTGCTGGCTTCCGCCGGATTGGGCTCCAGCCCCCAGGCATTCCCGAGCCGGACGGCATCCATGGAAAGGACCACCTGGCCTCCCTGCTCCATATAGCGGATGAAAGCCGGGCCGGCCGACATCTCCAGGGGCGTGAGCGCCGACGTGTCGGGCCGATGCCACCAGACCAGGTCATAGGCGTCGATCGGAGCGTCCGGGGTGATTTCCTCACACCGGAAGCCCTTCTCTTCCAATACATTCCGGAGCCCGGCTTCCGGGCCAATGAGTCCGATCCGGACCGGATGGGAGCAGGCCGAAATCAGGGTGACGGCCCATAAAAAAAGAATAATTCTGTGTCGAAGCATAGGACAGCGAATAGTCTTATGCAAAGATAGGAAACTGTTTTGCAAAAGGCAATCCGGCGTTCAGGATGTTCCATTCCCTCCCGACCGAGAGGCTGGCAGGGGTCTGCGGGACGCATGCGCATAACGAGCTGATTACGAGACGCTTACAAAACAACAACCCGCAGGCCTGCCGAAATATCAGAGAGTCTGCCGGTTGGTGTTTTGTAAGCCATTGACAGACACATACTTACAGAGATCGTTTCCGCAGGCCGTGCGCCCGACCAGGGCACGGCTTCCCGGTTCGGTCAGGAACCGGTTGTCTTCCGGGTGGTAAAGATTGTCTACTCCCCGTAATCCAGGATGGGGTCGAGCGCGGAAAAAGTGCCGTGGACCTGCTCGGAGGCGGCCCGGCATCCGCCGCCGCATCGTTGGATCAGGGCGCATTTCCCGCATTCTTCAGGGACGCCGGTGTACCAGGCATTGACTTCAGGGTCCGTCAGGATTTCCCCGATCGGACGGGAATGAATGTTCCCCAGCACCCTGGGAGAATGGTTGCAGAAGCGGACGTCTCCGTTGTAGTTCACCGTGACCGGCCGGCCGGTGAGATCGGTGCTGCACTTGGAAAAACGGATATGGGAATAGGGCGCTGTATCCAGATAGCATAAGGGCGTACAAACGCCGCTTACGAAGTGCATCTCCGGATTTGCTCCGGCAAAGGCTTCTGCCGCCGCGAAGGCCTCCTGCAGCGTCTTCCGGTTCGGAACCAGTTCCCGTACGTTCCGGATTCCGTTTCCGCCAATGTTGAAACGGTTGACCATCACCGTCTTGATGCCGCAATCCCGGATGAGACCGAGGGTTTCCGTGATACCGGGAGCATTGACCTTGGTAATGACCAGAACGGCGGCGCCGATGCCCGCATGTCCCGTACGGCGTAGCGCATCGGTCGCCTTCTCCCAGGAACCCGGGAGGCCTGTCAGGAAGTCATGGACGGAAGCGTCGGAACTGAGAAGCGGAATCTGGAGGACGCTCACCCCCAGGCTGAGGAAGTTGTCGAGCGCTTCCGCGGTCAGGAGCGTCCCGTTGGTGAGCACATTCACCCGACAGCCCTTGAACCTGGCGAGAAGCACCAGGTCATGGACATTGAAGAGCAGCAGCGGTTCGCCGCCGGAAAAGGAAAGATGCCGTACCGAGGCCTGAGAAAGCAACTTTTTCAGGGTTTTCCGGGCCAGGGACGGGTTTGGCGGCGCAATCGGCGTACGGCCGTCACGCCAATAGTTATAGCAGAACCTGCAACACTGGTTGCAGGCTCCGGTAAGTTCAAAGATGATATTGTCGATGGGAAAACGCGGCATCAGCGGAGGATGATCACCTGGACATAATAGCACATCTGCGTCAACTCCTCCGGATCATCCTTGACGACACCCTGGATCTGGACGATCGCTTCGCCTTTATAGGTCACCTCCGCGGAAAGCGGGACCGTGAAATGGAGCCCCTCCTGCGTAGTCGCTTCTTCCGTCGTGACCAGCGCCGTCTTTTGCAGGTCCGTACCTTCCTTGTCGTTCAGAACCACCCGGAGCACGTATTTGTCGAAGGTAGGATGCTGGATATCCACATCAAAGAGATCCCCGGTGGTGATTTCATTGTATTTGAAGGACGTGTCGGAGGACTTGATCGTTACGCGGGCGATGTCGCTGGTCCGTTCTTCGATCATGGGTTCATAGCAAGTGACAAGTCCCGGATTGAAGACCTCACCACAGGAGGCTGTTGACAGCATGGCCATGCACATCAGCATCATCCCGCCCAGTTTGTACTTGGCACGGATCGCCTTCGCGCTCTTCCCGCGCGTGAAAAATACCCATGCGGAAACCGCCAGAAAGGCGATTCCGACGAAGACATATATAAGGAAATACTTGGTTTTCATATGGCTCTTTGACAGATGTCCTTTTCTTAAAACCGCAAAACGGCAGAATCTTGCATCCTGGACGCAAATATACAGAAAAGAGTCAGATCTAGGGGCAAGATTTTTGCTTTGTTTCAATGCATATGGAGATGCTTCATTTTTCTTCCCTGGAAAAGCGAATCGGGCGGAGTCTGGTGCGCTTTCCTGTCGCATACGGATTCCTGTTCCTTCTGGTCCTGGGGCTTTTGGCGAAGGCCGTGGCGCCATCCTCTTATCCGGATGAGTACTTTTCCTTTTTGTGGGTCTTTTCCGCCGTCGGCTTCTTGATTGCCCTGGCAATGGACCTGTTACGGGAAAAGAAAGTATTCGGCGCTTGGGGATGGCTGGCGGAAGTGGCGGCACTGGCCCTTTGGCTGGTTATCTGGTTGACAGCCACCAGGAAGGGTATCGGTGCGGCCTATACCGCCGTTTCGGTGGCCGTGGCTGCGGTCGTCGCCGGTCTGACGGTGCCATTCTTGAAGGACCGGGACGACGAGCGAATCTGTCTGGGCGCCTGCGACATCCTGCGGAACGGCTTTTCCTCCGGCATCGTGACGATGGGAGTGCTGATCTTGCTGGTCGTGCTTATTTATCTCGGCGACACCATTTTCAAGAACGCCGCCGATACGGATTCGCTGATATCTGCGACCTTTAGTCTTTTCGGACCGGGCTTGTTCGGGGTCTTGTTTCTTTCGCGGATTCCGGAAACCTGGCCGTCCGGGAAAGGGTTTTCCAAGATATCGGACGGTGCGGCCCGATGGCTGTTCCTTCCCTTGTTGTGCGTCTATCTTGTGACTTTATATGTCTATGCTTTCCGCATCCTGCTGCAGTGGAAACTCCCTGACGGAAATGTCGCCGTACTGGTAACCATTTCCATCGGTTTGCTTCTGGCGCTGGTATATGTGCTGGGGCCTTGGGGGCGAAAGGATCAGCCGGCTATTTTGCGGCTCCTTCCCTGGCTGGTGATTCCTCTTCTGGGGCTGATGACGGTGGGGATCGTCCGGCGGGTTTCCGATTACGGATGGACCGTGGAGCGGATTTATCTCGCGCTTTTCAACTTATGGTGTTACGGCGTGTGCTTGTATCTGGGCTTGAATGGCTGCCGGAAGTTCCGCTGGGTGCCCATCTCCTTCGCTGCAATCCTGTTACTCGTGTCTATCGGACCTTGGAATATCTCCCGGATGGTCCAGAAACAGATGGTGGAGGACATTCGCACCCTGCTTGGAGACACAAAACTGCCTTTGACGCCCGAAGGAATGCACGGACTGGAGTCGGAGAAGGCGGATGCCGTATTGGATAAACTGGATTATCTGAATCAGCATTACGATAAGACGGTTGTTTCGGAATTCGTCGAACAGCCTTTCTACCGTTACAAGTTCAAATCGGAGTATTCCTACGCGGATGTGAACTTATGGAAGACGAACAATGACGCCATTGACGTGGAAATCCCTGACGGATTTACTCGTTGTAGCTACTTCAACGACCATCCGGTAGAGGTCGTTTCCGTTTCGGAGAAAACATTCCGCATGTCCTTGAAAGAAGGCGATGGCGTTTATGAATTCGATTTTCCGATTCAGGGAGTGAATCACCCTGTGACCTTGACAGCGCTTGAAGGCCGTGCCATTTTTTACCTTAGATACATCAACGTGGGCGGAAAGGTCCTGGAGGATGTGGCCCACAACGGTTCGGACGCCCGGTTCAAAAGAGGGTTTGTCAGCGGCATGCTATTCTATTGATTTCATAATAAGGCAGTCTTACTCTTCGGAATCGAAGAGAGAGCCGACATCTTGAACCAGGTACAGGTCTTTGCTGAAGGTAAAGGAGAAACGGGACATCTTCAGGTCAATGCCGCAATACTCGTCAAGAAAAGGTGGGCTGATTACCAAGACAGACCGCTTCCCTCAAGAGGATTCCTGGTCTTGATCTGTGAAAACTTGCCGGAATTCCACCAGGCGCGGTAGGCGTCGGCTGCTTTTCTCTGGGTGGCGGAATAAGCGTCCGCCCCATAATAGACACGTTCGCCTACGCCCTGCCGGACGACGAAGCCGGCTCACACGACATGAAGGGAGCCTTCCATTCGTCCGAACTCTGGTACATGTTCAAGTCACTGGATCGCGGCGACAGGCCTTTCACCCAGGCCGACTGGGACCTGGCCGAACACGTGGTTAGTTGCTGGACCAACTTTGCCAAGACGGGGGATCCCGGCATGGGCTGGAAACCCTATTCTACTGACGCTCCGGAGTTTATGGTCTTCAACCTGAGTGAGGACGGCACCAAAGATGCTTCCGCGATGGGTGCTCCGCTGGAGCGGGGACTCTGATCCTATTTGAACACCACTTTGTAAACCAGGGCCTCGGGCGAGGGGATATCGGCCGGCTTCGTGATGGTCAAGGTCTCCTTGGACTGGTTCCAGTTCACCTTTTCCTCACTGCCGAGCAGCGTGACGGACTTGATTTTGCGGGTGTTCTGCCCGGTCTTGGAACCCAGGGCCTTCACGACCACATCCTCCTCGGGAATGCCCAGCAGGGTCACATAAAGGACCTTGTCGCCTTTCTTGTTGAAGCGGATGTCGGCGGCGGTGTATTTCTGCCGGCCTTCGTTAAAGCCCTGCGCCTGGATGGGGTTGTCGAAGTTGGTTGAAGGACCTTCCCCGTAGATTACCCAGGGGCGGGTTTCGTAGATGCTTTCGCCATTGATCTGCATCCAGTGGCCGATTTCCTTCACGATGCGCTGTTCGGTGGGGTCCAGGGTGCCGTCGCCCTTCAGGGGAACGCTCAGCAGGAGGTTGCCGTTCTTGGAAACCACATCTACCAGCATGGCAATCACCTGGGCGGGCGTCTTGTAGCGGTCCTGGTAATAGATATGCTTGTCGTAGTGCCAGCTGCCGATGCAGGTGCAGGTTTGCCAGGGAAGTTCCTGGATGGCATTCGGCGCGCCGCGCTCCACGTCCCAGAGGATGGTCTCCTTCTGCCAGGGCGTCAGCACCTTACCCGTAAAGACGATGTCTTCCTTGTGGTTGTAGCCGTGGGCCACGATCTTCAGGCCGGCGTCGGAAATGGGCCAGAGCGGGAGATAGGTATCATCGAAATAAACCATATCGGGATGGTAGTCGTCGATGAGCTGGACGGTACGGTTGTAAAGCTTGTCGCAATAGGCCTGGTCCGGCGTGGCAACTTTGTCCAGGTCCCATGTCCAGTTGTTGCTGTCCTCGCTAAGGGGATGGCGCTGCTCGTAGAGTTCCTGCGGGTCCAGGCCCTCCCACCAGGTTCCTTTGCCGTCCTCCTTCGTGAGCCATCCGTCGTAGGGTACACCGGCGAGGGGACCTTTGCTGTCAGAGCCACGGGAGGGTTCGTACCAGCTCCAGGCGTGTGCTGCATGCACGCTCACGCCCAGCCGGAGGCCGTACTTGCGGCAGGCCTCGGCCCAGCCGCCCACGATATCTTTCTCCGGGCCGATATCGACGGAATTCCAACTCTGGTACTTGCTGTTGTACAGGTCGAAGTTGTCGTGGTGGTTTGCCAGCGCCATGAAGTAACGGGCGCCGGTCTCCTTGTACAGTCTGATGAGGGCATCCGGGTCCCAGTTCTCCGCCTTCCATTCGTGAATCCAATCCTTGAATCCGAAACGGGAAGGATGGTCGCGCGTGTCGATGGTGTAGCGGTAGGGCCCCCACTTCTCATCGTACATATTGCGGGCGAACCAGTCGCCGTCCTCGGGCTGGCACTGAGGCCCCCAGTGCGCCCAGATGCCGAATTTCGCGTCGCGGAACCATTCCGGGCACGTCCATCCGGACAGGCTTTCGACCGTGGCTTCGTAAGGTCCGTCACCGACGGGTTCGAGGGCGGTGTTCACTCGGACTTTGAATTCGGGATTGGGTTCCGCCGTGCGGTCCTGGGCCGCGGCCGAAACGGCCAGCAGCAGGAAGAGAGAGGTAATCAGTTTGTGTTGCATAAAACGAAGATAATGATTCTGTTTTAATTCCATCGCAGGAAGAATGTGAGATGGTAGGGCTTGTTGCCGTCGATCGTATATTGGGGCAGGGTACGCTGCCCCCAGGTATCGATACCGCCGACGCCGTGGATGTTCAGGTCGATGTTGAGGTTGACGAAACGGCCGCGCCGGATTTCATGAGGATGGGCGGCCTGTTCCAAATCCTCTTCGCCGTAATCCCAGGCGCGGATGCAAAGGGGCTGGGCGCCGTCGATGCGGAGCGTTTCCTTCCCGTTCGCAATCGTGAACCAGCGGACGTCGCAGCGGTTGCTGTTGTCCTGCGGATGGAGGTATTCGGTCTCGTATTCGGAGAGAGGCATCTGATACCGCCCCAGGAAGGCGCTGCGCTTGCGGTCAGGATAGTTTTCCCAAGGGCCGCGACCGTAATACTCGATGGCGGTGAAATCGGCGGGCAGCCGCATCCGCATGCCGAATTTAGGCATCACGGGCTTGTCGGCGCTGGTCGGAAGATAGTCCATATCGACCCGGATACAGCGGTCGTCGATGACGGTGTAGTTCACCGTGACGTCGGTGGTTTCCTTCCATACGGCGGTGCGCTGGGCGAAACGGGCTGCGTGCTGGTTGTCGTTCTCGGGCTTCCAGAAATAGGGTTCAAGGGGAGCCTGCAGCATCTCGCGGCCATCGACAATCCAGGAAGTGAGGGCGTTGCCGTCGATGGTGATGCCCTCGGCGGTGGCGCCGGCAGCAGGTGTGTCAGGGAAGACATAGGGCGTGAGCACAAACTGCTCTTGCGCGACGGCAAAGCCTTTCTTCGCCCAGGGCTTGTCCTCTTTCAAACGGGCGGCCACATTCAGCAGGCGCTCCCCGTCGATGGTGACCGTGTCCCGTGTGATTTCATACTCGCCGGGGTCCGTGAAACTGTCGCGGTTGATGATGCGGATGTCATCCCCGTCCCGTACGAACTGCAGCGGCTGATAAACATGCTGCACCTCGTAGTAGTGGGGGTGCGGCGTCCGGTCAGGGCCGATGAGGCCGTTGAGGCAGAAGGGGCCGTCATTCGGCTTGTCGCCGAAATCGCCGCCGTAGGCAAAGTATTCAAGGCCGTTTTCCTCCTTCAGAAGCCCCTGGTCCACCCAGTCCCAGATGGCGGCTCCCGCAATGCTCGGATCGGCATAAATGACGTCCCAATATTCTTGGAAATTGCCCACCGAGTTGCCCATCGCATGGGCATACTCGCGCATCATGAACGGGCGGTCTGTAATCCTTTGGGCCAAGGATGCGAGCTGGGCCGGGGTCAGATAACTGTCGTCATAGACGGCCGAATACCGGCGGTCGGTATCGCAGAAGGGGAGCGCAAGGGTGTCGCGGGCCACGACGGCATCATACATCGCCTTCATGTTCGGGCCGACGCCGCCCTCGTTGCCCAGGCTCCAAAAGATGATGCTCGGATGGTTCTTGTCGCGCTCGACAAGGCTGATGGCGCGGTCCACATGGGCCTTCTCCCAGGCCGTGTCCTCGCCCATCACGCGGTTCGCATAGCCGTAACCGTGGCTTTCCTGGTTGGCCTCGTCCATCACGTAGATGCCCCAGCGGTCGCAGAGTTCGTAGAGGTATTCACGGTCGGGATAGTGGCTGGTACGCAGGAAATTGATATTGGCCTGCTTCATCAGGCGGAGATCCTGCTCGTAAGTGGCGTCGTCCACATAGCGGCCCGTAACGGGGTGGTGGTCGTGGCGGTTGACGCCGCGCAGTTTAACCGCCTTGCCATTGATTCTAAGAACCTCGCCGTCGCATTCAACACGTTTCACACCTACGTGATAATCGAAACTCTCGATGACTTCCTTCTTATGGGTCACGTCAATACTGAACGGATAGAGATACGGTTTTTCCGCCGACCAAAGTTGGGGGTGTTCGATCACATATTCGAGGTAGAAGTGCGTCGTGTCGCCCGCTGCAAGCGTGATTCCGGGATCCACGAAGGTGATGTGCCTTGCGCCGATATGAAGGGTGAGATTCAGTTTATCAACTCTCTTCTTGCCGGTGTTACAAAGGGTGATGTCGGCTGTGACCTGGGCCTTGGAGAAATCGGCGTTCGGAACGGCTTCCACCTTATAATCGGCAATATGCACCAGTGGACGCACCCACAGCTGCACCTCGCGGAAAATGCCGCTCAGACGCCACATATCCTGGCACTCCAGATAGCTGCCGTCGCTCCATCGGTACACCTCGACAGCGAGCTTGTTCCGGCCTTTGCGAAGGTATTTTTTCACATCGAACTCCGCTGGGGACATTGAGTTCTGGCTATACCCTACCTTTTGGCCATTGATCCACACATAGAATGCGGAGTGCACGCCGCCGAAGTGCAGGATCAGGTTTTTCGAGAGCATGTCCTTCGTGACATCAACATACGTCACATACGAACCGACGGGGTCGCGATGGTCATAGGCGTACCATTCCTTGTCGGGCTCGCCGGTCACGCTGGGACGGTCGCGATGGAAGGGGTACTGCATATTGACATAGATGGGCATCCCGAAGCCCTGCAATTGCCAGTTGCCGGGCACCGTGATGTCCTCCCATTGACTCACGTCGTAATCTTCCCGATAGAAATCCATGGGGCGGGATTCCGGATCCTTGGACCAGTGGAATTTCCACTGTCCGTCCAGCGAAACGATTTCCGGGCAGTCCTTCCATTTCGACGGAAGCTGCAGCGTCGCGTGATAGGGCAGTTTGTTGATGCCCAGAACGGCAGGGTTTTCCCAGTCGTGGGGCTGCGCCTGCGCCGTCATCGACAGCAACAGCCCCAGAACCACCAGTTTTCTCATTTTATTCGTACAGATAAAACATCCTTTCCATCATCTGCCATTTTTCGTCGCTCCGGGCATCGGCACTGCATCCCTGCAGTTTTGCCACGAAGGCTTCCCATTCGGCCTGCCGCGGCAGCGTGGCAAGTTTGTCCATCGCGCTCTTCCAGTCGAAGTCTTCCGGGGCGTCCACAATCATCACGAGCCGCGTTCCCAGAATGTAGATTTCCATCTCGAGGATGCCCACGGCCTTGATGCCGTCGCGGATTTCCTTCCAGTGGAACTCCTCGGAATGCCATTTCCGGTACTCCTGGATCATATCGGGGTCGTCGCGCAAATCCAGCGTCTGGACATATCTCTTGGTCCTGCACGCGAAAGGATTCTGTCTGTAGCCGTCCATCCTGTTTATTTTTTGATGATCAATATAAATCCGCCGCGCGGCTGGCAGTCGATTTGCGCGGGCAGTTTCTTAATGGTGTTGATCTTCCATTTTCCGGAGGCGTCATCGGCAAACAATTGCGCCTTTCCCTTGCCGATGAAACCGAGGTCGGTAGCGAGCGTCTGGGCTTCGTCCAGGCCGTTGATGCCGGCCACGTACCAGGTGTCTCCGCTGCGGCGGGCCAGCACGGCGCTCTGGCCGGGATAGCCGCTGACAAAGCGGGTTTCATCCCAGACGACGGGCAGGTTGCCCAGGAAGTCTTGCACCGCCTGCGGCTGCGCCAGGAAACTCTCCGGACGGTCGGCCAGGTGCTGCAGGCCGCTTTCGAAAAGCACGGTGAGCGCCAGTTCGTGGGCGTTCGAAGTGATGTGCGGATGCTGCGAGTCGCTGAAGGCGCAGGGGGTGTAATCCATCGGGCCGATGACATTCCGCGTGTAGGGCAGCATGGCGTTGTGGCTGGCCGCCTTCTCGGTGAAGTGTCTCACATTGTTGTACCATTCGGCGCCAAAGACACCCTCCGTGGAAAGCAGGTTCGGATAGGTGCGCTGCCATCCGCGGGGGATGGGGGCACCGTGGAAATTCACCAAAAGGTGATGGCGGGCGGCACTCTCAAGCAAATCCTGGCAGTAGTCCATGTTCGCCTGGGTGTCTCCGCTGAAAAAGTCGATCTTCACGCCGGCCACGCCCATTTTCTCGCACCAGGCGAATTCCTTTTCCCGGTCCTCGGGCTTGTTCAGGCGGTATTTGGGACCCGGGGCGCCTTCCACCCAACCGATGGAGGAGTTGTACCAGATCAGCGGCTTGATTCCTTGGGAGATGGCATAAGCCACGGCGTCTTCGATGGTTTTCCCCTCATTGGACGCCAACTTGTCCATCTCGTCCCATTCGGCGTCGATGAGCACGTAAGGCAGGTGCAGCGTGGCGGCCATATCCACGTATTTCTTGATGATGCTGTAGTCGTTGGAGCCGTGGTTGTAGGCCCAGTAGATCCAGGACACCACGCCGGGCCTGATCCATCCGGTATCGGCATAAGCGGTGGGCTCGCTGACGTCCGTCACCAGCGTGGATTCCACGATATCCTGCAAATGGCCGATGATGACCACGCGCCAGGGTGTATGCCAGTCATCGGACAGCAGCAGGTCGTTCTGGTCCTGCACCACGCTGAACAGTTCACCTTCGTTGAAGAGGCTCGAAGCGCTCTGGCGGCGCTCGATGTTGGCTTCGGTGATAAGGGCGAAGACGCCGTCGGCCGGTTCCATCAGCAGCGGATAGCCCCAGTGAGTGTTGATCTTTTCGGTAGCGAAAGATCCGCCGAAGCCGGCCAGCGTTTTCACTTCGGCCGTGGTTGTCATCGGGAAGAAACCCTCATAGCCGTCACTCCATTGCTGCATCCAGCGCTTTGTGCCCTCGGGGATGATGTAGGCCGTCCGCTCGGCGGGCACCTTGCTGTTGTGCAGGTTCGTGTATTCGTAGCGGAAGGCAACCCCGTCGTTGTACAGCCGCATCACAATCCGGGCATATTTGCCGATGGGCGCCTGGTATTCATTGGCTTCGTTGGTGCAGTGCAGGCGCTTGCCCTCCAGCATCCGGTAATCGGCCTTCACTGTTTGCACGAACACCAGTTCGTCAAACGGGATATCTGCCATCTCCAGCACCGTCTGCTCCTCGAAGCAGATGACGAGTTTGTTGTCCGCGGTCCTGGCCGATAGTTTCCCATTCGGCGAAGTAACCGCTTTTCCGTTCAGAATCAGGGCTGTGCCCAGAAACAAAAAACTTGCAAGAATTCTCTTAATCATGTGGTCTCGATAATTTCCTGCAAATTATTTAAAATTTGTCATTTTCCATAAAAAAAGTCACCGGCATTATTAGTTTCTGCTTCCATATCAAGCTCCTTTGTCGTAAATATGGGCAAAAACAGGGAATTCAAGGAGTAAAATAAGCGTTCCTGGAGTAAAATAGCTGAAAAATTCGCGTCTATTCGTGTCTTCTCGTGTCTAGATGCATCAAGCAAGAAAACGGCAATAGGGGACGCTGAGGGGCAGAAATAAAAAGAAAAGAGGCGCCATTTCTGGTGTCTCTTAGAGCGGAAAACGAGACTCGAACTATGTCTTATAAATCGTTGACAATCAATAATTTAGAATAAACCGAAAAGACATCAGGCGAAACATAGGAGAAACTTTCGTGGCTTTTCAGGACGTATAGGGAAAGCGACTCGAACGGCCATCTTTAACTCTTAAGACGCCTTCTATGGACTTCAACGCCAGTCATTTTCTTGGCGAATCGGCTTGTCTGTTGGCCTATGAAGTGAACAACCATAAAAAATAGAGAAAGATGATCGCGCCGATGATGGACCAAATCCACATAGACTTACGCTTCTTCCGCTCGACTTCGTTTTCGTGGGAGAGGTCAACGGGATCTCTGTAACCTATGTCTTTTCCGGAGGCTTCCTGAATGATGCCCATAATATCCTTCTTCCTAATGTCATAGGAAGCCAGGTCGATAGATACCCTTTTACCTCCATTGAGAACAATAATCAGATAAGTCGACCGGTATGGGCCGCTATAACGGCCATAGCTACCTTCCAGTCTGCTTGCAAGATAGCAATGATTGATTTGATACCATTTGTAATTTACCCCTTTCACTTGATGGATTCCGCGGTCGTCAATCACGAGGTCATTGTCTTTATCGAGATAGTGAAGAATCAAAGCGACAATGAACAGAATCCCCATGAAAACGGCCAGCGACCAGTCATGGACAAAGATAGCCAGGATGACCATTCCAAGGAAGAGCCCCCCATCTCCCATAAGAGTGCCTTGCTTTTCTTGAATCTTGTTTCCATTCTTGGGTGAATTCAAAACATTCGCTTTGACTTGCTTTATGTCCCTGGCGGTCTTCTTATTCTTCGATAGGAGCCCTAAGCTTGTCGAATACTTCCGTCAGGTTTTTGATTTCAGGTCGCAGTTCTTCGATAGATTCGGAATCATTGTCTCGAACGGCATTCTGTAGTTTCTGAAAAAGCGACACCAAGCGGCCACAGTTGCTGTCACTCTGCAATGAAGGCCACCAACACACCGCTGATATAGATTCTCCGGACAGGAACTCATAGAATACACCATCTGCACCAAAAACAACGCTTCCCGGGGCAGAGGCATATACAGCATTTGTAATTAACTCACTCAATTCGAGGAAAGTGTCAGAAGGTATTGTGCATCTATAAGTTTTAACCTTCTCCCGTCCTTTTCTATCGTGATTGCAAACAAGATATACCAGTTCATATCTCTTCCTTACAGAATCATAATTGGATCGAAGACACGCCGCACTACCGCCGAGAGCATTCTTTGTAATCATCGCGACACCCATAAGCGTATTGGAATACTCCTCTCCTAAAAATAGGCTATCCAATGCGAAGTAAGGGTTATCGGCCCGATTGATACTCCTGGGAACAGTCCCAAGCCGTGTCTGCGCCGATAGAGAGAAGATGCTTGAAAAGAGAAGGGCTAATATGAGAAGGGGTCTTTTCATCTGCTAATATTCTACTGCTGTGAAGATAGCCACATTTCTCCACATCTCCAAAACCGCCGGGAGATTCAACCGCCGTGTCTAAGCAGCCGCCTGGGGACAAAGAGCATGTTGGGCGGTAGAGATTTGGAATACTGAAATATTGTGCATATTATTGTATTTCATTAGTAGTTGATAGAAAACACATCCATTATGAGACAACTCTTTATACTCATCCTTTCCGCTTTGTTTCTGACCGGTTGTAATAAAACGTCAACCCCGTTGCCCTTGGAGGATCGGGCTTCGGCAGGAATCTGGTTCTGCGAGTTGCGTGAAGAGGTTCTCACCCTTGACAAGGAGAATTCCGCGTTCATCTGTCAGCATGTCTCCGTGGTAAAAGGCGAGAATGGGCAGTCCTCCGCCTACAGGAACGGAAGGGCGATCCCATTTTCTTACGTCATCCAGGACGGCAAATTCGTCTTTGACACGAATCACATGTTCATCGACGCGTTCAATGGGATCGGAACCGCCTATGAAGAAGCCTGGTTCGACGAGGTCGGCAATCTAATCATCCAAATAGGATCTTACAATCCGATCGGCAACGGTTATCAGAAGGACCCCCGTCCCGAGCGAACCGGGAAAGCCATTTATGTATTGAAAGATCCGTCTTTCATGGCCAATTAATCCGTTCGGAAACCTTAAACACAGAATGATGATGAAGCCCCTGGTTTTCCTTTCGCTACTTTCCCTGGCCGTTTTCGCCGGTTGTTCCAAAGACAAGCCCCTCAAAGATGTGGACGATGTCTGCACCCAGATGGGTGACAATACTTTCGCGGCATACTGCCGTTCAAACTTCGACACCGACAAGGACGGGAAAGTGTCCATGCTGGAAGCTTCTTGGGTGGAGAACATCGTCCTCAGAGGCAAAGGCGTATCTTCCCTGAAAGGCCTTGCTTATTTCATCAATCTCAAAACCCTGGATTGCAGCCAGAATAACCTCTCCACGCTGGACGTTTCCGGAAACAAGTCCTTGACCTGGCTAGATTGCAGCGTCAACACGCTCAAAACCCTGGATTTGTCCCAGAATCCCGACTTGCTCCGGCTCCTGGCCAACGATAACGAACTCGAAACCCTCAACCTGTCCGGCAACACGAATCTGGTTGGTTTCAGTTGCCGGGAAAACCACCTCTCTTCTTTGGATATCTCCACGCTCCACTGGCTGGAGCGTTCCGCGTTCATCTTAACCTATTCGGTTGGTTTCCAGAAGGGTGACAGGGTTATTACCATCACGGACCAGAAAGACAATTGGGGGAAGAACGCTCCTTCGGCTGAAACCTTGAATGAGGCACTGAAAGATGGAAAGATCCTTTGGACTTGGAAATAGCCTCCAGCCGCTGACAAACAAAAAGAGAACCCGCGCATAACGGCGCGGGTTCTCGTCGTTTCTATTTCACAATCTCATATTCATCGACACCCGGAATTAGTGCAAGTCCGGTTTCAACGAGGTGAATTTGCCCGGCGCTATCAATGTAACGCACGGTGAAGATCTTACCTTCGATCCGTTTCGCCTGCCAGTCCATCCCGCCGGTGGTATCCATCTTGAGGACCTTGATTTTGGCCACAAGCTTAATCTTGACCAGCCTCATTTGCGGCGGGGGAGCACGGTTGGTTTGTTAAAGGTCTGCGGATAGTGCTTTTGTAATTACTTGTTTATTAGGCGGTTGCATAATCAGCTTCCGCAGACCCCCGGCTTTTTTGTGGGGGCTGCGGATAGGTGGTTTGTAAGTGGTTTATAATCAGCACGTTGTGGGGAACCCATCCGCAGGCCCCTCACGGACCCGGGCAAAACAAAAACGCCCCGCATGGCTGCGAGGCGTTTGGAGCGGAAAACGAGACTCGAACTCGCGACCCCGACCTTGGCAAGGTCGTGCTCTACCAACTGAGCTATTTCCGCAGAATTTCAAAGATTCGTTCTTGTTGAACGGGACTGCAAAGATACAGCAAAAATCTGAAACTCCAAATATTTTTTTAAAAATTAACCAATATACTTCGCAATGAGGCGGACCAGAAGGTCATTCAGGGGTTCAACCTGGTATTCGCCCACGGAGGCTTCGATGTGGTCGCCGCCGACGCCGCTGTCGTCGGTGAGGAAGACGTAGGTGCCGCCGGTGAGGATGGCGAAGAAGCGGCACATGAATTCACATTCCTTGCTCGAGGAGGAGCAGAAGACGGGGATCAGCTTGATGCCGTTGGCTGCGTAGTTCCGGATGGAAGCCTGGAGGCTCTCCACCACGCCCTGATAGTCCTGGTGGGCCGGGGCGTCGAGGACGAGGAAGGCGATGCGGGCACGGGCGGAAGTGTTCCAGGAGAGGTTCTGCAGGCCCGCTTCCAGGGCCGTATGGACAGCCTCCGGGAGGTCGCCGCCGCCGGCAGCGTACTGACGGGCGATATAGCCGATGGTTTCGCGGTAATCGTTGGTGAACTGGGAGAACTTCGTCACGTACTCGTCCCCCTCATCCCGGTAGAACACGGTGCCGGTGCGGAGTTCGATATCGGCCTGGCCGCCCTTGGCGCGGTCCAGGATGTCCATGAGGTCCTTCTTCAGGAAGGAGATTTCATCGCCCATGGAGCCGGTGGCGTCCACGATGAAGGCGATATCGGCCTTCTTCTCCGCCCGCGGAGCCTGCTGGGTATATAACTGATAATAATTGACTTCCGCCTCCTGCTGGACATTGAAACCGGAGACCTTCGGCGCTTCCGGGATCCGGGTGCCGTCCACCACAATGGAAATCCCTTCCAGACCGGCCTGGGCGTGGAACGGGTCCACCCAGAGGGAGGCTTCGCCCTGGTTGTCGGTCAAGGCCTTCCAGATGGCCTTTCCGCCCTGCTCCAGGACCACGGGCACCGCGGGAAGGCGGTTGCCGGACCCATCGGCCACCCGGACGGAGACCCGGCGCGCGGTGTACATCCGCCAGAAGTCCGACATCCCCTCAAAGCTCTGCGAGCCCATCAGCCCGCTCCAGAAGTCCCAGTGGGACAGGTCGTTCCATTCCCCGGCCGTGAGGACGCCGGCCGCGCCTTCGTGGTGATGGCCCTGGCCGCCGAAACCGCTCATCCCGAAGCCGCCCACCCCGGACTCCATCACATCACCATACCGGCCTATCCCAAATTCTCCCTTGGCACAGGACGCCAGTCCCAGCAAAGCCACACAAGCGATAATCAGTCTGTTTTTCATTTCTTCTCGTTTTGATTCCAATCTCTAAAACCGGTCTCTGGCCTGAACCTTGCATCTAAGGTTGCGAAAATTTGCGGAAATCCGAAATTATTGATAATTTTGACTGACTTAAAACGAGAATAACCATTAACCTTTTAGCATTATGAAGAAATACATCCTCATGTTCCTGTGCGGAACGATGATCTTCTCCGGTTGCGGCATGTCCAACCTCGGAAAGGGTTCCCTCATCGGCTCCGGTGCCGGCGCCGCCATCGGCGCGGGCCTCGGCTACCTGATCGGCAAGGACGGCAAGGGTGCCGCCATCGGTGCGGCCATCGGTACCGCCGTGGGCGGTGGCGCCGGCGCCGTCATCGGCAACAAGATGGACAAGAAGGCCGAAGAACTCGCGGCCCTCGAGAACGCCCAGGTCGAGACCGTGACCGACGTCAACGGCCTCACCGCCATCAAGGTCACCTTCGACAGCGGTATCCTCTTCGACTTCAACAAGTCCACCCTCCAGGCTTCCGCCAAGAAACAGCTGGACAAGTTCGCCGCCGAGATGGTCGATCTGCCGGACACCGACATCACCGTCCTGGGCCACACCGACAACGTGGGCTCCGCCGAGGCGAACCAGAAGGTCTCCGACAACCGCGCCGCCGCCGTGTCCAAGTATCTCCAGGGCAAGGGCATCGCCAAGGAGCGCATCATCGCCGAAGGCCACTCCTACAACGACCCGGTCGCTGACAACAGCACCGCCGAAGGCCGCGCCCAGAACCGCCGCGTGGAGATCTACATCTCCGCCAACGAGAACATGATCAAGGCCGCCGAGAACGGCTCGCTCGAGTAATCGAAGCACCTCTTCCCAAAAAGTCCGGGCCTCCATCGGGGTCCGGCTTTTTTGTGTCGGAAATAATCCGTACCTTCACCGAAAACTTACTGTCGATGAAAAAGATCCTCGTTGCCACCGTGGCACTCCTGATGATGGCCTCCCCTGCCGTCCTCGCACAGCGGCCCGGCCCCAAGCCGGAGAAGAAAGCCGATACCGAAAAGAAGGAAGAGCCCGAGAAACCGGCCCCCGAACTGAAGGTCACCCCCGGCCTGGTCGGCGTTTCCCACCACGAAAAAGACTGGTACTTTGACGTGCCCGACAGCCTGCTGGGCCGGCGCATCCTCGCCGTGACCCGCTTCGTCAACCATACCCAGGGCGCCTCCGAATACGGCGGCGAGCAGGTCGCCAACCAGATGATCTACTGGGAGAAAGCCCCGAACGGGAACCTCCTCCTCCGGATCGACCCGCTCGTGGTCCATGCCGATGAGGGCGAAGCCATCGGGAAGGCCGTGCGGGCCAGTTCCGAGAACCCCATCGTGGCCTCGCTGAAGCCGGAGAAGAAGTCCGCCCCGGGCTGCACCCGCGTCAAGGTGACCGCCCTCCTGGAGGGCGAGACCCTGCCCTTCTCGCTCACCCCGCGCGCCAAGAAGGCCTACAACCTCGGAGGCCTCAAGGCCGATGCGAGCTTCGTGGACAGCGTCCGGACCTACCCCATCAACACGGAAGTGACGGTGACCAAGACATTTACCTACAGCGCCCCCAACCCGACGGCGAACGGACCGGCGGCCCGGGCGGGCTCCCTGCCTGCCGGTACCGCGGCCGGAGTCGTGACCCTCGTCCTGAACACCTCGATGGTCCTCCTGCCGGAAGTGCCCATGCAGCCGCGCCTGTTCGACGCCCGCGTGGGATACTTCGCCGACGGCTACACCGAGTTCTCCGATGAGCAGCAGGCCGTGGAGCGCATGCGTTTCATCACCCGCTGGCGCCTGGAAGCCCGTCCGGAAGACGTGGAGAAGCAGAAGCGCGGCGAGCTCGTAGAACCCATCAAACCCATTGTCTATTACATCGATCCGGCCACGCCGAAGCAGTGGCGCCCGTATCTGATCGCCGGCGTGAACGACTGGCAGGCCGCCTTCGAGCAGGCCGGCTGGAAGAATGCCATCCGGGCCGAGGAATGGCCGGAGGACAATCCCGACATGAGCATGGAGGACGCCCGTTTCTCCGTCATCCGCTACCTCGCCTCCTCCACGGCCAATGCCTATGGGCCCAATGTCCATGACCCCCGTTCCGGCGAAATCCTCGAAAGCCACATCGGCTGGTACCACAACGTGATGACCCTGGTCCACGACTGGTACCAGGTGCAGGTGGGCGCCGTCGATCCGCGCGCCCGGAAGTTCATCTACGACGACGAACTGATGGGCGACCTCATCCGCTTCGTCTCCTCCCACGAGGTGGGCCATACCCTGGGCCTGCGGCACAACATGGGCTCCAGCAGCTTCACCCCGGTGGAGAAGCTCCGCGACAAGGAATGGGTGGAGAAGCACGGCCATACCGTGTCCATCATGGACTACGCCCGCTTCAACTACGTGGCCCAGCCGGAGGACGGCATCGGCAAGGCCGGCCTGTATCCCCGCATCAACACCTATGACAAATGGGCCATCGAATACGGCTACAAGCCCACGGACTTCAAGACCCCGAAGGAGGACCACCTGTGGTGGAACAAGGTGATTATCGAGCGGTTGGCCGCGCAGCCGGAACTCTGGTTCGGCGGCGAGGGCTCCGACTCCGACCCGCGCGCCCAGCGGGAAGACCTGGGCGATGACGCCGTGGCGGCCAGCAATTACGGCATCCGGAACCTCCAGCGCATCATCGGCGAACTGCCCGCCTGGAACGCCGAGGAGGCCGACCAGTTCGAGAACGTCTCCCGGATGTACAAGTCCCTGCTGGGCCAATATAACCGCTACCTGGGCCACGTCGCCGCGAACATCGGCGGCCGCTTCGTCACCAACCACAGCATCGAGCAGACCGGCCTCGTCAAGTACGCCCCCGTCCCGAAGGAGCGCCAGCAGCGCGCCTTGAACTGGCTGAACGACAACTTGTTCAAGAAGCCCACCTGGCTGGTGGACGTCCCCTATATCTTCGACATCACCGACCGTCCGGACAGCCAGATCTACCCGTACGTGAAGAGCACGGTCTCCTCCCTCCTGAACGTCCAGAAACTCGAGCGCCTGGGCCAGTTCGCGGACTACGGCCCCGGCAACTACACGCCGCAGGAATACCTTTCCGACCTGACCGGGATGGTCTTCGAGGAACTCTATAAGGGCCGCGCGACCGACAGCTACCGCCGCTACCTCCAGCGCCAGTTCGTCACCGCCGCCCTGGACGTCACCGGCAGCAAGCTTGCGGAAGGCACCGACGCCCGCGCCCTGCTCCTCAGCACCCTGACGGACCTCCAGAAGAAGGCCGCCAAGGCCAAGTCCTCCGACCCGGCCACACAGGCCCATTGGCAGGACCTCGCGAAGCAGATCGAGAAAGCCTTGAAATAGAGCCCTCCCGTCGGCGGTGTCCGAAAATCACGGACACCTCCGGCGAAAACAGGGGTAAAACGTCGGCGGTGTCCTGAAAACCAGGACACCGCCGACAGTATATGCATAGGGGGAGCCTAAGACTCTTCCGGATCGTTGAGGAAGGGGAAGGCCTCGCCCTTGGTGAGCCAGGCGAAACCGTACAGGTGGAGGAGGATGATTTCGACGATCATCACGGTCCATTTGGGCGCGTGGAACAGGCGGGAGACGGCGAAGATGACCATCACGGCGAGCATGCCGTAGCCGCAGAAGCGGTAGACCTTGTTCCGGAGGAGTTTGCGGGGCGTGACGTTGTCCCCGTGCCGGGTGAACTGGAAGATGGCGATGATGGCGTTCAGGACGAAGAACAGGCAGGCGCAGACCGTATGGATGATCTGGGACGTCTCCATGGGCAGCTGGAAGAAACCGACCGGCTTTCCCGGCGGGTTCCAGCTGACCGCGCACGGAAAGAGCACGATGCCCAGCCCGAACAAGCCCGCGAGGGTGGTGAGGACGTTGTCGGACCAGTCATAGCCGATATAGGAGACCAGCACGATGCAGGCCGGAACCAGCACGCCGACCAGCGCCGGCGTCAGGTAATAGGTGGCGGAAATGCTCCACCACCACTGGCCCCCGGTTCCGGAGTGGTCGGCAATGCCGGCCGAGAACAGGGCGAGCCAGGGCAAAATCACACCGAGAAGACCGCACAGGTTCCTGATTCTCAGGTACATCTTCTCTTCCTTGGAAGAACGCTGGGCCATATTTTTCAGGCAAATGGTTAATTCCCCGGGACCACGAAAAGGACCGGGAGGTTATACATCATCCGGACGGGCTTGCCGTCCTTGAGGGCGGGTTTCCACTTCGGGGAGCTTCGGACGACCCGGACAGCTTCCGCGTCCAGGGACGGGAAAACGCCCTTCAGGACCTCGACTTCCTGGACACCGCCGTTCGTGCCGATGACGAACTTGACGAGGACCGTGCCGCCCACCTTGGCCTCCTTCGCATCCTTCGGATACTTCAGGTGCGCCATGACCCACTCGGAGAAGGCTTCGGTGCCCTTACCCTTGAAGGTGGGGAGCTGGTCCGGGGACTGGGCCTTTTCCCACTGCTGCGCGTGGTTCGGTCCATCGGCCTTGCGGAGCAGGTGTCCGCCGGCCATCTCGATGATGGTGCCGTTATAGACGGTGCGGCGGCCATAGACCGTAAGGGTGTCGCCAATGGCGATCTGCATCTGCGGGAAGGTCACGTTCGAGCCCGGGCGGCCGTCCACGAGGCCATAGACATAGGCCTCACCCGTTTCGTCCCGCAGGTAGAACACGCCGCGCTGGTCGGCCTTCAGCCGGCTGACCACGCCGTGGAGTTCCACCAGCGAGGTGTCGCTCCGGGACATCTTGTTGAATTCCTCCGCGGTCTTGCGGATGCCCTGCGCCTGCGAGGCAATGCCCGCGGCCAGGGCCAGGAGGGTGAAAAGGAAGCGTTTCATGGGGCAAATCTATTCCTTCTTCCGGGCCGGGAGGAACAGGCCGGCGACGGAGAGGAGGAGCAGGAGTATCAGGGTCAAGGAGGAGGCGCGGGAAATATTGGCGCCAATGCGATAGGAGTCGGGCGCGAAGCGCATTACGAGGTCATGCTCGCCGGCGGGGAGAGCCGCCGCGCGCAGCGTCCAGTCGGCCCGGATCAGGGAAACGGGACGGCCGTCCACTTCCGCTTTCCAGCCCTCGGGATAGTAGATTTCGCTGAAGACGGCGAGCCGGTCGGCGGAGGCGTCGTAGTGATACCGGAGCTCGTTCGGGGCGTAGGCGGTCAGGGTGATGACATCGGCAGAATCCGCCGGGGCGGCGGTCACCGCAGGCATATCCTGGCCGATGACGGCCTGGTGCCGCAGGTCCACCGAACCCAGGAAGGCGATCTCCTCGTCCGGCGTTGCCGCCGGGACGACCTCATCGACAAACCAGGCATTGCCCAGGGCGTTCCCGTTATACACCGGCGCATATTCCCCGCCGATGATGATGTAGCGGGTGTTCAGCGCGTTCAGGACGGGAATGTCCGGGAGGCCGGCCTCCACGTCATCGATGGTTTCAGCCGTCTGCAGGGTGCCGTAAATCTTGTTGATCTCGCCGGTCAGGTAATGTTCGATGAGGTCCTGGTAACGCTGGAGCTTCGCCGGGGAATAACCGCCGACGCTCTTGTGGTGGTAGGAAGGCACCGAGGAATTGAACACATTGACATTCAGGTCCAGAACGCGGTAGGACGGGTCCGGGTCGGCCTTGATCATCTGGTCCACGGGACGCTCGGCGAAGGGTTTGCTGAAGTCCTTCGGGGTGGTGAAGTGGTCGGCGTTCAGGTAGCGCTTGCCGGTGGCGAAGAGATTGACCAGCACGAGGGCGCAGATGGCGAGGCTGGCGATGACCTTCCGGGCGGGTTTCTTCTCCGGCAGGCAGGCCCACAGGAGGAAGCCCCAGGACACGGCGATGAGGAAGAAGGACATCAGGGCGTCCTGGCGCAGCAGGGCGATGCGGTCGGCCTGGAAGGCCTCGATGAGGATGTCCTGCTGGCCCGCATCGGCGGCGGATGTGAAGTCGCCGGCGAGGGTGGGGATCAGGGCGAACAGGAGGCTCAGACCGCCGGTAAGGGCGAAGGCGATGCCACTCTTTTTCAGGAAGTCCTTCCGGTCATAGCCGTCCTTGACGATGCGGTCGAGGGTCAGGAATCCCAGCACGGGCAAAGTGACCTGCAGGACCACCAGGGCCATGGACACCGTCCGGAACTTGTTGTACAGCGGCAGCACATTGAAACAGAGCTTCGTAAAGGCCATGAAATGACTGCCCACGGCCATCAGGACGGCGATGGCGGTGCCCACGATGAGCCACCATTTCTCCTTCCCCCTGTACAGGAACAGGCCCAGGATGAACAGGAAAACGGTGATGGCGCCCATATACATGGGCCCGGCCGTGAAGGGCTGCGGACCCCAGTAGAGGGGCAGGCCCTTGGCGATTTCGCGGATGTTCGACTGCCCGGCACGCTTGAGCAGCTGGATGGTCTCCGACTTCGCCGGGTCCACCGCCTGCGACGAGGAACCGCCGTTGAAGTTCGGGATCATCAGGTTGGGCAGTTCTTCCCAGCCATAGGACCAGGCCGTGGCGTAGTCCAGGTCCAGGCCGCCACCCTTGACCGCCCCGTCCTGCGTCAGTTCGGAGCCCCCGCGCATAGTGTTCGGGGTGTATTTCGCGAGCGGCAGGAGCTTGTTCACGTTCGTGGCAATGCCCACCCCGCCGACGACCAGCAGGAGGGCCGATGCGATGAAGAACCGGCCGATGCGGTCCTTCCGCTTGCGGAGGATGTCGATCAGTTCCACCAGGGCATACAGCAACACCAGAATCGCCAGATAATAGGTGATCTGCTGATGGTTCGCCTTGATCTGCAGGCTCAGCGCAAGGCTGAACAGGACGGCGCCCAGCAGCACCTTAGCAAGCCAGCGGCTCTTGGCGTCAATGCTCCGGTAGGTATAGATGAGCGCGGCGAGCACCCACGGGAAGAAGGCGATGGCCTGCATCTTCGTGTTGTGGCCCACCTGGATGATCTGGAAGTTGTAGGAGCAGAAGGCCACGGCGACGGCGCCGCCGAGGGCCAGCGGCCAACTGATGCCCAGCGACAGCATCAGCAGGAAGGCGCCCAGCAAGGCGATGAACAGGTAGGTCGCGGGCCGTTTGCCCGTCAGCAGCAGGTTGTAGATTCCCTGGGTGGCATCCCCGCCGTTCTGCGTGGAGATGGCCGTCGTGGGCATGCCGCCGAACATGGAATCCGTCCAGTACGTGGGGTCGTCCGGATGCGCGGCATTCCACTCCGACATCTCGTGGGACATGCCCATATAGCCCGAGATATCGCTCTGGTTCACGATTTTCCCCTGCAGCACCTGCGGCACGAAGCCGTAGCTGAGCACGAGGAACAACACGATGGCCCCGAGGCCTATCCCAATGTTTTTCAGCAGTTTCTTGTCCATGTCTTACTTGTTTTCGTGAGAGACCTGCTCCAGCAGGGCGGCGAGTTCACGCGTGAGGTTGCGCCGGGAGAACCGGGCGATGTCGCCAGATGCCCGGTCGGGGCCGGGCATGACGGCGGCTTCGGCTTGACCACGGTTCTGTTGCTCTTCGTCACCCCCGGCTTGACCACGGTTCTGTCGCTCGTCGTCACCCCCGGCTTGACCGGGGGTCTCTGGCGCGTTGCCGGCCTGGTATTGCTCCCAGGCGTGGTCGATGAAGGCGCGCATGGCGTCCGGGTTGTCCCAGTCCGCCGTGATGCCGGCGCCGGTGTCGGCGAGGACGCGGGCCATGGCCCCGTCCTCCTGGCCGATGCCCAGGATGGGCCGGCGCGAGGCGAGGTATTCGAACAGTTTGCCCGGGAGGATGGGCCGGTATTCCGGGTCGTTGCGCAGAGGAAGGACCAGCAGGGTGGCGGCCAGCTGCTCGCGCACGGCGGTGAGGTGGTCACAGTAGCCGAGGTCCACGACATTGTCCTTCAGGCCGGCCTCTTCGATGGCATCATACACCTCGCGGTCCACCTTGCCGACGAGCCGCAGCCGCAGGGCCGCCTTGAAATCAGGCTCGGCCCAGGCCTTGATTCCCAATACTTTCCAGAAATTGAGCGGATTCCCATCGGCCGCAAACAGGCCGGTGTGGACGATGTTGAAATGCCCGTCCGGCTCCACGGCCTGGTCGAAATCACCGCCGTCGTAGCCGTTGGTAATCATCGCCACGGGCGTTTTCGTCTGCGCCTGGAACTCTTCCTGCACGAGGGGCGTGACGGCCAGCACGGTGGAGCACTCGTCCAGCACGGACTGCTCCATCGACCGGAGCCGACGCCAGGTGCGGGCGGTCATCGGCAGGTGCTTGAGGTAATACATCCGGCTCCACGGGTCGCGGAAATCCGGTATCCAGGGAATCCCCAGTTCTTTGTGCAACTGCTGGCCGATCAAGTGCATCGAATGCGGCGGACCCGTCGTAACGATCACATCGACAGGATGTTCCGCCAGATACTCCTTCAGGAACCGCACGCTCGGTTTCACCCACCCCACGCGCGGATCCGGAACGAACAGGTTCCCCCGGATCCACAGCGACAGGCGCTGCTTCCACGACTTCTTGCCGCTGGAGATCGGGGTGACTTCGTCCTTGTCCGATCCGGCAGATGCCCGGTCGCGGCCGGGCATGACGTCACCCCCGGCTTGACCGGGGGTCTCCTGCGCCCCGGCGGAAGTCAGCGTCTTCATATCCGTGGAGGCGCCTTTGCCCATCAGTTTGCGATAGAGCCCGTAGGGTTCGAGGATGGGACGGCGGAGGATTTCCGCCTCGGGGGGGATTTCCGTTTCAAGGGTATGGTCGATGGCCGTGTACTCCGGATTCTCCGGCGTATAGATGACCGGCTGCCAGCCTTCCAGCGGGAGGTACTTGGCGAATTTCACCCAGCGCTGGACGCCCGACCCGCCGGACGGGGGCCAGTAGTAGGTGATGACGAGCACGCGTTTCATAGCTTACAAAGTTAATAAAAAATCGTATCTTTGTACGATTCCAAAAGCAAGAGAACCGATGGCAAGGATGGCGGAAGACACTCCCCTCATCAAACAGTTCTTCGAGGTGAAAGCGCAGCACCCCGAGGCGATCCTGCTGTACCGGGTGGGCGATTTCTACGAGACCTATTCGGACGATGCGGTCACCGCGGCGCGGGTGCTGGGCCTGGTGCAGACGAAGAAGTCCAACGGGGACAAGGGGCCTATCGCGATGGCCGGTTTCCCCCATCACGCCATTGAAAACTACCTCACCAAACTCGTCCGCGCCGGCTTCAAGGTCGCCATCTGCGACCAGCTGGAGGACCCGAAATTCGCCAAGAAGCTGGTCAAGCGCGGGGTGACGGAAATCGTCACGCCGGGCATCTCCTTCGGCGAGAACATGCTGGAAATCAAGGAGAACAACTTCCTCTGCGGCCTCGCTTTCGAGCACGACCTGTGCGGCGCGGCCTTCCTGGACGTGTCCACGGGACAGTTCCAGGTGGCGCAGGGGTCGCTGGAATACATTGGCACCCTCATGGGCTCCCTCTCCCCCAAGGAACTGGTCGTTCCCCGGAGTTTCGAGAAGGGGGTGAAGGAGCGTTTCGGGAATTACTACACGACGAGCCTCGACGAATGGGCCTTCGTGTACGACGCGGCCGTGGAGAAGCTCAAGCGGCAGCTCCGCGTGGACAGCCTCAAGGGCTTTGCCGTGGACACGATGCCCCTGGGCCTCTGCGCCGCCGGGGCCCTGATGGTATACCTGGAGCAGACCCAGCACGCGGGCCTGCGGAACATATCGACCCTCGGCCGCATCGACGAGGCCAAGTTCGTGTGGATGGACCCGTTCACCCTCCGGAATCTGGAGGTCTTCCAGGCCGCGTCGGGTCGCGAAGGCGTGTCCCTGGTGCAGACGGTGGACCGCTGCTCGTCGCCGATGGGCGCCCGGATGCTCCGCGGATGGCTTGCCATGCCCATCCTGGACCGGAAAGAACTGGAGAGCCGGTACGACATCGTGCAGTTCTTCGTGGACCGGCCGGAAACCCTGCAGGCCGTGCAGGAGGGACTGGGGAAACTCGGCGACCTGGACCGCATCCTCGGGCGCATCGCCAACGGGAAAGCGGTCCCGCGGGAAGTCCTGCAACTGAGCCGGGGCCTCGCCCAGATGGAACCGCTCCGCACCGAATGCTCCGGCAAGGGTTGCGAGGCCGTGGACAAACTGCTGAAAGGGCTCGTGGGCTGCGACCGGATCCTCAAGAAGATTGTCAATACCCTGGACCCGGAACCGGCCGCCCAGATCGGCAAGGGCCCGGTCATCGCAGAGGGGGTCGATGAGGAGCTGGACGAACTCCGGGGCCTGTCCGGCAGCGGCAAGGATTACCTCCTGCAGATGCAGCAGCGGGAGGCCGAACGCACCGGGATCCCCTCCTTGAGAATTGCTTACAACAACGTCTTCGGCTATTATATCGAAGTCCGCAACACCTTCAGGGACAAGGTCCCGCCGGAATGGATCCGGAAGCAGACCCTCGTGAGCGCCGAGCGCTATATCACCGAGGAACTGAAGGAATACGAGGAGAAGATCGTCACGGCCGAAAGCCGCATCTACGAGATCGAGACGCGCCTCTATGCCGCCCTCATCGCCTTCATCCAGGACGGCATCACGGCCATCCAGAAGAACAGCCGCATCCTGGCGAAACTGGACGTGCTGGCGGGCTTTGCAGAGCAGGCCATCGACCGGCACTACTGCCGGCCGGTGATGGACGATTCCCTGTCGCTGGACATCAAGGCGGGCCGCCATCCGGTCATCGAAACCCTGATGCCCGCCGGCGAAGAGTATGTCCCGAACGACGTGTTCCTGGACTCCAAGACCCAGCAGATCATTATCCTGACCGGTCCCAACATGGCCGGTAAATCGGCCCTCCTGCGGCAGACGGCCCTCATTGTCCTGCTGGCGCAGACGGGCTCCTTCGTCCCGGCCGCCGAGGCCCGGATCGGCTATTTCGACAAGATTTTCACCCGCGTGGGTGCGACCGACAACATCTCCCGCGGCGAATCCACCTTCATGGTGGAGATGCTGGAGACGGCGATGATCCTGCACAACCTCTCCGCCCGCTCGCTGGTCCTGCTGGACGAGATCGGACGGGGAACATCGACCTACGACGGCATGTCCATCGCGCGCGGCATCGTGGAATATATCCACGAGTACGGCAAGGGCGCAAAGACCCTTTTCGCCACGCATTATCACGAACTGAACGACCTGGAAGGCATTTTCCCGCGTGTGAAGAACTTCCACGTGACGGTGAAGGAGGTCGGGAAGGAGGTGCTCTTCCTCCGGAAAATCAAGGAAGGCGGCACGGCCCACAGCTTCGGTATCCACGTCGCCCGCATGGCCGGCATGCCCGTCCCCGTGCTCGAGAGCGCCGAACGCACCCTCAAGGCCCTGGAGAACTCCCAGATGCTGGAATCCCTCGGTGCCCTGACCCCCGTCAAACCGCACAACACCAAGGAAGGGCACGTGGAGAAGGACGGCTCCCTCCAACTCTCCCTCTTCCAGCTCGACGACCCGCTCCTGGAATCCCTCCGCGACCGTCTCAAAGACCTCGACCTCAACAACATGACCCCCCTCCAGGCCTTCGATGCCCTCCGCGCGATGAAGGACGAACTGGGGGTCTGAGGACTATTTCTCCTTCCATTCGCCGGGCGTCACGCCCGTTACGGCCTTGAAAGTACGGAAAAAGGATTTTTCGGAGGCGAAGCCGGATTCGGCCGCCACCTCGGACAGGCGTTTGTCGGGGTAATTCCGGAGGAGTTCCTGGGCATACCGGACCCGGAAGCCGGCCACGTAGTCCGGGAAGGAGAGGCCGGTCTCGCCGTTGAGACAGGCGGAGATGTAGGTGCTGTTGGTTCCCAACTCCCGGGCGACGTCGGCAACGCGAAGGTTCGGCCGCCGGAAGAACTGCCGGTCCCGCATCAGGGACTCGATCCGTTGGGCCATGCTGGGCGGGGCTGATGGTTCCGGTTTCCCGGCATGGGCCGATTTCTTCCTCTTTATCAGCCACATAGCAAGGCCGCCAAGCAAGACCAACCCACCCGCCAGCACGAACCAAGGCGTCCTGCGACGGGTAGGAATACCGCCCGGAGAAAGCACGTACACCGACGCGGAGGGCTCATAGTTGGTGGGGTCCGTCCCGCCGGCGAGGACCAAGCGCCCGTCCGGCAAGAGAAGATCGGCGGGGCATCTGGCCACCGTCTCCAGGGAATCGGAATACCAGACCGTCACCGGGGCAGGGGTCTCCTCATACCGGACGCCGGCCAGATAAATCCGGCGGTTTTCGTCAATGCCGGTCAGCCAGGCGGTCCGGGCGGAACGGTCCACATGGACATAGCAGCCATAGGAAATGGGCCCCCAGGGGCCTTCCGTGGGAATGGGTTTGTCGGTGTCCAGGAGGGAAAAATGTTCTCCGGCCACCTTGAGAAGAACGGACTGGCGCCCCGCCGTGTCCTTGGCGTGAACGAGATACGTAAAATGCCCGGTGGAGTAATCACCGATGAAGCAGTCATCGGCCCGGGGGCTTTCATTGTCCTGATACACCGGACACCATTCTTCCAGCAACGGGACGTCGAACGGACCGCCGTGCAGCCGGTCCACGACCCCGCCTGCCGGTTGCCCAAAAGGACTCAGGGAACTGAAAATGATGGCGTTATCGACGTCTGAACGAAGCAGGTAGGGATGGGCGCGCTCCTGCGATACCGGGAATTCCTCCCTTTCAGAATAGTCTTCCGTGACATCCTGCGTCCACCAGTTGCCGCTGACGATCAGGCGGCCGCCACCCAGTTCCAGCGCGGACGCCTTGGCACGCTTCTGTTCCAGAATCTGGAGCGGTGAGAAGCGCCGCTCGGAAAGGTCAAAGCGCTCCACGCCCCAGGTCTGGCCGACACCGAAGGCGTCGGCATAGCCGCCGCCAATGACCAGGGTGCCGTCCCGGAGCACCAGCGCAAACGGATTGTCGTGCGGATAAAGCATCTTCTCCGTCGTCCAGCCGCCGGAGAGCCAGAACTCGGCCTCCGGCACGGGCACGAAGCCGGTGGTGTGCCCGCCGGCGGCCATGAACCCACTCCCTATCGGCAGAAGCGCATGGCCCGCCCGGGGGCTGGGCATGTCCGGCAGGCGCTCGACCTGAAGCGGCAGGAAACGCACGCCCTCGAACTCCACCTCCGGCCGCTCCCCGCCGCCCGAACAGGCGGCGAGAAGCAGGGCTGCGGTCATGAGGGCGCTGTGCTTCATTCCGTAAAGATACGAATTACTTGGAGAATAAAGCCAGAATCAGGATGATCGCGAAGACGATCCCCACGAGGATCAGCTTCTTCTTGCTGATGAAGGTAATCTCCGGCTTTCCGATCGTCAGCTTGGGCCTGAGCTGCTTCCAGTCCATGCCTTGCGCCTTTTCTTCGGCGTAAGCATCGTCACGGACGGCTTCCGGCTGCGGCTGGGGTTCGGGAGTCTGGGTGGGCGCAGCGCCGAGGGGGGCGCCGCACTGGGGGCAAAAACGCTCGTCGGGATTGACGGGAGCCCCGCATTGTTTACAGAAATTGGCCATAGGATATTGTGTTAATTAAGTTTGTGTCCGCATTTTTCGCAGAAGCGCTGTCCTTCCGACACCGGCGACCCGCAGCCGGGGCAGAAACGCACCTTCGGGCGCGGGGCCTCAGCCTGCGGCTTCGGGGCGACAGGAGCCTGGGGTCTCGGAGTGACGGGTGTCTGGGGTCTCGAGGCGGCAGGAGCCTGCGGTTTCGGAGCCACAGGAGCCTTGCGGGCCGCGGGAGCTTTCTCCTTCTTGCCCCGGAACAAAAGGAGGATCAGCAGGATCAGCGCCAGGGCGATACCGCCCACGATGGCTATCTTTTTGACCGGCAGGTCGGAGTTCTCCGTCAGTTCCGTCCACTTGTCCTGGACCTTGGCGAGGAAGCCGGGCTTCGCATCGGCTTCCAGATCATCCTCCTCCCAGGCTTCCGGCTCGTCCACGGTGAATTCCGGCTCGTCCGCGGCCGGCGCCGGGTTGTCCTCCGCTTCAGGATATTCGTACGGGACCGGCTCTTCCGGCATTTCGGGTACTTCGGGCTCTTCCGGCTGAGCCACAGGAGGTTCCGCCGGCGCTACCGGCTCCGGTGCCGTCGCTGGCTGCGCCTCAACGCCTTCCTGCTCATACAGATACAGGATGTCCATGCCGTTGCAGGAGAGGACGATGGCCATTTCGCTGCCGCTCTTCGGCGCCTCCGCCATCAGCGTCACGGTCTCCGGAGGCAGGACCCGGAAGCGGCCCGCCGCGTCCACGGCCTGGCCGTCCACCGCACCGGAAGCCGGAATCCGGCGTCCGCCGCCCTTGGACCAGCCCGGATTCGCGGAAAGCACGGTCACACGGACGTAGGGGGAATATCCCTGCCTGTTCCCGCTTTCGGTAAAGGAGACGCGAATGCCGATGTCTTCCCCGGGGGCATAGGTTTGCTTGGGAACGGAACAGGTGGCTTTGGTCGTGTACACGGACATGGAGGTGCCGCTCGAAACCTTTCGTTCATACGAGAATACGCCGGCCCGGTAGGAGCAGTCGACGCGGGTTTTCTCCCCGTTCTCCCAGCGCCCGCCCGTTCCGTAGGGCGTGGTGCTTTTCAACTTCCAGTCTCCGGCGCTTGCCGAAGGGAGGACGGCCGCAAGAAGGGCAGCCGTCAATAGTCCTTTCAAAAGAGGGTGTTTCATATCAGTTGGTTCTTTGTTCTTCTTCCTGCCGCTCGTTCTGGGCGGCCCTATAGCCGGCATCGGCCATCAGCTGTGCCGCCTGGACGGCCAGCAGCATATCACCCGGCAACTGCGTCCGGAGCGCTTTATCCATCTTGCCCAGGCAGCCGTAAAGAGCCCCGAGCACCAGATAGTCCTTCCACTGGTCCTCGCGCGGGAGCGTCATCAGACGGCCCAGCTGGTTCTTGAATTCGATGGCCTTGCGGAGCTCCTCCATCCCTTCCTCGGTCGCCTTTCTGTTCCCTTGCAGCCAGCCCCGGGACAGGAGATACCGCTTTCCGCGGACCTCCGCCCGGCGGGGATATTCGTCCAGGGTCTGGTAGTTTCGTTTGGCCCACCGCTTGAACTCCCGGCTCTCCAGGATGTAATCCTTGCCGGCCGCCGCGAGGAGCATCTCGTACAGGTTCATTTCCGTCCGGTCGGTGAAACCGGTTTCCAGGATCATCCGAAGGCTCACCCGCTTCCGGCCGTCCGGAATGACGGTGATGCGGCCCTCCAGGATCCATTTCAGGATAAAGGCGCAGAGCAAATTCTGCTCGTTCTTGGTGGAACGGAGGGAAAACTTGAGGGCATTCTCCTCCACATACCAGTTCGCGAACACGTTGCCCCGCAGGGGGATTTCTTCCGTTCTGCCATCGATCTTCGACTGTCCGAACATCCCTTTCCGGTACTTCTGTCCCGTCAGGGACATGAAAATCAGATAGAGGACGAAGCCCACCAGGGCGATCAGTATCAAGTATTTCATAGGCTATGCGTTGCGCGGCGTACCGCAGTTGGGACAGAATTTGGCGTCATCGTTCTGGTACGGGGTGCCGCAGTTGGGGCAGAACCGGGCGCGGCGCACCGGCGGCTGAGGCTCCGGCTGGGGGGCCGGCTCCGGCTTGGGTTCGGGCTTGGGTTTCGCCTCCTCCTGGAGCTGCCGGATATCGGCCCGGAGCTTTTCCACCGACGCCTCGTCCATCGAGGGAATGAACATCCACCGGGTGAGGTATTCCGCGCCGGGGCTCACGCCGATGGCGCCTTCGGCGCTCACCAGGTAGAAGGAACGGTCCTGGACGGGGTTCTCCCGGTCAAACGCTTCGGCGAAACGGTAGAGCTGGAGGGCGTTGTATTTTTCATCGCTGTCGGCATAGCGCCACACGACGCAGCGGGTCATCGCCGCCCCGAGTGCTTCAATCAGACTGCGGAAGTGGGTAAGTTCTTGATTTTCCATGTCTTCTGTCAATTATTCGTTTTCGGGGAAATCGTCTGTATCGTCGGCACCAAGCATGGCCGCGCGTTCCTTAAAGCCCATGTAGGTGGTGTAGCGCGCCGGGTTGGGGTAGTAGAGTTTCCCCGCAGGCCGGGGGGCCTGCTCCCGGGCGACCGGCGCGGCCGACGCAACCGGCGCGCCGCAGTTTCCACAGAATCGGGCTCCTTCTTCCAGCGGAGCCCCGCAGTTTTCGCAAAACATATCTTTCTCTGTTTTAATTTACCTTATCTTCCGATTGTACTTTTGCGCAGATCGTTCAATTTGTCCCCGATGGCCTTGGCCAGCGGGTTATGAACGCCCAGCTCCTGGGCGAGGGGCCCGTACTGTTTGGACCCTTCCAGCGCCTTGTCCCCGAACTTGCCCACGACATCGCCCACCTTGTCATAGCCCCAGCGGGTGACGGCGGCGTTGGTGGCATTGTCCAGGATTTCCGAGGTGCTCTTCCCTTCCATCAGGTCGTTGAGGACGGATTTCGCGACTTCTCCGCCGATGCCGGTCTTTCCTTCGTTCTGCAGGATGCTGAGGCCGCCTTCCGCCGCCCCATGGGCCATGCCTTTCGCTACGCCGGCGAGGCCTTCGCCTTTGGCGGCATGTTCTGCGCCCCGCTTGAGGGTGGATTTAATCCCCGTATAGGCATTTTTGACCTTGCGCGCAGCGGGCGAGGTTTCGCCCAGGACATTGATCAGGGTGTCGGAGGTCTGCTCCACAAATTCCGCTCCATTCACCGCATCGTTCCAGAACGCGGCGTCCTTCATGGCTTCGGCACCCTCCTCCAGGGCCGCATGCCGCTCTTTCAGGAGGGCCTTCGTGAGGGATTCCTTATCGGCATCGGCGAGGCCATACTTCATCGCGAGGTCCCGAAGGCGCATCTCATAGGATAAGTCCTTCTCTATCTGCTCTTTGGCGGCCTTGTGGGCATCGGCGGTCGCAGAGCTTCCGCGGGCACGATCGGCCTCATTCTGAGCCTTGTTCTGCGCACGCTGCTCCTGAAGGTTCCGCTGCGCCTCCGCCGCATTCTGCGCGAAGTGCTCCGAATTCCGCTCCCGCCAGGCCAGCCACTCATCGAGGCTTTCGGCGGTGTAGGGCGAATCGTTTTCATTCTCCCAGCCCACCGCCTCTCCGGTTTCGGGGTCGAACTGCTTGGGGTAGAGCGTATGCGTCTCCCGCGTGGCCGGATCGACATAGGTCCGGGTTCCGTCGGGATTGTCAATGATATACTTTTTGCGGCGGTCGTCCACTTCCTTTTGCCAGCGCGCCCATTCCTGCTCTTCCGGGGTGGGTCCGCCCGGTCCGCCGGGTCCGCCTTCCGGCAGGGAACCGCCCAGAAGGCCGCCGAGGCCGGCTCCTGCAGCCCCGCCACCTGCGCCCGCGATGGCAATCAGGATGGTCAGGATGTCGGAGGCGTGCTCCCCGTCGGCACCCAGCAGGATGGCCAGCCATTCCAGGTCTTCCAGGTCCAGGCCTTCGTCCGTGTCGTCTTCAGAAGCCTCGTCTTTGTCCGCCTTGGGGGTATCCGCTTTGGCTTTTTCCTTCTTCGCCTTGTCCGCCTTGGCGGCGCCGCCGCCCTTGCCATTCCACTGGAAGGTGTAGGTGAAGGTGACGGTTTCTTTCTTGAAGATGGTCGCCTGGTACTGAACCACCAGGATGTCACCGTTCACCTTCTCCTTCGGCGGGAAGGTCATGTGGGCATAGGCAAAGCCCTCCAATTCGATCGAGGGGCCCAGGAAATGCTCGTCCGGCTCCCCTGTATTGGTGTCGATGATGCCTATGACCCTGATTTTGGGATACCCGTTGATTCTTTTCCAACGGTGATTGCCCTCGTAACGCTCCCCGGGCTGATAGCTTTCGGCAAAGGGGTCGAAAGAGCAGACATAAGAGCCTACCCGGGGTTCCTCCTCGTCGTACTTCGTGACAATGTCGAAGGTGAAGCCGTAGTCCGTCGTCTGGAGGTTGGAGATGTCGATGATCTCTGTGTGGGGCCAATTTTTAGTCACTTCCTGGAGGGACGTGGCGCTGGCCTTGGCCTCTTTTCCCACCAGCACCCAGCCTTTGGGTTTGGCATTGGCCGAGGGCTGTGCGGCGAGGAAAAAGACGGCGAGAAGGAGGCTCGCGGCCGCTTCCTGGCGGCTGCCACGCCCGACGATCCATCCGGCGATAAGGAGCGCCAGGCCGATGACCCCGCTCCAGGTGATGCCGAAGGCGCTCAGCGCCACCCCGACGAGGAAGCCCGGCACGAGGCCCGCGAGCATTCCGGGACCCAGTTTTCGCCATAGCCAGCCGCTTTTCCGGCCCGCCGCAATCAGCAGCGCCCCGGCGCTGACCACGCCCACCATGCTGTTCTCCCAGGACTGGGTGAGGTTGAAGATGGCGTACAGGAGCAGACCGAGGCCCGCGCCTTTGAGGAACGATCCGATGCCCGGTTTCCCGCCCTGGAACGGCTGCAGGAGCGTTTTGAACCCTTCACCCAGGCTGGTGAAAGGGTTCCTTTTCTGGATCAGCGCCGTCACGAAGGCGCTGATGCAGGCGGCAAACACCACCTTCCCCAGAAAGCCGCCCACGGCGCCCAGAATGCCGCCGTAGAGCCCTCCCTGGGCAAAGGTGAGGAAATTGAGAACCCGCATCGGCATGTTCTCCGAAACCCTCGTCTGCACGATGCCCAGCACGACCCAGACGACCGCCAGCACGGCGGAAATCAATAGTTGTCTGCCTGTCTTTTTCATGGCACTCTCGTTTGTTTCTTATTCAAAAGGGTTGTATTCATAGGCGCTTACGTCGATATTGTCATATTTCTCCCGGGCCAGGGCGGCCTGGTCGTCCTCCTCCTGCTGATACTCCGGGGGCGGCCCTACCCATTCATAGACATACTGGATCGTAAGCAAGCAGTGCCGGACGCCGCCGGCCAGGACGCTCTGGAAAATAGAGAAGTTAAAGGAATGGAGGGTGTTCATATCGATGACCGGAGCCTGCTGGAGCGTGAACGTGTACGGCTCCCGCGACTCTTTGCTCTGTTTCCGACTGATGTACGAATAGAGCATAAAGCCGTCCGGATAAGGCAGGGGGCTGTCGGTTTTCCCGACTGTTCCTTTCTCGACGACAGGGCCGCATTCCATCGTCACACCCAGGTCAGCGCCGGGCATGTAATTCTTCTTGGGCAAGACGAACGTGATATCGCGGTCCGTTGTTCCTATAACGCCCTCATGACCAGCCTTGTCCGTGACGCCCCACCAGTCGATGTGTACGTGGTAGCGGCCGTTGTCGCCCGTGATGGTGGCCTTGGTGCCGTCTTCATTGGTGTCCGTCAGCTTTTCCTCACTCACCAGGGCTTCCTTCAACTGCCAGTGGCCGACGCTCTCGGAGATGGGCTTTTCCGGCTCCGCTTCGCCCACCCACTGATAGTCGTACTCCAGGGTGACGGAAGTCTTGCGGTCGCTTCCCGGCCGCTCCTGGATGGTGAAGGTCTGGCTCAGAGTGAAGAAATGCGGCTCGCCTTCTTCGGGCGACCAGGCCTCGAAGGTGGCCCAGCAGCTGCGCATCCAGTCCACTTTCCCCGTCGACGAGTGGCCGGTGTTCTGCTTTTCCGCATGCGTCTTCCGGCATACGCCCTGGGCCGAGCTGGCGCCAATTGCCTCAAAGACAAAAGGTTCCTTCACCCGGAGCAGGTAAGGGTTCTCTTCAATCTCCCACTGCAGCCGGTACTGCGCTCCGGGGCGCCAGGCCTTGGGCGGCTCGGTGAAGGTGGCGGCACCCTCCAGGAACGGTGTCTTCACGTAGTGCTTCTTTCCATCTTCCCCTTTCTCCTCGAAGGCCGCCAGGCCCGTGAATTCGCAGCTTCGGCTATCCTGTTCCACCTGGATGTCTTCCAGGCTGCGGTAGTCGGGTTCCGTCTCCTCCGTTTGCAGGAAGCTTTCGTCCTTGGCAGAGTTCTGCTTCAGCACCCGGGAGGCCGTCTGTTTCCAGTAATTGGCGGTAGGCGCCGGCCCCTCATACTCTTCCTGTTTCGGCTTGTCCTTCACGCCCCACGTGGCCAATTCGCTCTCCGGAGATTCATAGACGGTATCCGTGTCGGGCTTGTAGTACCAGTGCACGGACAGGGTGAACTCGTTGCCAAGGGCGCCGCAACCGGAAATTTTCCAGCCCACCTTCTTACCGAAATAGCGGGGAGCGACATCCTTGGTCTGGACATATCCGTTCTTGTCCTTATAGGTGATGACAGCACCGGTCACATACTTGCTCCGGAGCAAATCCGTGGGAGCATCCGGCAAAGTGAAAGATATTTTATCTTTTTTTACACCATGTATCATGGGCTGGTCAGGAGCGAAGAAGGCAACTAGGGTGAATGCCTTTTTGCTGCTCTCTTCCGGCACCTTGAAGTAGGCGAAAACATTCGAGGCCGACTGTAAGGGGAAATAATCGCCCTCGAGGATGGTCTCTTTGAACTCGTCCGGCGAAGCATAGAAGGTGAAATCTTTCTCCTGACAATCCTTTCCCCGGACGACAAAGAGGTTGAAGGGTACATTTTCAAAGCCTTCCTGCTTGGTAAATCTGATGGTCCGCATCATCAGTTCTCCTTTCCGGGTATCTATCGGCATGACCGGAAAGGACCAGTTCAGGGAGATATCTTCGCAGGCGTTGGCCGGCATTTCTTTTTTTGCTTCACTGCTTGCCTCCCTTGCATAGATTGTTTTCAGTTGCTCCTTGCAGAAACCCCTGACATCGTTAGCAAATACCTCATCGTCCTTTATTTTGAACCATGCCTTGTAATTGGTGCTGTGGGAGGATAGATAAGAGTATTTGAACAGTAGCCAGTTCCCGGTGAGGAAATTGTCTTCTCCAAAATGCTTCTTCTGCAGGTAATCCATCAGGTCGGCATACACATAACCGCCCTCCGCACCCGGAGCAATGGTCGGGATGGGGCTCACATTGACATTGAAATCCCCACCATACATTTCATAATTGCTCCGATCTGACGCTCCCGATGACAGACGTGCCCATGGTAATGTAATATCTCCTTGGCGCGTGAAATAGGCATGAGCGGCCTTTTCGTTATAAGCCGCCAGCGTTTCTTCCGTCCGGAAATCCATCATACAAGGCCAATAATGCGTCTTTTCCCGATGATGATACAACTCGTGGTTGACGGAAAGAAGCATGTCTTCCTTGTAGAAAGTATAATTCCCTACGCCCGGTCCCCCGGACATATAACTGAAATTCACGACCATGTAGGGCAGTTTGGTCAAGGTCCGGTAATAAGTTGCACTGCCGTTTGCGTGCTCGGAATCCACCAAATATACCGGAATCCGGTAAGTCTGCGGCTTAAATCCCTCGTGGTCGGTAAGGAATCGATTCGCCTTCTTCAAATTCTCCACCAAGTCAAGTACGCTGGTGGGAATGGGTGATTTCTTTTTCCACTCTTGGAATTCGTCGTCCTTCTCCAGCATTTTGGCAAGGATTTCGGCTCGCGTCAAATCCTTGTATGCCAATTCTTTCTCTGCATCACTGCCCGACCAGGACGTCCAGAAATGCGTGGAGAGCATACCGCTCTTATCCGGATGAAGTTGTGTATAGGTAATATCGGCCTGTTCCACGTGCCGGGCCAGGCGCTCCAGCATCTTTTCGTAGTTTTCCTTGAATTCCGGAAACTTGTCGGCATTCTCCGTCTGTTTATAACTGAAATATACATCGAAATTGCCGTATTCGTCATCTACAGGATAGACGACAGTATCTTCCTTGCGCACTAAATAATAGTCATACAGCGTGGAGGTGGTATAAGCTTTCCAACCCGTTTCCACTAAATACCCGAGGCCTAAACCAGCGCCAAGAAGTTTTGCCACAGCCGCCTTTGTCGGGACTGTTAATGCAAACTTTTTCAAGGCGGACAGGACGGTGGACAGGCCGAACCACTTATTCTGGTCACTTTGGAAAATCAGTTTGCCGTCCTTTATCTGGGAATCGAAACAGAGATACTCATCGCCTTTTTTCTTCCAAACCCTCAGATAGGGGTATACCGCTGGCGGAATCCCCAACTGTTCCAGATCGATTTCGCAGGTGAACAGCCCGGGCAGATATTCGTCCGTTTTCAGTCCGGCGCTCAGCTCAAAGGTCAGGAAAACCGACTCTCCGGAAATCTCGGCGACGGCCTCACGCATTTGTTGTGCCTCCTTTTCGCTGACGGGTTTCAGCGTGAACTCCCGGTCTTTATCCAAGGCGTTTTCCGGTGCCGTTACACGAAAACCGGGGGCCAGTTCCACATCCACCGGCTTGCTGGACACATCGGCCAGCGTTCGCCCGTCTTTCTTTCCGCTGTCGAAAAACAGGTATGCGGCAGCGCCCGCAATGACGGCGGCAATGAGCAGCCATTTTATGACATTCCTATTCATTATCAGTCGTTTGTGTTCGTGGTTATGAATTGGCTTGGTACCAATTGGTCATACTTTCCGCTCGTTCGGCTTCTTGATAGCCCTTGGCGATGCTCCCCACCGCATCCAGGCCGGAAGACAAGTTTACCGGCAAAGTGACACTGATCTGCCGGCGCATCTGCTCGCTGCAGCCCAGGAGCACCCCCGTCACCAGGTAGTCCTCCCAGGGCCTTTCCGGGGCGAGGCCCGAATGGCCGATATCCTTCAGGAAATTCTTCAGTTCTATCACCTGGCGCACCCGGGGGAACGCCTCCGGGATGGGGCGCTGGCTCTTGTCCAGGAATCCTTGGGCGTCAAGGAGTTCCTCGCCGTGCTTCATGGCGCGATCGGGATAGGGCGCGAGGGTGCCACTATGGGACTTGGCCCAAAGGGCAAACGAGTCACTGTTCACGATGTGGTTTTCTCCGCCGGCATCGACAATCATCCTGTACAGTTCCGCTTCCACGCTGTCGTCAACAATGCCTTCCTCTCCGATGCGAAGCTCCTCGCAGGGAAGCACCTCGATCCGGCCTTCCTGTATCCATTTCATCAGGAAAGCTGCAATCATGTCGGAGGCGTGCCCGACGGACTCCTTGGAGGAAAACTGAGCCTTTTTCACCACCCAGAAGTTCATGAAAATGTTCCCGTCGAAAGGAATCGCAGTGCCCTTTTCCTGAATCTTCGTCTTGCCGAAATACAGCCCGTGGTAGGTATTCCCCGTCAGGCGCTCCCAAAGAGCGTACAACGCAAGTAAGACGGCGATAAAAAAAATAATTTTCATTTTGGGGATTGCGTTTATTCAAACGAAAAATCAAGGTACAACCTGACCAGCGTAGGATCTGTACTGTTGTTCGAGATCGCTCTTCTGACATCCGCCATACCGACCTTGGTCGTATAGGGTTTGAATCCCACCTGGTCATCCTCCCACTTCAGATGCTTGTCCATAAACGAAAAGGAATCCGGCAGACCGGAGAAGCAATCTGTGTAACCAGATTTACCGTATCCGCCGCCGAAGGATTCAAAACGACCCGATGCGGCAGATTGATCCGTACAGATTCGATGGACCCAGCGGTGCTCATCATAATCAAACCATTCTCCTCCCGTCTGGACAACACTCTTCCGCGTAATCCGGAAAAAGCCGTCAAGGTGTTCCCGTTTTCCGTTAATGCCCGCTATCTCTCCTTTCTTTGCATACACAAAATTGATGGAGGCCGACACGCGGGAAGAACCTTCGTTCTCCTGGTTGAAATTACCGAAGGAAGTATAGCAATGGACGCTCCACCTTTGGTCGCCGAGATACTTGACATGAATATCTTTCTGATCAAATTCCGCGATGAGACTAGCCCGAACCCCACACTCCGGAACGAACCGGATCGCCTCTTCCTGCGGCGTTCCGTGGTATAGGACAAACGGAGCTACGGCCAACTTGGCCTTTTTTATAACCAGCCGGGGTGCTTCCCCGTCATCGGAGAGGGGGCCGTCGTGCTCCTGGGTCATCTGAAGCAGCATCTGCTCCACCACCTCATCATCCACAACAAAATCATCCTCGTCTTCATCCAGGTCTTCGTCGTCCGTATCGTCTTCGATGTCCGTATCGTATTCCGGATGGACGGGCGTAATCTCCTCGGAGGCCTCCTCGGGGGCTTCAATGGGAAACGGAACGGGCTCGTCTACGGTAGCTTCTACCGTTTCCGTGACGGCCGTATTGTCCTCCGGGTCCTGCTCCTTCTTTCCTCCCAGCCCTCCGTCCAGGAGAAGGTACGCGACAGCGCCCACAATGACGGCTGCAATGAGCAGCCATTTGATAACATTCCTCATTCTCAGTCGTTTGAACTCGTGTACATGTACTGGTCCCAATTGGAGAGGCCCTCCCGCTTGACGGCTTCTTTATAGCCCATCGCAATGCGCACGACCGCATCCAGGCCGGCCGACAATTCCACCGGCAACTGGATACTGATCTGGCTGCGCATCTGCTCGCTGCAACCGAGAAGCACTCCCGTCACCAGGTAGTCCTCCCAGGGCCTTTCCGGAGTAAGGCCTGACTGGGCGATATCCTTCAGGAAATTCTCCAGCTCGATTACCTGGCTCATCTGCGGATACTTCTCCGGAAAGGGGAACTTGTCCTTATCCAGGTAACCTTGGGCATAGAGTAAATCCCCACCGTGCTTTAGGGCGCGGTCAGGATAGGGCACAAGGCTGTTGAAATGGCTCTTGGCCCACGCAGCAAACGAGTTGCTGTCCAGGAGATGGTACTCTCCGCCGGCATCGACAAACATCTTGTACAGATCTGCTTCCGTACTGTCCTCAAAGGAGCCTTCCGGGCCGATGCGCAGTTTTGCGCCGGGAACCACCTCGATCCGGCCCTCCTGAATCCATTTCATGAGGAAGGCGGCCAGCAGGTTGGTGGCGGTCTCCATGGACTGCCTGCCGGTAGACTTGGCCCTTTCCAACACCCAATAGTTCATAAAGACATTTCCTTCAAAAGGAATCGCGGTGCCTTTTTCCTCGATTTTTGACTTGCCTACATACAGGCTGTGAAGGGTATTACCTGTCAATCGCTCCCAAAGAGCGTACAGCGCCAGCAGGGCGGCAAGGATAAATATTACTGTCATCATGTACAAATATACCGAATCACCCGCTTGCCAGCCTGGCAGGCGGGTGTCAAATCCCATATTTTTATATGTCAAATCCTAAAATGTTGTGACTTTCAGGCTCTACAGCACCAGATTCGTCAGGAATACGACGACGATGCCCACGGGGGCGACGAAGCGGATCAGGAACCAGACGGCGTTGAAAATCCAGACGTTCGCCCGGAGTTTACCGCCGTTCGTGAATTCGTCAAAGACGTCGGCACGGGACATCTTCCAGCCCACAAAGAGGGTGAAGAGCAGGCCGCCGGCCGGGAGGAGCCAGTCGGAGCAGAGCTTGTCCAGGAAGTCGAAGATGCTGTTACCCAGGAGTTTCACCTCCGCCAGGGGGCCGAAGGAAAGGCTGCACAGGACGCCGACGGTCCAGGCGAAGGCCGTAATCACCATCACGGCCGCCGGGCGCCGCATGCCCTTCTCCTCCGTCAGGTAGGCCACGCCCACCTCCATCATCGAGATGGCCGATGTGAGGGCCGCGACCAGGATGGTCACGAAGAAAATGATGGCGATGGCGCCGCTGAGCCAGGGAACGGACGCTCCCATTTTGTTGAAAATGAAGGGAAGCGTGTCAAAGACGAGGCCGGGGCCCGCGCCCGGGGCGATGCCCGCGGCGAAGACGGCCGGCATCACGGCAAAGCCCGCGATGATGGCGAACAGGAGGTCGGAAACGGCCGTTCCCACTCCGGAAGCCAGGATATTCTCATCCTTGCGCATATAGGACGCGTAGGTCAGGATGGTTCCCACGCCCAGGGAGAGCGAGAAGAAGGCCTGACCCATGGCGGCCGCGACCGCGTGCGCATCGACCTTGGAGAAATCGGGCTTCAGCAGGTAGGTCACGCCTTCGGACGCGCCCGGCAGGGTTACGGAATACACCGCGAGGGCGACAATCAGCACGAACAGGACCGGCATCGTAACCTTGGTAAAGCCCTCGATTCCCTTCTTCACCCCGGCCAGGACGATGCCTGCGACCAGCAGCATGAAGATGGTATGGACGGCGATCGGGGCGCCGGACGAGGAGATGAATGATCCGAAAAAGCCCTGGATATCACCCGCTTCCGCATTCGTGAAGTCCAGGCAGACCGCCTTGTACAGGTATTCCACCGACCATCCGCCCACCACGGAATAGTAGCTCAGGATGATGATGGGCGACAGGACCGTCAGCAGGCCCAGCCACTTCCATTTCGTGCCCGGCGCCAGCCGCTCCATCGCCCCGAAGGTACCCTGGCGGCTACGACGGCCGATGATGGTCTCGGCAAAGAAAATGGGCAGCACCAGGATGAAGCTCGCCAGCATGTACAGGATGATGAACGCGGCACCGCCGTGCTCTCCCACCATATAAGGGAACCGCCAGATGTTCCCGAGGCCGACGGCCGAACCGGCCATCGCCATGATCACCGCAAAGCGGCTGCCGAAATTCTCGCGCGGAGCCATTACAGGAGATTGGTTACGAACAGGACGGCCACGCCCACCGGGGCGACGTACCGGATCAGGAAGTAGAAGAAATTGAACAGGCGGACGTTCCGAGGCTTGGTTCCGCCGTTGGTGAACTCGTCAAACACATCGGCCCGGGGCATCTTCCAGCCCACGAACAGGACCACCAGGAGGCCGCCCAGGGTGAGGAGGACGTTGGAGGCGACGGTGTCGAAAAGGTCAAAGAAGCCCATGCCCAGGATCTTCACGTCCGCGAGCGGCCCGAAGGACAGGCTGCACAGGCCGCCGAAAAAGCCGGTGACGACAAACAGGAACACGCAGGCCCAGCCCCGCTTGAACCCCCGCTCTTCCGTCAGGTACGCCACGCCCACCTCGATCAGGGAAATGGACGAGGTGAGGGCCGCAAACAGGATGGTGAGGAAGAACAGGATTGCCGCGATGGAGCTGATCCAGGGCATCTCCAGGCCCATCTGCGAGAAGATGTACGGCAGAGTGTCGAAAATCAGGCCGGGACCGCTGCCCGGTTCGATGCCGGCGGCAAACACGGCTGGCATGATGGCGACACCCGCCAGGAGGGCGAAAAGCAGGTCGGACACGGCCGTTCCCGCGCCCGAAACCATCAGGTTCTCCTTCTTGCTCACATAGGAGGAATAGGTGATGACGATGCCCATGCCCAGTGACATCGAGAAGAACGACTGCCCCAGGGCGTCCAGGCAGGACCGGATGGTCAGTTTCGAAAAATCAGGTTTGAACAGGTAGGCGATGCCTTTCTGCGCACCCGGCAGGGTGAGGGAATAGACCGCGATCAGCACCACCAGCACGAACAGCACCGGCAGGCAGATCTTGCTGAATTTCTCGATGCCCGATTTCACGCCGAGCGCGACAATGGCCACCGTGATGGCCAGAAAAGTCAGATGGAAGGCCAATGGGGCCCAGGTCCGGGTAATGAAACGCTCGAACGAGCCGCTCACGGCATCCGGGGCCGAGTGGATGAAATCCAGCCGGAGCGCCTGGACCAGGTATTCCAGCGACCAGCCGCCCACCACGCTGTAGTAGGAGACGATCCAGAGGGGGGTGAACACCATCAGGAAGCCCAGATACGGCCACTTGGTGCCTTTTCCCAGGGAAATGAACGCACCCCGGCAGTTGGCGCCGGTGCGCCGGCCCACGATGGATTCGGCGAAGAAGATGGGCAGGGAAATGACCAGCGTCGCGACGATATAGATGATGACGAAGGCCGCGCCGCCGTCCTGGCCTACCAGATACGGGAAACGCCAGATGTTGCCCAGGCCGATGGCCGAGCCGGCGAATGCCATGATGACAGCCATCCGGCTGCCGAAATTCTCGCGTTCTTTCATTTGTTCAGTTCGTTCAATTTGCTGATTACCAACCCCTTACCCGCGGGTCTTTGTCCTGTTTGGGACATAGACCAACGGCTAATGCGCTGACAATCAGCCTATTTCGAAATACGTCGATAGACGGTGAATTCGTAAGTAATCCCGGAGTCCGGGTCGGTCTGCGTCTCGCTGCGGCTGTCCTCGTACCAGACCTCCGGGTCGATGGCGGGGAAAAAGGCATCCGCATCCTGCGGAGCGTCATGCACGTGCGTAATATACATCGTATCAACCACATCCATCG